>Ga0326514_10002726_pt1 | contig 11248 bp, 8 predicted proteins | sample 3_2548_0518_D_FD_203653 | JGI IMG/M metagenome (GOLD analysis project Ga0326514, IMG submission 203653) | Bovine rumen microbial communities from UC Davis, California, United States - 3_2548_0518 | ecosystem: Host-associated > Mammals > Digestive system > Stomach > Rumen | place: USA: California... | reverse complement strand
AGCCTCTTCGAGTGTCTCAGCCTGACGGGAGGCGGTGGTGACGGTGGCGGAGCGCTCAGTCTTCAGCCTGTTGATGAGGTCGGCAAAACGCTGCGGGTCCTGCAGTGACGGTGTATAGTAGGGATTGGCCCTCAGCAGCTCCCTGGCATATTTCTCGGCTTCTTCATAGTCGTCGTTGGCAAAGGCACAGAGGGCCAGCAGGCGAAAGGCACTCTGCTTGACTGTGCCGGAGAATTGGCCTACATTCTGCAGCAGGAGTTCCCTGGCCTTGTCGACATGCCCTATGCGGTAGGCCTGTTCTGCCTGTCCGTAGAGGTTCTGGGCAGAATAGTCTTGTGCAACAACCGGGCCACAGCACGGGATAGTCAGCAAGGTGGCGAGCAAGGCGTTCTTCAGCAAAGTCTTCTTCATAAGCATACTTTAGTTGTTGGTGGTGTCAATGGCTGTAGGCCTTCTCGCCGATAGTCTCCTCGGAGCCGATGGTCATCTGGCGGAGGTCGTAGTAGGAGCCATTGTAGATGTTGAAATCCACATTGCCCTTGATGCCCGGCAACCGTCCGGCATCTGTGTGCTGCCAGAACTTCCAGCGCCCACGATACTCCAGCGAGTCAACGTAGTAGTGGGCTATCCAGTAGGGGTACTGGTCGAAGACGGTGTCGTTGAGGTAGCGCATCTTGAACTTGAAGTAGGTGTAGATGATAGGCTTCACCTTGTAGTGGCGCTCCACGATGTCGAGCCACTTGCGTATGGAGGCCTGGAACTGCTCGTCGGTCTGCTGCTTAGGCTTGTGCTCCACATCGAGCACAGGCGGCAGGTCGCCGTCCTCCAGCCTGACCGTCTCGAGGAAATGCCTTGCCTGCTGTTCGGCGGGCGAGTGGACACTGTAGAAGTGATAGGCTCCACGGGTGAAGCCGTTCTCACGTGCTTGATAGAAATTGTCGTGGAAGTTTTCATCGGTCTGGGTGGCCCCCTCGGTGGCCTTGATCATGATGAAGCGGATGGGGCACTTGTTGATCATTCCCTCATCCTTGAGCTTGTCCCAGTCGATGCGTCCCTGATGATGGGAGATGTCGATGCCGTGGATCTCATAGCCTTCGGGATAGCTCACGTCGCCATAGAGGGCACGCCAGCGGAAGCCGAAGGGTGAGACGAAGAAATAGTAGAAGAACCAGACATAGCCGGCCACAATAGACAGGCCGCCTATCCACCAACCCCAAGAGGGAATCTTCTGTAGCAGGCGTATAACGACATTCGGTCGGCGCCTCCCATTGGGTCCGTGATAGGTGTGAGTGACACCAACGCCCTTGCGACGGACAACTGTTTTCTTCTTACCCATTTGAAACAGAATAGCACGGATTGCGCGAATCCATACGGAGAAGGAGGATTGCCGCCTCTCGTGACGGGAGCCGTGCAATCCGTGCCTGAAAAATTACTTTGCCTGCTCGAGTGCCAGCGTCTTGGTGGGCTGGTCGCAGACTTCCGAGGGTCCCCAGTACTGGATTGGGCCGGGATAGACGTAGGCCGTCTCACGGGCCCAACGCTCACGCTGGGCGGCAAAACACTTGAAGGGCGCCCCGTCGAGCTCAACAAGAGCCTTACGGATAACGGGCTTCATCTCGCCATTGCGCTTCTCCATGTTCATCATCATCGTGATGGGCACACCACCGGCAATCCACTCCTCGGCAGGAGCCGTGGTGTTCTTGACGATGGCCATATAGCCCGTCTTGCCGTTGGCAATGAGCTGGGCGGCAGAGGTGCCGAGGGCGTAGCAGTAGTCGGCATCGAAGTTGGAGGGGGCTGCGCAACGTCCCTCATAGCCGAAGAAGTGGTGCTGGGTGGCGAACTTGCCAGTGTACTTGCCTTCCTTCTTCATCTTCTCGAGCTTCTGAGCCACCATCGTGGAGAGCAGCTTCTCGGTCTCGATGAGCGACACCTGCACGTTGCCGTGAGGATCGCGGTCGAGTGCCAGCTGGCGGGCCACGCCGGTGGGCAGGGAGTTGAACACGGCGAGATTGTCGGCTGTCAGGTGAGCTTTGGCGAAGTCGATGGTCTCCGTGCGTCCCATCTGCTTGACCTCAGGCAGGGCGAGCACATCGTTGAGCTGGGCAATAAGCTTCTTGATGGCAGGAATAAACTCGATGACGCCTTCGGGAATGATGACGGTTCCAAAATTGTTGCCATCGGCAGCACGCTGGCACACAGCATTGGCGATATATTCCACAATGTCGTCCAGGCTCATGCCCTTATCCTCGATCTCCTCGCTGATGAGACAGATGTTGGGCTGTGTCTGCAGGGCGCACTCCAGGGCGATATGGCTGGCCGAACGGCCCATGACCTTGATGAAGTGCCAGTACTTGCGGGCCGAGTTGCAGTCGCGCTCAATGTTGCCGATGAGCTCGCTGTAGGTCTTACAGGCTGTATCGAAGCCAAAGGATGTCTCAATCTGGGAGTTCTTCAGGTCGCCGTCGATAGTCTTCGGGCATCCGATGACCTGCACGCCATACTGCTTGGCAGCATAGTACTCGGCGAGCACGCAGGCGTTGGTGTTGGAGTCATCGCCGCCAATGATGACGATGGCCTTGATGTCGAGCTGGCGGATAATCTCCAGTCCCTTCTCAAACTGGTCGACCTTCTCAAGCTTCGTGCGTCCAGAGCCAATCATGTCGAAACCACCCGTGTTACGGTATTCATCGACAATCTCCTTGGTAAGCTCCATATAGTTGTGGTCTACAAGACCGCCGGGGCCGAGGATGAAGCCGTAGAGCTTGTTCTCAGGGTTCAGCTTCTTGACCTGGTCGAAGAGACCTGTGATGACGTTGTGACCGCCGGGGGCCTGGCCTCCCGAGAGGATGATACCCACGTTCATGCGGGGCTGACTGGACTCTGCAGCAGGCTCAAACTCCACGATGGGCATGCCATAGGTGTTGGGGAACAACTTCTTGATCTCTTCCTGGTCGCCTACGCTCTGGGTGGGCTGACCCTCCTTTGCTTTAACTGCACCCTGGAGAGCCTTGGGCAGCTTGGGCTGGTAGGCGGCTCTCGCAATCTGCAATGCACTTTTTTCCATAAACGTTTTAATTTTATTAGTTGAATAAAGATGTTTCGAACGGCAAAATTAAGCAATTTCTGTCAGAAAAAGCAAAGAAAAGCCGTTAAATTACACATTTTAATATTTTTTGGGTATCTAAAGCATTGCACATCGGATTTTTTTCCTTATCTTTGCTTACCGAATACAACAAAATCAACCTAATAACATTAAATTAAGGTATGGCAAACAAACGATCATTGAAGCTGGCGATCAGGCTCATCTGCGAAGAACTATTTGCAGAAGCCGTTGCATTGTCGCTCTATGGAACTCAGATCCAGCAGGAGCGCGCCCAGGCGCTGATGTTCTCCATTGTCAAGATGGAAGACGAATTCATCCGCCGTATCTCTCACCCGGAGCCGGGCATGAAGGCCCGCCTCTACTACAAAGACCTGCGCGAGAAATTCTCGGCTCATGCAAGTGACATCATGGACCAACTGAACGGATAAGGAAACAATGTGGAAAAGACTCTGTAACTGGCTGTTGTACAAACGTATGGGGTGGACAGCCGAAGTGACCGAAGCGCACCCCGACAAATTCATCATCTGCCTGGCCCCACACACCAGCAACTGGGACTTCCTCATCGGGCAGCTCTACGCTCGCTCCAGTGGAATGAAGAGCAACTTCATGATGAAGAAGGAGTGGTTCTTCTGGCCTTTAGGCCCCATTTTCAGAAGCATGGGTGGCATACCCGTATACAGGCAGAAGCACACGAGCATGACCGACGCGATGGCTGAGACGGCGAAGAACGCCGATGCATTCCAGCTGTGTATCACTCCTGAGGGCACCCGCTCAAGGAATCCGGAGTGGAAGAAAGGATTCTACTTTATCGCGCTCAAGGCCGGCATACCTATATTATTATATGGTGTGGACTACGAGAAACGGCTCATCAAGTGTACAAAGACAGTCATCCCGACAGGAGACGTGGAAAAAGACATGCGAGAGATTAAACTATACTTCAAGGACTTCAAGGGCAAGCACCCCGAAAACTTTACAATCGGAGACACGCTATGAGACCCATACAGACAATCGTGCTGCTGATGGCCGCCGCCTTCAGCCTGAACGTTCCGGCCCAGAGCAGCCTGAACAAGGCTGTAGGGAGCTATTTGGCCGGCTATAAGGCAAAGGGGCAGGTGATACGTAACAAGGCGAAACTGGAGAAGATCGAGGTAGATGACTCCCTGCAGACAGTCAGGGTGACGGCCAACAATGCCTTTGGCGAGCAGATGTTCACCCCTGAGAGCGTTGCCAAGATCTACGGCGACATCAGGGCCCTGCTGCCCGACTCCATGCGGCAGCGGCGGCTCATCGTCGAGACCGGCGGCTGGCCCATCGAGCAGCTTGTGGCAGGCAGAAGGCAGACTGAGGGCAGCAGGACCTGGGGCGGCATCGACTATCACGGCAGGCCCTGGGTGGACAATGCCTCGCGCCCCTACTCCATCAGCAAGGGTCTCTACAACCGCCACCTCTGTCTCTGGGCGAGTCACGGCATCTACTACAACATCGCTGAAGGGCGATGGAAATGGCAGCGCCCCCCGCTCTTCGGCACCAGCGAAGACCTCTTCACCCAGACTGTGGTCTATCCCTACCTCATACCCATGCTCGAGAAAGCGGGCGCCGTGGTGTTCACCCCCAGGGAGAGGGACTGGCAGAAACAGGAGGTGATCGTTGACAACGACTCGACCGCCTCCGGCTATGCCGAGCACAGCGGTAGCCACCACTGGCAGGCAGCCCCCGAAAGAGGATTCGCCCTGCATGGCGGCAACTATACCGACCACGACAATCCGTTTGAGAACGGTACGTGCCGCATGACGGAGACCACCCAGCACAGCCATCGGCAGAGCCTTATAAGCTATCAACCCACCATCCCGGAGACTGGACGCTATGCCGTCTACGTGAGCTACCAGACGGTGGAAGGGAGTGTGGACGACGCCCACTACACCGTGTGGCACAAGGGGGTGCCAACGGAATATCACGTCAACCAGCAGATGGGAGGCTCCACATGGGTCTACCTGGGCACCTTTGATTTTGACGCGGGAAATAGCGAAGGCAACCGCGTGGTGCTCAGCAACCTCAGCAGCCAGAAAGGGGTGGTGACGGCAGATGCCGTGCGCTTCGGAGGCGGCATGGGCAATATAGAGCGCGGAGGAAAGCTCTCCGGCATGCCACGATGCCTGGAAGGCGCACGCTACTACGCACAATGGGCCGGGATGCCCTTTGAAGTGTACAGCACAAAGGAGGGGCAGGATGACTATGGCGATGACATCAATGCCCGCAGCTGTATGGCCAACCTGCTGGCAGGCGGATCCTGCTACCTGCCGGACACCACAGGCAGAAAGGTGCCCATTGAACTGTCGCTGGCACTCCACAGCGATGCAGGCTATACCCATGACGGCAAAACCAATACCGGCACGCTGGCCATCTGCATGACCACCTTCCGCGACTCCACCCTCAACGCACACCTGCCCCGACTGGCCTCACGCGACCTGGCCGACGAACTGCTGGAAAGCCTGCCAAACGACATACTGAGGAAGTACGGCAAGTGGCAGACACGCGAACTCTACGACCGGAACTACTCGGAATGCAGGGTGCCGGAAGTTCCCAGCGCCATACTTGAGATGCTCTCCCACCAGAATTTCGCCGATATGCGGATGGCGCAAGACCCTAACTTCCGCTTCGACCTGGCACGCTCCATCTACAAAACCATCCTACGCTATACGGCCAGAATGCACGGCACAGGCTATACCGTGCAGCCGCTCGCACCGGAAGAGATCAGCGTGACGCTCACAGGCAAGGGAGAGGCCAGGCTCAGCTGGACACCATGCGAAGACCCACTGGAACCAACAGCCCACCCCACCTCTTATATTATATATACGGCACGGGGCGAAGGCGACTTCGACAACGGCACGCTGACTGGTTCCGACAAAACCTCTGCCACAATGAAGCTGGAACCCGACGTGCTCTACTGTTTCCGCATCGCAGCTGTGAACGATGGAGGAGAAAGCTTCCCAAGCGAGGTGGTATCAGCACTCTACAACCCCACCGCCCAGAAGCAGGTAATGATTGTCAACGGGTTCCACAGGCTGGCATCGCCCGCCGTGCGCGATGGACTGACAGAGCAGGGATTCGACCTGGAGGAAGACCTCGGCGTAAGCTATGGACTGACTGCCGGATGGCGGGGACTACAGCGGAACTTCAGCCGCACAGGCATGGGCAAGGAAGGCCCCAACGGACTGGGATTCACCGATGACTCGCTGGCCGGCCACTTCATCGGCGGCAACAACATGAACTATATCCGGACCCACGCCGAGGCCATTGCCAGCGCACACCGCTACAGCATAGCCAGCTGCTCGTCGAAGGCTGTGGAGAGAGGCAAGGCTTCCTTCGAAGGCTATGCTCTCGTGGACCTGATCCTCGGCCTGGAGCGCGACGATGGCTATTCCCTGGTGAAATATAAGGCTTTCACCCCGGAGCTCCAAGCCCACCTGAGAGCCTATACCTCACAAGGAGGCGCATTGCTGGTGAGTGGAAGCTACATTGGCCGCGACATGAGGCTGCAGCAGGAGCGCAAGTTTATGGAAGACGTGCTGAAATGCCAGTATGCCGGAAGCAACCAGGACTCCCTGCAAAGCAACGCCATTGAGGGGCTGGGCACCACCTTCACCTTCCACCGACAGCCTACCCACCTGCACTATGCCGCCCAGCATCCCGATAACCTCATGGCCATACAGCCAGCCTTTGCGGCCATGAAATACGGCGACAACATGGGGGCCTCCGTAGCCTACAACGGCAACGACTACCGCGTCATGACGATGGGATTCCCGTTCGAGTGTATCCAACAACGCAAGACAAGGGAGTTTCTCATGAGAGGCATCCTCAATTTCCTATTGCAATAAACAAAGGAATGTGACACTATACAACAACTATGCGTGAATAAACTTGATTTCTAACTTTAAAAAGCTAACAAAATGAAGATTCAAACCAATTCAACAGGAACAAGAAGCATCGAGGTGGAGGAAAGCCACCTGCAGACCATCGAGAAGTACCAACTCTTCCGTGATCTCATCGATTCAAGCGGCTATGTAGACGAACAAGTGCTCGACAAGCTGAAACTCAACGTGAGAGCACTTCTCGAAGCCCAGGCAGGTCTGGACAAGGATCTGCTCGACCTCTGCCTCGACATCATCTACCACCCCAACATGAAGGCCTTCGGCCTGCAGCAGCTCGTACTGCTCTACATCAATTGGAAGAACAGAGGCAATGCCAACTTAGGTTCCACCACAAGAGCCATACAGGGCACGCCGTTTAATTAAGAGTTTAGTAACAACTCAGTTATGCTTTCTATTGGACAAAAATCTTCAAGAATATAACGATAATCTATTATCTGGCTATGCTTTCTGATGGCATTTTTGCCAGATTTTTGAAGATTTTTGTCCTTAAAGAGCAGGTTGGGTGTATATGACTGAGCAGTTACAGAGTTTAGAATTAAAAGTTAAGAGTTAAGAATAATACTCTGCGACTTCTCTTCAACTTCTTTACAACTTCCAAGTAATGTCCCTTGTGGAATACAAACTGACCGACTTCCTTCCGACAACCAAGAAGGAACTTGAACTCCGAGGATGGGATGAGCTAGACATCATCCTGTTCTCGGGGGATGCCTATATAGACCATCCCGCCTTCGGGGCCGCCGTCATCGGGCGCACCCTCGAAGCTGCAGGCTACAAGGTGGCCATCGTGCCCCAACCCGACTGGCACGGTGACTACCGCGACTTCAAGAAGTTGGGACGGCCCAGGCTCTTCTTCGGCATCGCCCCAGGATGCATGGACTCGATGGTCAACAAATACACCGCCAACCGGCGGCTGCGTTCCGAAGACGCCTACAGCCCGGACGGACGGCACGACATGCGACCGGAATATCCCACCATCGTCTATGCCAGAATCCTGAAGCAACTATTTCCCGATGTACCGGTCATCCTCGGAGGCATCGAGGCCTCCATGCGTCGGCTGACCCACTACGACTACTGGCAAGACGGACTCCGCAAGTGCATCCTCTGCGACTCCGGTGCCGACATGATCACCTACGGCATGGGAGAGAAACCTACACTCGAACTGGCTGGGAGACTCAGTCAGGGCGACACGCTGGAGAATATGCGAGATATTCAGCAGACGGTGTTTCTCTGCCGTAAGGACGATGTGCCCGGAGGCATCAGGGAGGATGACATCGTGCTGAACAGCCACGAGGAATGTCTGAAAGACAAGCGCAAGCAGGCCGAGAATTTCCGACATATCGAGGAACAGTCGAACATGATGCATGCCCACCGCCTGCTGCAAGGCGTTGACAACCACTATGCAGTAGTCAATCCACCTTACCCTCCTATGACCACAGAAGAGCTTGATGCCTCCTTCGACCTGCCTTACACCCGGCAGCCCCATCCCAAGTACAAGGGAAAGCGCATACCTGCCTACGACATGATCAAGCATTCGGTGAATATCCACCGAGGGTGCTTCGGAGGCTGTGCCTTCTGCACGATCTCTGCCCATCAGGGCAAATTCATCACGTGCCGCTCCAAGGAAAGCATCCTCAAAGAGGTCAGGCAAATTATAGGGATGGATGACTTCAAGGGCTACCTGTCTGACCTTGGAGGCCCGTCGGCAAATATGTACGGCATGCACGGACGGAATCTTAGTGCCTGTGAAAAGTGTAAGCGCCCCAGCTGCATCCATCCGCAGATATGCCCCAACCTGGACACCAACCACCGGCGGTTGCTCGACATCTATCATGCCGTAGACGCGTTGCCCGGCATCAAGAAGAGTTTCATCGGCAGCGGCGTGCGCTACGACTTGCTGCTCCATCGCAGCAAGGACGAGGGTACCAATCGGGCCGCAGAGGAATACACAAGGGAACTGATCAAGCGGCACGTCAGCGGAAGACTGAAAGTGGCACCGGAGCATACCAGCGACCGTGTGCTCATGCTGATGCGAAAACCCTCGTTCCAGCAATTCTATGAATTCAAGCGCATCTTCGACCGCATCAATCAGCAGGAGCACCTCAATCAGCAACTCATCCCCTATTTCATCAGCAGCCATCCCGGCTGTCAGGAAGCGGATATGGCCGAGCTGGCGGTCATCACCAAACAGCTCGACTTCCATCTGGAACAAGTACAGGACTTCACCCCCACGCCGATGACTATCGCCACCGAGACATGGTATACCGGCTATGACCCCTATACGCTCCAACCCGTATACAGCGCGAAGAGTCCCCGCGAAAAACTGGCCCAGCGGCAGTACTTCTTCTGGTACAAGCCAGAGGAGCGCCATAGCATCGAGCAGAGCCTCAGGCGGCTGGGACGCCCCGACCTCATCAAGAAGCTCTACGCCGGTATGGCAGAACAGAAATCATATAATCCCAACTTCACACGTGACAATCATCGAACAAAGCCTCATAGCAAAGAACCCGGAAAAGGGAAGCGAAGACGGCCTGGTCATCACGAATGACTTCATCGCCGTCATCGACGGCTCCACCTCGAAGACCGCCTCTCATTTCCATCCCCGCATGACAAATGGACGATATGCCATGCGTGTTGTCAGCCAGTACATCAAGAAGATGCCTGCCAACAGTTCGTGCCATCAATTCTGCGTGGGCGTAACCAAAGCTATCAGAAAGAAATACCTGCCGTTCTGGCTGCGATGCAAGGAGGAACGCATCGCACGACTGGCCAGCCATCCAGAAGAGCGCATGACAGCTTCGGCCATCGTATTCTCCCGACTGCGCCGCGAGATATGGATGATAGGCGACTGCCAATGTCTCATCAACGGCGAACTCTGTGAAAACCCCAAGCCCTACGAGGATACACTCGCAGAGATGCGCGCCGGAAAAGTGCGCGAACTACTTGCCGAAGGAAAGACTGCCGAGGAAATACTCGCAGACGACAAGGCACGTGCCTCTGTCATCCCCCAGATGCTTCAAGAGATGAGGTACCAAAACGTTACCTACTCCGTTATCGATGGATTCCCCATACCAGAGACGAAAGTGCCCGTCATCACCCTCGACTTCAGACCTTGGGAAATCGTCCTGGCCTCCGACGGCTACCCTTTCCTCTGCCCTACCCTCCAGGAATCGGAAGAGAGGCTCGCCCGCCAGAAGGCGGAAGACCCGCTGAATATCGGAACTTTCAAGGCCACAAAGGGCTTCACGCCAGGCAATAATTCCTTTGATGACCGTTCTTACATCAAATTTACCATCTAAAATTTGGTTAAATCACAAAAAATGACTACCTTTGCAGCCGATTATCCAAAATGATAGGCAAAAGGTCGGTTCCGTAGCTCAGCTGGATAGAGCAACTGCCTTCTAAGCAGTAGGTCTTGGGTTCGAGTCCCAACGGAATCACTTCAGAGATTCAGAACTATCATGACAGCTAAAGACATGATACAATTCCCCACCGCAAAAATCAACCTCGGACTCAATGTTGTGGAAAAAAGAGCCGATGGCTATCACAACCTGCAGACTGTGTTCTACCCTGTAGGCATCAAAGACGCCCTTGAGATATTTCCAATGGACGAGAGTTTCCCCTCAGCAACAGACTGTGACCTGAAGGTGACCAATATCACCATCGAGGGCGATGAGCAGCGTAACCTTGTTGTGCGGGCCTATAATCTGCTGAAACAAGACTTCAAAGACCTGCCCCGCATACACGCTCACCTCTATAAGGGAATCCCAACTCAAGCAGGCATGGGAGGAGGTTCCAGCGACTGCGGCTTTATGATCAGGCTCCTCAATGAATCCTTCCACTTGGGACTTTCCGAACAACAAATGATAAGCTATGCAGTGAGACTCGGTGCCGACTGCCCCTTCTTCATCCTCAACAGGCCTTGCTATGCAGAAGGCATCGGCGAAAAGCTGTATCCTATTTCACTCGACCTGAGCGAATGGTATATCGCCATCGTGCGTCCACCCATACCTGTATCGACAAAAGAAGCCTTCTCGCTCATCAAGCCTCAGTATCCAAAAATCAGCTGCCGCGAAGTGGTGATGAAGCCTGTGGAGACCTGGAGGGAGACGCTAACCAACGACTTCGAGCAGAGCGTCTTTGCCATCCATCCTGAGATAGGCCGCATCAAGCAACAGCTCTATGATGCAGGAGCCGTCTATGCGGCGATGTCAGG
>Ga0326514_10002725_pt1 | contig 11249 bp, 10 predicted proteins | sample 3_2548_0518_D_FD_203653 | JGI IMG/M metagenome (GOLD analysis project Ga0326514, IMG submission 203653) | Bovine rumen microbial communities from UC Davis, California, United States - 3_2548_0518 | ecosystem: Host-associated > Mammals > Digestive system > Stomach > Rumen | place: USA... | reverse complement strand
TGGTGGCGTGGCTAAGGGCAAATGGCCGTGTGCCTAAGGGCACGTGGCGGTGTGCCTAAGGGCACGGGACTGCGTACAAGTTTGCGGATAGGAACAACTAAGCCGTGAGGTTAAATCTCTGTGTAAAATAGACGAGGAGGATGACATTCATCATGAGGGCATATGTGGAGTTCTACAACCTCAGGGGTGGTAAGGAGCGCATCTTCGACGACATGAACAACGGATTCGGATCAACTTGCAAAAGCTGAACAATTATGGGATAAAATTTTGGGGAAACCTTAGAAGTTCGACGGAGGCAAATTGCAGGATGGACTGATTCCTTTTTGGTGGGTGCAAGGCATTAGTAATGGCTAAGCCTTGCCATTAGTAATGGCAGGACTCAGGCATTAGTAATGGCTGTGCTCAAGCATGAGTAATGATGAGTGGAGGGGTTCAATTTCTTTGAAGAAAATTGAAATTCTTTATCTGACTGGCTTATATATCGAGATTTTTATGTAATTTTGCAAAAAAGTTTTGCAGAGCATGATGAAGGACATTGTCAACAAGAACGTATCCTCGCTATAAAAGTTGGAAGAAGATGAAGATATTAATTACAGGAGCGAGTGGCTTCATCGGCAGTTTTCTGTGCGAGGAGGCATTGAAGCGGGGCATGGAAACATGGGCCGGCATGAGGGAGCATTCGAGCAAACGATGGCTGCAGCAGGGGGGTCTGAAGTTTGCTGTTCTTGACATGACCGATACAGGGAGACTTCGCCAGCAACTGATGGAATGCAAGGAGACGGTGGACAAGTGGGATGTCATTGTCCATGCAGCTGGAGCCACGAAGTGTTTGAGGAGAGAGGATTTTGACAAGCACAATTTCTGGTGCACCAAAAACCTGGTCAACACGCTGGACGAACTGGACATGTTGCCTGAGCAGTTCCTTTATGTGAGCAGCCTCAGCGTACTGGGTCCTGTCCGCGAAGAGCAGAATGCGGATGGCACCTACAACGACATGGTGGTGACCGATGAGCCTCAACCCAACACTGCCTACGGAGAAAGTAAGGTGAAGAGTGAGACTTGGCTCAGGCAGAAGGGCATCCCCTGCACCATTTTCCGACCGACAGGAGTATATGGTCCCCGAGAAAAGGACTATTTCATGATGGCAAAGAGCATCAAGCAGCATGTGGATTTTGCTGTAGGGTATAAGAAGCAGGTGCTCACCTTTGTGTATGTACGCGACCTGGTGAATGCCATTTTCTCCGCCATCGGAAAAGGAGACATCGCCAACGGGAAGACCTACTTCGTGAGCGATGGGCACAACTACTCGAGCCGTGCCTTCAGCGACCTCATTCAGCAGGAACTGGGCGTGAAAGGGGTGTGGCACATCAAAGCCCCGCTCTGGTTGTTGAAGTGCATCTGCATGGTTTCGGAGGTCATTAGTAACCTCACCCACCGTCCCATTGCTCTAAACAACGACAAGTACAACATTATGAAGCAACGTAACTGGCAGTGTGACATCTCTCCTCTGGAGAAGGATCTTGGTTTTAAACCTGAATGGCCCTTGGAGAGAGGAGCGAAGGAGTGCATGCAGTGGTATCGAGACAACAAATGGATTTAGAATGATTAAAAGGGAAATATAAAAAATGACTATTAAAAATTATTTTAAGCGAGAGATGAATTTTGATTTCTGGAGCATGGAAAGCCTCACACTCATCTACATCGTATTCACCTCTCTGCTCATTGCCTTCTACTGGAAGGATTTGGATGCCCCTTTAGACATGGTCCTCACTCGATGCATCATGCTGCTGGTAATGGTTATTTTGTTGGGAATTTATCTGCTCTACCCTTGTCGTGCTCTACGGATACTCCGGGTCTTCCCTCCCTTATTAGGCCTCATTTTTTGGTATCCTGAGACATACGATTTCTGTAGCCAATTACCCTATCTTGACCATGTGTTTGCCTACATCGACCAAGTACTCTTTGGCTGCCAACCTTCCCTCGTTTTCAATCAGTTGGTGACCAGCACGTTCTGGAGTGAGGCTTTCAACATGGGCTACTATGCCTACTACTACATGATGGGAGCAACCCTCATGTTCTACTTGTTCTGCCGCTATGAGGAGGCCGACAAGGCGGGGTTTGTATTCCTGGGCTCCTTCTTTCTCTACTACGTAATTTACGAGTTCCTGCCTGTTGCAGGTCCACAATATTACTTCAAGGCCATCGGTGTGGAGTCGGCCGACACAGGGGTGTTCCCATCCATCGGCTACTACTTCCAGACTCACACGGAAATGCTCACACCCGAAGTGAAGGGTATCTTCAGCCAGTTGGTGCAAGGAGCGCAAGAAGTGGGCGAACGCCCTACAGCTGCTTTTCCCAGCAGCCATGTGGGCATGAGCACTGTCACCATGATGCTGGCCTGGAAGACAGGCAACCGTTGGCTCTTCTGGGGCATGTTCCCTATTTATTTGTTGCTTTGCTGCGCCACGGTGTACATTCAGGCACACTACCTCATCGACTCCATTTGCGGATTCATCAGTGCTGTGCTGTTTTTTTTGTTGACCAGTTGGGTTTATGAGACCTATGGGACTTATAAGACCCATAAGACCTATAACCCGCATACCCCCTAACACTCACTCACTATGACTATCATTTACCCTTCCCCCATTTTTGGTCCAGTACATAGCCGCAGACTGGGCGTTTCGTTGGGCATCAATTTGTTGCCAGGCGATGGCAAATGCTGTTCGTTCGACTGCATTTATTGCGAATGCGGCTTTAATCGCGATTTTGTGCCACATGAGAAAATGCCTACTCGCGAAGAGGTGATGCGTGCTCTGCAACATCAGCTGCGCAAAATGAAGGAAGAGGGTCCTCAACCCGATGTGTTGACTTTTGCAGGCAATGGTGAACCCACGCTGCACCCACAGTTTGCTGAAATCATCGATGACACTCTCACTCTGCGTGACCGTTATTTCCCCAATGCCAAAGTGAGTGTGCTGACCAATGCCACTCAAATTCTGCGCCAGCCCGTGTTCGATGCTCTCTGCAAGGTGGACAACAACATCTGCAAGCTGGACACTGTCTCTCCCGACTACATCCGCTTCATTGACCGTCCAAACGGCAACTACGATGTGGAGGCAATCATCGCCAAACTGAAAGAATTTGGACAGCGATGTGTTATACAGACCATCTTTATGAGTGGCGAACACAAAGGAGTGTCGGCTGACAATACTGGAGATGCTTTTGTGCAACCTTGGTTGCAAAAAGTCAAAGAGATTCAGCCTCGCGAGGTGATGATCTACACGATAGACCGTGAGACCCCGGCGCATGGGTTGAAGAAAGCGACGCATGAGGTGTTGGACCAAATTGGACAGCAAGTGCGCGAACTTGGCATTCAGTGCTCAGTGGCTTATTAACGTATTTTTCTATATGCAAACCTCTCAAACAAACCTTTCCGTATGAAAAACTTAGTATTCTTGACAGGCGCAGGCATGTCGGCAGAAAGCGGCATCAGCACCTTCCGCGACAGTGGCGGACTTTGGGAGCAGTATCCCGTTGAGGCAGTGGCCAGCATTCAAGGTTACGAACGTGACCCTGAACTGGTGCAGAAGTTCTATAACGAACGCCGGCAGCAACTGAGCAGCGTGGTACCCAATGAAGGGCACAAACTCGTAGCCAGCTTGGAAGACAGATTTAACGTCACCGTTGTGACCCAGAATGTTGATGACCTGCATGAGCGGGCGGGCTCTAAGCACATCATTCACCTGCATGGCGAATTGATGAAGGCCACCTCGACTCGCAACCCTAATGACCCTGACTGCATTGTGACCTTGCCAGAGGACAACCCCATCATCAAAATGGGCGACAAAGCAAAAGACGGGAGCCAATTACGCCCTTTTATCGTCTGGTTTGGCGAGAGTGTGCCCATGATTGAACCCGCCATTGCCGAAGTGAGCAAGGCTGACATCCTGGTGGTCATTGGCACTTCGCTCAATGTCTATCCTGCTGCGGGACTTCTTAATTTCGCCAATGCCCATTGCAAAATATTCCTCATCGACCCCAAGCCTGTTCCTTATGACCCCAGTCTTGGCATCCGCCACATCATGAAAGGAGCCAGTGAAGGAATGAAAGAATTGTGTGAGCTGCTGAAGAAAGAAGAAACGGAATAATTGAGGACAGACAAAAACAGAAGAAAAGAGAGGGCGAAAAGTGGGTATTTCGCTTTTCACCCTCCACTTTTCAACACAAAGAATGCTAATATCCTATAAAATCCGTTAAAATCGGGTTGAACCTTTCGTAGATGCAAAAATTGTTCGTAATTTTGCATCGTTTTGTATATTGGCTCATTACGAACAATGAAAAAAATAGAGATAAGAAAGACGATTTGGGGCATCATGTTGGCAACTGTTACGCTGTTCAGTCAGGTTGCTTGCATGAGCGACAACGATGTGACGACAACCCCAGAATGCGCTATTGTGAATTTTTCAGTAGGAAGCATCACAAGTCCTTACGTGGATAAAAAATATGACTCATCGGGCAATGCCACCGACACTATCGTATCGAGAACCATTGCCGGAAGTGAGATTTTTTTCAACATTGACCAGGTGAACGGTCGCATTTACAATGTTGATTCGCTCCCCAACTGGGTGAGTCTAAAAGCCGTGGTGCCCTCTTTCAGAAGTTATGGCAATGTTTACATGCTGGTGGATGAGGAAAACGACTTGTATTACACGCTCACATCTGGAGCTGACTCCATCGACTTCAGCAAGAAAGTGAGGTTGATGTGTGTCTCAACCGACAAGACTTCCTCACGGTTTTACGATGTGGAGATTAATAAACATGCCACAAACACTGATACGCTGGAATGGCGGTCTGTTAACACGGACTTTGCAGTGACGGGAAAAAGCAAAGCATTGTATGCCGACGGCAAAGTTTTTGTCTTTGCACAAAACGAGGAGGGAGAAGGTGTTGTGAGTTGGGCTGAAAGCAGCAATGCAACCGCTTGGAGCATTCCTGTGGAAGTTCCCGTTGACGGATTGTCTGTGGTACTGTATGGAGATTATTTCTATGGATTAGGTACAGATGGGCTCCTCTACCGCTCTGCGCCCGAAGAATTGGCAACCACATGGGAAAAAGCCTCAAACCAAAAAATGGAACGATTGTTGGCAGCTGATGAGTTCCGCCTGTATGCCTACGACGGGAGTGTGATTATCGGTTCGTCTGACCTGAGCACCTGGAATGTTGAGGGTGCCAGCGATCTGGACATGTTGCCAGAGGAACCCATCTTCTCTGCCTCATACGCCACCAGCACGAACAGCGACATTCAGGTGGTAGTGATGAGTGGCTTGTCTAACAACAACACTCAGCATGCTGTGACGTGGTACAAGGCTTCCTCGACCGACAATGCCGTCAACCAGCCATGGGCATATATACAAGTGACTGATGACAACCCCTATGGCTTGCACCACCTCGATGCTCTGAGCACCACCTATTATAAGAAGGCGCTCTTTGCCATCGGAGTGGAACAAGACAAGTACAAATACCTCTACCGTTCGGATGACAATGGCATCACCTGGCATCCACAGACCGAAATGTACCCTGTGCCCAACGGCCTTGATCCCGCTAACGGTGTGGCAAACATTGTGGCTGTAGATACAAAACTTTGGATTATCCAAGAAAACGGCACTGTATGGCAAGGTTCTATGCAATAATCGTTGCCTTGTTCCTGCTCATTTGGGGAGGAAAGGATTGGGGGGCACTGAAAGCGCAAGAACTGGAATACGCTCTGGAACTTGGCGCAATGGGTGGTCCCAGTTTCTACATGGGTGATGCCCAATTGAGCGGATTTTACAAAAATGTCACGATGGCGGGAGGAGCGATGGGAAGATACAACATCACCCCCCGCATGGCACTGAAGTTCGATTTGGGTTTCGGCAGCGTCAAAGGCAATGCGGCTGACGAAAAGAATCAATTTCCAGACATGCCTAACAAAAAGTGGAATTTCAACAACTCGCTCGTGGACGTCGGATGCCAGTACGAACTTAACTTCTGGGGGTATGGAACGGGCAATAGTTATAAAGGGCATAAGCGGCTGACCCCTTATATTCAAATGGGACTGGGATTCACCTACTGCAACAAAGCCTTGACGATGAACATCCCAGTGGGATTTGGCATCAAATACAAGATTCGCCCTCGATGGAATGTCGGAATCGATTGGAGCATGCGCTTTGCGCTGGGCGACAAACTTGATGGCATAGAAGACCCCTACCGCATCAAAAGCGGATTTCTTAAAAACAAGGACAGCTATTCGTGGACAATGCTATACATTTCTTACGATCTTTGTCCCAAATATCGCAAGTGTAACAACTAAACTCAACCATTCAAGAGTGGAGACCCAAAGTGTCTTGCTCTTCATAAAAGAACTATTAAAGCATGTATAAAGAACAGATAGATATGACTCGAGTTCCTCGTCACATAGCCATCATCATGGACGGCAACGGACGGTGGGCTAAAGCGCAAGGAAAAGAACGCACATACGGTCACCAAGAAGGGGCTGAACGCGTGCACGATATCATGACAGCAGCCGTAAACCTTGGCGTGGAATATCTGACACTTTATACGTTCTCTACAGAGAATTGGAATCGTCCAGAGACTGAAATAGCTGCACTCATGGCACTGCTGCTCAAACACTTGGAAGAAGAACTCTTCATGAAGAAGAATGCTCGCTTCCGTGTGATTGGCGACACGGCATGCCTCCCCCAAGTGGTACAGGATGCCTGCACTTACTTAGAAGAACGGACTCGCGCCAACACTGGCACTTGCATGGTGCTGGCCCTAAGCTATTCGTCGAAATGGGAAATCACCCATGCAGTGAAGCAAATTGCCACGGAGGTGAAAGAGGGTAGGCTGAACGCAGAAGACATTAATGAAGACACCATCAGCCAACACCTCGCCACCAATTTCATGCCCGACCCGGAACTGATGATTCGTACAGGTGGAGAAGAACGGTTGAGCAACTATCTGCTTTGGCAGTGCGCCTATTCCGAATTTTATTTCACCGACACTTACTGGCCCGATTTTCGTGAAGAGGACCTCTGCAAGGCTATCGTTGATTATCAGGGACGTCAGCGTCGTTTCGGAAAGACAGGGGAACAAGTGCAAGAAAAGAAATAAGAAAGCCGTCTGGCAACATCACACAATTGAACATTAAACGCTATACATATTATAATATAAACATATAATGAGGATTTTAAAATTCATCATACTGACATTCATATTGTTCCTGTCGGCCTTCACTTCAATGATGGCGCAGGTGCAGACAAAACCAGAAATCGTATATGGCAGAAGTCAGAAATATGAAATTGGAGGTATTACTGTAGAAGGAGCCAAGGGATATGAAGACTACATTCTTATCGGCCTTTCAGGACTCAGCGTAGGTGAAACCATTTCTATGCCTGGCGATGAAATCACTGGTGCCATTAGGCGATATTGGAAACAGGGGCTTTTCTCGTCCGTAAGGATTGAAGCCGATAGCATTGTTGGCGAAAAGGTGTATCTGAAAATCGTGCTGGGCATGCGTCCACGTGTTTCGCAACTGAACATCAACGGAGTGAAAAAATCGGAGCACGATGATCTTCAAGAGAAAATCGGAATTGTCAAAGACAACCAACTCACCCCCAACATGGTTGACAAGGCCAAAATCATTATCCGCAAATACTTCAGCGACAAGGGCTTCAAGAATGCGGATGTAGATATTGTGCAGCGAGATGACCCTTCGAAAGAAAATCAGCTGATTGTGGATGTGAACATCGACAAGAAAGAGAAGGTGAAGGTGAATAAGATCTTCATTGAAGGTAACCAACATCTTGCCACCAAGAAATTTCATGGCGGTTTCTTCTCAGGAGGTCTGCTGAAGAAGACGAACGAGAAAGGCTTTAAGAGTCTTTTCAAAACCAAGAAGTTCGTCAGAGAAAAATATGAAGAAGACAAGGAACGTGTAATTGAAAAATATAATGAATTGGGCTATCGCGATGCCTATATTGATGCGGATAGTGTGGTGGATATAGGCAACAATCTGGTCAATGTCTATCTTCACATTGACGAAGGGCAGAAATACTATCTCCGCCATGTGAATTGGGTGGGTAACTCTATTTACAGCACTGATAAACTGAACCAAACTTTGCAGATGAAGCGGGGAGACGTCTATAACAAAGTGCTCCTTGATAAACGTCTGCACGACCAGTCGGATGACAATTCTGTTTTGAATCTCTACTACAACCAAGGTTATGTGTTCAACCAAGTGAGGGATGTGGAATCTGAAGTGGATGGCGACTCCATCGATTTGGAAATACGCATTTACGAAGGCATTCAAGCCACAATCGACAAGATTAGGATTTACGGCAACACCCGAGTTTATGAAGAGGTGATTCGGCGAGAGTTGTCCATTAAGCCAGGCGATTTGTTCAGTATGGAATCTTTCCGAACTTCTGTGCAAGACATTGCACAGATGGGACATTTCGACCCAGAAAAGATCGAACCCGTGCCACATCCTAATCCTGAGAACGGAACAGTGGACATTGACCTCGGACTCACGCCGAAAGCCAGCGACCAGATTGAATTTTCGTTAGGTTGGGGACAAACGGGTATCATCGGAAAAGTGGGATTGAAGTTCACTAATTTCTCCATGCGAAACTTGTTTGGGAAAAACCGCCCCCATCGAGGCATCTTCCCGCAGGGCGACGCTCAAGAATTGGAGATAAGTGCTTCGACCAACGGTACCTACTATCAGTCTTACAGCATCTCGTTTCTTGACCCCTGGGTGGGTCGCAAACGTCCTAACCAGCTATCAGTCAGTGCGTTCTTTTCTCGCCAGACAGATATCAGCAGCAGCTATTACAACAGCAGCTACTATAACAACTACTACTCAATGCTGTACGGTGTAGGAAACTATAACAGCAGCTATTACAACAACTACTCCAACTATTACGACCCCGACAAGTACATCGAGATGCTGGGTATCAATATAGGCTTTGGCAAACGACTCACATGGCCTGATAACCGCTTTCAGTTCACAGCTTCACTGGGCTACACTCGCTACATGATGAAAGAGTGGGAATATTTCATTATCCAAAACGGTAACTGTAATGACATCAGCATTGAACTCAACCTCTCACGCAACTCCATAGACAACCCTATCTTCCCACGCTCGGGTTCACAAATCAGCGCTTCAGTATCGTTCACCCCTCCCTATTCACTTTTTGATGGTGTGAACTACAAAGACATGGCTACCAGCTATTATGCTGCAGATTACCAAAGCGACATGGCCCGTAAATATCGGTGGATTGAATATCACAAGTGGAAATTCAAATCCCGCTTCTATACCCCTCTCGGCAAAGGCAGAAAGTGTTTTGTGCTGATGACTCGCTTCGATTTCGGACTGTTGGGCAGTTACAGCCAATATAAGAAATCGCCTTTTGGCACCTTCTACGTGGGTGGCGATGGCATGTCGGGTTACTCATCCAATTTCTACTCCGAGACAATTGGCTTGCGAGGTTATGACAATGGCGCCTTCACACAAGGGTACAACTATGGCTACGCATACGATCGAATGACCGTCGAGTTACGCTATCCTCTTATGCTGCAAGGCTCCACCAACATCTATGCCCTTGCTTTTGCTGAAGGTGGTAATGCGTGGACTGAAACTAAAAAGTTCAATCCTTTCGACATGAAACGTTCGGCAGGTGTGGGTGTGCGCCTCTTCCTCCCGATGGTTGGTATGATGGGTATAGACTGGGCATACGGATTTGATAATGTCAATGGTTCCAAGAGTTACAGCGGAAGCCAATTCCATTTCGTACTTGGTCAGGAATTCTAAAAAACATCTCATTTGTCAGCTAAAATACAATTTTCAAACAAAAAGAATATAATCCAAAAAATCGCAAATATGAAAAAGCTTATTTTGACATTGACCGTGCTGGTGACATCTTTGGCCGCCCATGCACAAAAATTCGCCCTTGTCGATATGGAGTACATCCTTAAGAATGTACCAGCTTACGAGCGTGCCAATGAACAACTGAACCAAGTTTCTAAAAAATGGGAAAGTGAAGTGGAAGTCTTGCTCAACGAGGCAGAAGCACTTTATAAAAAATATCAGTCAGAATCAGTATTCCTTTCCGACACCCAAAAGACAAAAGCCGAAGAAGCCATCATGGCCAAGGAAAAGGAAGCCAGCGACTTAAAGAAAATATATTTTGGCAGTGAGGGGGAACTCTACAAGAAGCGTCAAAGCCTTTTGGCACCCATCCAGGACGAGATTTACAATGCCGTAAAAGACATTTGTGACCAAAAGGGGTACCAACTGGTTCTTGACCGTGCTTCTGGTGGCAGCATTATTTATGCATCTCCCAAGATTGACATCAGCGAAGAAGTGCTGCTGAAATTAGGTTACGCACACTAAAAAAACATAAGACTTATAGGACTTATAAAAAACTCAATATTAATTATTAAAAATAAACTAAAATGAAGAAATTGATTATTGCGATGCTCCTGGTTCTGCCAATGGCTGCTTTCGCACAGAAAATTGGACACGTTAATGTAGATGCAGTAGCACAGGGAATGCCAGAATATGCTGCACTCCAGACAGAAATTCAGAATCTCCAGAAACAGTTTCAGGATGAACTTCAGCGCAAGCAGAGTGACATTCAAGCCAAGAGCGAAGCTTACGAAAAGGAGAAGGCTACTCTTTCTGAAACACTTCGCTCTTTCCGTGAGCAGGAACTTCAGAAAGCATATCAGGAATACCAACAATTTGGTGAAACCAGCGAGCAAGAATTGCAGAAGGTATATCAGACCAAGATGGGTGAACTGCAGGATAAAATTATGAAGGCTGTGCAGGAAATTGGTGCTGCTGGTTCTTTTACTTATATTCTGCCAGCAGGAGCTATTGCCTACATTGGTACAGGAGCAACTGACATCACCGATCAGGTGAAGGCAAAAGTTGGTGCGAAATAAAGTTTAGAGTTTAGGGCTTAAAACTTCATCTATATGAATAAAGCACTCACCATGATAGCACTGTTTCTCTGTGCTGGCATTCTGTCAGCACAAGAAACAGTGCCATCTGTTTCCACTCCTGCAACCCAGCAGGTGGTGATTCAGCCTCAACACTTTGGCTACCTCTCCTACAACGATGTGATGCATGCAATGCCTGAATACGTACAGGCGCAGAAGAGCCTGGAGGACCTTAAAAAAACGTATGACGAAGAGATGTCACG
>Ga0326514_10002724_pt1 | contig 11249 bp, 9 predicted proteins | sample 3_2548_0518_D_FD_203653 | JGI IMG/M metagenome (GOLD analysis project Ga0326514, IMG submission 203653) | Bovine rumen microbial communities from UC Davis, California, United States - 3_2548_0518 | ecosystem: Host-associated > Mammals > Digestive system > Stomach > Rumen | place: USA: California... | reverse complement strand
AAGACCAACATTTTCGCGGCCACTGGCGGCGGCACCTCGTTCACGGCGGTTCCCGAGTTCGTCGACTTCGGCGAGGACATCGACAACGTCCCGTCCAACACCAAGGAACTGAAGCAGATTGACTACTACACGTGCACCATGAGCGGCACCGCCCGCACCGCCGACACCGCCACGGCCAAGCGCCTCATCGGCGCGGCTGACGTGTCTGGTACCAAGGTGACCCCGCGCGGCGTCCTCGTCGATGCCGACTTCGCGGACATCTGGTGGGTCGGCGACTATTCCGACGAGCACGGCGCTGACGGCGGCTTCATGGCTATCCGACTCATTAACGCGCTCAACACGGGCGGCTTCTCCATCCAGTCTAACGACAACGGCAAGGGCGACTTCGCCTTCGAGTTCACTGGCCACTACAGCCTCGCGAACATCGACACCGTGCCGTTCGAGCTGTACATCAAGCCCGCAGCCTAGGAGGCATGATGCGCCTATCGGAAATCAAGGGCGAGCGAGTCTTCGAGGTAATCGCCGACATCATCGAGCCTGCCTGCAACATCGCGCAGGACAAGGAGGCCATGGCCCTGTTCGACCGCTCTGGCAAGGAGGGCAAGGACTCCACCGAGCAAGTCCTGTCTAGGGTCAAGGGCGCCGTGCCCAAGCTCATGCGCACCCACAAGGATGACCTCGTTGCCATCCTCGCTGCGATTGAGGGCGTTACCCCGAGCGAGTACATGGAGGGCATCACCATGCCCAAGCTCGTGCAGGGCGTCTTCGAGATGCTGACGGACGAGGACTTGCTGGCTTTTTTATCGTAAGCGACAACCGAGACGGCGCATTGTGGCTCGACCTAGGGGACTACCATGGGCCGAGCCACTTTCATGCCTTTGTTCGGTACTGCCTAGCAAGGACTCGGCAGAGGGCCGTCACGCGCTCGTACAGGGCCTACGTCTCCGACTCGCTGCAACTGGCGCCACAAGGTAAAGTTCTGGGCAGAAGGTGGCTCGACTTCGTGGAGCCGAGGGCAGAAATCGACGTCGAGGCGACCATCGAGCACGTCATGGCCGCAATGGGGGAATAGCATGAACCTACTTGACCTCATGGTGAAAATCGGGGTGGATGACAAGGCGTCATCCAAGATGGACGGCATCACGACCTCCGCAATCGCAAAGGCGACCGTCATGGGACAAGCGTTCTATGACGCTGCGAAGTACGTGGGCGGTCGTGCGCTCGACATGGGAAAGGCCATGGTCAGCGGTGCGCTTGAGGGCTACGGGGCCTACGAGCAGTTGGAGGGCGGCGTCAAGAAGCTGTACGGCGGCGCTGCGGACACCATCTTCAACTACGCCCAGAACGCCTACAAGACGGCTGGCATGAGCGCCAACCAGTACATGGAGCAGGCGACAAGCTTCTCGGCAGCGCTAGTCAACTCGCTTGGCGGCGACACGCAGAAGGCGGCGGAGCAGACAGACCTAGCGATGCGTGCCATGTCGGACAACGTCAACACCTTCGGCTCGGACATGGGTTCCGTCCAGATGGCCTTCCAAGGCTTCGCCAAGCAGAACTATACCATGCTCGACAATCTGAAGTTGGGCTATGGCGGCACCAAGTCTGAAATGGAGAGGCTGATTGCTGATGCCAACGAGTATGCCGCGAGCATAGGCGAGGCGTCAGACCTCAGCGTCGACTCGTTCTCGGACGTTGTCACCGCAATCGACCTCATACAACGCAAGCAAAGCATCGCTGGTACGACCGTAAAAGAGGCCATGACCACGATAGAGGGTTCCGTCACGGCGGCGAAGGCGAGCTGGGAGAACCTAATCACCGCAATCGGCAGCGGCGACATGGACATGATTAACTCGTCCGTGTCTGGTCTGGTTGACAGCATATTCGGAACGTTCAACGAGGAAGTCGGCAAGCGCGAGGGCGGCATCATCGCCAACGTCATCCCCGTGCTACAGAACGTCGGCAAGGCAGTGGTCAACACCATCCCCGAAGTCGCGTCGACCATCGCCTCGACGTTCCTCCAGACCCTCCATGACGAGTTCGGCGTGGACGTGAGCTGGGCGCAGGGCTTCCTCAAGAGCGTGAGGGACTTCGGTGGCAAGGCGAAGAAGGCGTTCGAGGACTTCGGCAAGTCGTTCTCGGAGCACTTCAACGCCAGCAAGATTGGCGGCGCCCTCGACGGAATCGCCAACGTGGTAGGCAAGGCGTTCGGCTTCATCGCCGACAACGCGGACGAACTCGGCACTGTTCTTGGTATAGCGGCTGACGTGTTCGTGACCGTAGCCGACGCCGTGTCTGGTCTGGTGGACACGCTAGGCCCGTTCCTCCCGCTCATAGCTGGTGCCGTCTTGGCACTAAGCGCGGTCAGCGCGATAACCCCAATAGTAACCGCCTTCAGCGGGGCAATCGGGTTCGTGACCACCGTGCTCATTCCCGCAATCAGCATGGTGGGCAGCTTCGGCGGCGCGATAACCCTCCTGACCACGCTTCTCGGTGGCCCCATCCCAATCATCGCCGCACTTGTGGGCGCGGTCGTGGCGTTCGTCGCCACCAACGACGGTGCCAAGGAGGCAATCGTCCTCGCTTGGCAGGCGGTTGTCGACTTCTTCACTGGCATCCCCGAGTGGTGGAGTACCCTCTGGGACGGCGTGAGCGCAAAGATTGGCGAGTTCGTCACCAAGGCTGGCGAGGCGTGGGAAGACCTCAAGACTGCCGCTGCCGAGAAGTGGGAGGCGCTGAAGGCAACCATCTCGCAGAAGGCAGAGGACATCAAGAACGGCGTCAATCAGGCGTGGGAGAACGTCAAGACCACCACCAAGAACGCTTGGGACAACGTCAAGACCGAGACCAGCAACAAATGGCAGACCATCAAGGACACGGCCACCCAGAAGGTGCAGGCGCTCAAGGATGCCGTGAGCGAGAGGGTACAGGCCCTCAAGGATGCCGTGAGCACGTTCTGGGAGAACCTGAAGACGGCCACCACCGAGAAGTGGGACAGCATCAGGCAGAAGGCTACTGACGCGGCCAACAACATGAAGAACGCGGTCAGCAACGCCGTTGAGAGCCTGAAGAACGCGGTGCGCGAGAAGTTCGACGCGGTTGTCAACTTCGCCCGAGAAATGCCGAGCAGGATTGTCAACGCGCTGAGCGACCTAGGCAACCGTCTCCGCAACGTCGGCTCCAACGCCATCAACAACATGATGGACGGAATCAAGGGCAGCTTCAGCTGGGTCAGGTCGTTCTTCTCGGGCATCCCGAGCACGCTCGTCGGTGCCATGGGCAACGTCTGGTCGTGGTTCTCCAGCGTCGGCCAGAACATGATGAGCGGCTTGGTCAACGGCATCTACGCTGGTTGGAGCTGGGTCGTGAACGCGGCTGCGAGCGTGGCGAGAAGCGCACTCAACGCCGCCAAGAGCTTCCTCGGCATCTCGTCCCCGTCCAAGGAGTTCGCCAAGGTCGGCAAGTTCACCATGGAGGGCTTCGCTCAGGGCGTCGAGCGCACGTCGGGAGAAGCCATCACGGCAGTCCAGAAGGCCATGGAGGACGTGGCGTCAATTCAGGCGCCAGAGATTAACGCCTCGATGGTTGCCTCGGCAAACTACGCCAACAAGGGCGAGAGCCGAGAGGTGCCGCAAATCTCCATGGTCATCGAGAACATGGTCGTGCGCGACAGGGACGATGCCGAGTACATGGCTCAGCGCATCAACGAGATTTGGCGTCTTGAGTACGAAGGGGCCTTGGCATGATAGAGCATGCGATATACGACGGCTTCGACCTAGCGGACATCGTGATAGTCGCGGACGTTCAGCGCGGGGTCACTGGCACGGAGCTGAGCACGCAGGTGGTCTCTGGTCGAGACGGCGTGGTGGTAACGGGGGCGAGGTACGTCCAGCCCGACGTGACGGCGCTTCTCGTGGCTAGAGACGCGGACGTGGCTGGCAGGCGCGAGATAGCGAGGCAGTTGGGGGCGGCGCTGCTCAAGCGCGAGCCGAAGGTGCTATCGTTCTCGTCTGATGGCGAGCTGTACTACAAGCACGCAATAGTGAGGGGCCTCCCGCAGTTCAACGAGTTCGTGCGCTCAGGCTCCGTGCTCGTCACTTGGGCGATTGAGGACGGCGTGATGTACGGCAAGCACAGGTCGGTCGCCATGACTGGTGAGCAGGCGATAATCGTCTACGGCACCCACGAGACCCCGCTGAAGATTAGCGGCACGGCCACGCCCGCCTCTGGCCTGTTCGGCGTGCAGCTCGAAAGCGGCGAGTTCGTAAGGGTTCCCATGACGGAGCGGGGCAACGTTGTCATCGACAGCGAGAGCAGGACTTGCATGATTGGCGAGGCGGCGGGCCAGATTACGCTTGAGTCGGATTGGCTCGTCCTCCCGACTGGCAACCACACGCTGACCTTTGACTCTGGCAGCGGCAACCTCACGCTCGAATGGGACGAGAGGTGGCTCTAATGCTGCGTCTGCCAGTCTATGACCACGAGGACAACTTCTTGTTCGAGCTTGGCGAGTCCGAGGTGTTCGCGCTCAGGATGCGCGAGACAATCAACGGCGAGCACAGGCTCGACATCACGACCACCCGCGTGCTTGAGAAGGGCATGCGAATCCTGACCAAGGACGCGACCGAGAAGTGGCGCGAGTGGGTCGTGGCCTCGGAAGACCAGCGCCACCGCGACGGGGACAAGATGGCGGGCGACTACATGGCCGTATGGTCGTTGCAGCACGACCTGTCCGTTTCCCCGATTAGCAGGATGGCTGGCACGAGCACCAACCCCGTCAGGGCAATCAACGCCCTAGAGGACGTGCTCTCTGGCACCAGCAGGTGGCAAATCGGCACGGTCACGCTCAACACCATAGGTAGTGCAAGCATGTACCGAACCACGGCTTGGAGCGCCCTCTCGACGCTCGTCGCGGTTTGGGGCGGCGAGGTCGATGCCACCATAGAGGTAGGCAGTACGGGAGTCACCGCACGCAAGGTAGACCTCCTACAGCAGCAGGGCAGCAGCGTTGTCACGAGGCGCTTTGACTACGGCGCCGACATGTCCGAGATATCGCGCAAGGTGGATAGCACTCCCAAGGTGTGCCGCATCATCCCGCTCGGAAGGGGCGAGGCGACGGAGACGGGCGGCTACGGTCGCAAGGTCACGATAGGGGACGTCAACGGCGGCGTCGACTACCTTGAGAACAGCAGCGTGGTCGAGCTTGTGAGGCTCCCGAACGGCGACGGGTGGGAGTACCCGACCGCCTACGTGGAGAACCAGAACGCGCAGACGCCAGAGCAGCTTCTTGAGTGGGCGCAGGGGATTCTTGAGGAAGCCACGAACCCGCAGGTGACCTATAGCGCCACCGTGTTGCAGCTCTCTCAGGCTGGCATGGACGTGCACGGAATCGGCCTCGGAGACGTGGTTCACTGCGTCGATAGGAAGTTCACGGAGCAGGGGCTTCGAGTGTCTGGCCGCGTGTCCTCAATAGACGCCAACCTCCTAGACCCGTCCGACACCCAAGTGACCATCGGTCGCGTCACCTCGTCGCTCATGAGCAGGCTCAACGCCTCCATCAACGGGGTCAACGGGCGCATCGATGAAATCATAGAGACTGGCGCGTTCGAGATGACGCCAGCCTACCTCGGGCGCCTGCTCGACAAGCTCAACAGCGAAATCAACATCGCGGGCGGCTATACCTACATCACCCAAGGCGAAGGCATCCGAACGTACGACAAAGCGGTGAGCGACCCGCTCGTCGGTGCGGAGGCTTCTCAGGTAGTGGAGATAAAGGGCGGCACAATTCGAATTGCCAACGAGAAGACGGCAAGCCAAGACTGGGTTTGGCGCACTGTGTTGGAGTCTGGTCACATAGCAGCTGAGGCTATCGACACAATCGACATTACCGCAGGTCGCATCAGGTCATCAGATGGCGGTACGGACATCAACCTCGACCAGAGCACCGTCCGTCTCGGCACGGCCAACGGCATGCACATCCAGATTGACGCGGGGCAGCTCGGCTTCTGGCAAGGGGACGTTCGCGTTGCCTACGTCGATGGCGAGCAGCTTTACATCCCCAAGAGCGTCGTGCTCGACCGCATGCAGGTCGGCATGGAGGGCAATGCGTGCTGGGAGTGGGTCATCGAGGATTCTGGCAACATGAGCTTGAAGTGGGTGGGCTAAATGGCTTACTTCTACGGCAATGAGACAGGCCACTGGTGGGGCTACGGCAACGTAACGACATCAAATCAAAGTGGCTCCGTCACGCGCGTAACGCTGACCGCTGGCATGCAGGCCCGTGGTTGGGGCTTTGATATCTCATACGTGGACGCCACCGCGACCGTCAGCGGCCAGTCAGCCACCACCTACGACAACGATTTTTATTCGCCAACGGGCGGCTATGCAGCCGTGGATATGGTGACCAAGACGCTGGACATCACGCGCGACCACAGCGCCAAGACGGTCAACGTCTCGATAAAGGTTGTCAACCGCTCGTCATACATGGACGGAACGTCCACGGCTTCGTCCACCGTCACCATCCCCGCGCGCGCGTCATACAGCGTCTCCTACAACGCCAACGGAGGCACGGGAGCGCCTTCCGCCCAGACCAAGTGGCACGACGAGACGCTGACGCTCTCGACCACCAAGCCCACGCGCAGCGGCTACAGCTTCCAAGGCTGGGCCACGTCCAGCGGTGGCAAGGTGGCCTACGCGTCGGGCGCGAGCTACACGGCGAACAGTGCGGTCACGCTGTACGCCATCTGGGCGGCGTCGAGCTGGACCGTGGCTTACAACGCCAACGGCGGCACCAGCACGCCCGCAAGCCAGACCAAGAACTACAACGTTGACTTGACGCTGCGCGACGCAATCACCCACAGCAACACGTCCGTCTCCTACACCGTCACCTACGACGCGAACGGCGGCAGCTCCACGGGCGCGACCAACAACAAGCAGACGGCAACGACAACAACGACGTGGACGTTCGCTAACTGGAAGTCATCTGCTGACAAAAAGACCTATGCGGCAAAGGGCAAGTACTCGCTCAACGCGGCGACCACCATGACAGCCCAGTGGTCGACCTCAAGCAGCGGCGGCACGGTCACGCTACCAACGCCAACAAGGGCGGGCCACAACTTCAACGGCTGGTACGACGGAAACAGCCGCGTCGGCGGCGCGGGCGGCTCTTATAAGCCAACCGCGAACGTGACCCTCAAGGCGAGCTGGACGATACAGACGTGGACGGTGCAATACGACGCTAACTTTGGCGCTGGCGCCCCATCGGCGCAGACCAAGACCTACGGCCAGACGCTCAAGCTGTCCTCGACGCAACCGCGACGCAGCGGCTACACCTTCCTTGGGTGGGCCACGGCGAGCGACGGCACGGGGACGGCCTACTCACCGAACGGCAACTACACGGCGAACGCCGCCGCGACGCTCTACGCCGTGTGGATTGCCGTGCAGGTCACTTCGGTGAGCGGCTACCGCTGCGAGAGCGACGGCACCAAGGCCGACTCTGGCACCTACGGCCACATCGAGGCGTCATGCAGGGCGCTCGGCACCATCGCGGGCGTCATGACGGTCATGGCCGAGGCCAACGACTCACAAATCACGGTCACGCCGTCCAGCGGCTCGAAGGAGGCCACCTACGACCTGACCATCTCGCCGACCTCCACCTTTGGCGAGTACGACGCTAGCACGTCCATCACCGTCATGGTCTCGGCGACATTCGCGGTCAGCTACGGCGGCACCACGCGAGCCGTCACGGCGCAGAGGGGCATGGTCATACCCAAGCCGTTTAGAATCATGGACTTCGTTCATGGCTCCGAATACGACGGATTCACTGAGGGAGCTGCCATCGGCTCGGTGGCGACGCTGGTGGGCCGCTTCGAGGTCGCGCTCATGAGCGTGTTCAACAAGACGGTCGACATCATCCAGAGCAGCTTCGGGCGCGACGAGGAACTGCCCACGCCGACGGACGGCAACGCGCCCCTGCGCTTCCGCGACCGCGCTGGCCTGATTCTCGGCTACCTCAACGCGCACAAGAACCCAGACGGTACCAACTACGTCCGACTGACGGGCGTGGGGCCTGACAGCGGGCTGACAGCCAACGTGTACCTAGGCTCTGACGGCACGCGAAAGCGCATCGGCACCGACGCGAAGTGGACGAGCAACTTACAGATGGAGTCCACGGGCATGGGACTCGACCTCGTGGACTCGACGGGTACAGCCTACAAGGGCATCACCGACAACGGCTCGAACCTGTGGATTGGCGCGAACTCGTCCACCGAGCGGCAGCACGTCGGCCAGACGTACATCAGCTCGGGCCACAACGGCACCAAGGGCAACGAGACCATCTACATTGCGGTGCCGAACGCGGCCAACACGGGCGCGACTGGGTACGCCGTCTACCACAGCGGTTACAAGCCCACGCCCGCTGGCATCGGTGCGCTCGCCCTCACTGGCGGCACGCTCACGGGCGGATTGGTCATTAAGGACAGCCGCTTCGACCGAGACGGCAGCGTGAGCAGCGAGACGTGGTCACTTGCCAACGAGTACCGCGACAAGGACGGCGACCGCTTCGGCGGGTTGCAGGCGTTCCAGACAGCCAGCGGCGTCAACGCCGTCCGCTTGCAGGTCTTCGCCGAGGACAGTAGCGGCACCGCAATCAACAACGCCATCGACGTCCGCATAGACCGCAGCGGGAACAAGACCTATGCCGTGTCCAACGCGGCGAACTTCCGCGCGGCCATCGGCGCGGCTGCTGGCAGCGAGTACTACGCCTCGCTCTCCAAGACCAACTGCTCGGGCGGCTCCATCGTCCTGTACGTGCGCGGCAAGGTGGGCGTCGTCATCCTCTCGGGCGTGAAGATTAACACCATCTCGGCACGCTCGACCTTCGCCACCGTGCCGAGCGGCTACCGCCCTGCTGGGCAGCGCTACGGCTACATAAACGGCCACTACGCCGAATACCTAATCGTCAACGACAACGGCACCGTGCAGGGTGACTCTGGCCTGTCTGGCCAGACCATCTGGGGCCAAGTCATGTTCGAGATTGTCTAGGAGGCCACATGGGACTTTCCAAGCGAATCACGCATGAGGACGGCGTGACCACCAACTACCACCGCATTCGTTCGCTCAACCACGACGTGAACCTCATTACGCAGATGGAGGTCGTGAGCTACACCAGCCGCGCAAAGCGCACGGAGGAAGCCGACCTTGAGGCGCAGGGGCTTGAGACAACCGCATACCGCCACATACAATGGGTTGACGTACCATACGGCGAGGTGTGGACGGTGGAGGATGCCTACGCATGGCTCAAGACCACCGAGCAGTTCGCCGACGCAACGGACGTTTTGGAGGAATAATGCGCAGGTACACGACGCCGACAATCCCGCTCAAGGTCAAGGGAATCGACATCTCTGGCGCCTCAAAGGTGTACGTCACCATACGCCAGCGCTCAAGGACAATCGAGGTCGAGGCGACGGACGTGACCTTCGACGGCACCGACACCAACCTCAACGTCGAGCTTACCCAGAGGCAGACGGCATCGCTTCAGAGCGGCCAGACCGAGGACGCCGAGGGCGACGCGCTCATACAGGTAAACTGGACTTACTTGGTCGGCGGCGAGGTAAAGCGAGACGCCACCAAGGCGAAGCGCGTGCCAGTCCTCGTCAACCTGATGGAGAGGGTCATCGATGCCTAGCTGCTGCGTCATAGAGCTTGAGGTCGAGGATGACGCCTACGAGCTTGAGGTCTCTGGCGGCTCTCGCATCGACTTCGATTCGGGCGAGTACATCGCCGTCCACTCGACCGACTACCCAGACTACGACGGGCCTTACGAGGCCTTCCCACGATTCTCCGAGCAGGGGTTCGAGACCAGCGAGAGGGTCATGCACGATGACTTCACCGTCCACGCGATAAAATACACCGAGGCGCCCAACGATTCGGGCATCACCGTGACCATTGGAGGATAGCATGCCGACCAAGCACAGGAACAAAATCGTCAACGGCGAGACTGGCGAGGTGCTCATCGACCTCTCCACGGACACGCTCATCTCGCCCACACAGCTCGCAGACGGCGTGGTTGCCCATGACCGCAGCGGCACCACCATCACGGGCACCAACACCTACGACGCGGACACCAGCGACGCCAACGCCACCGCCTCGCAGGTGCTCACGGGGGCCACGGCCTACGTGCAGGGCAGCAAGGTCACTGGCACCATGACCAACAACGGCGCGGTGTCTGGCAGCATCTCGGCGAAGGCAGAGCAGTACACGGTGCCTGCGGGCTACCACGACGGCTCGGGCAAGGTGCAGATTGCCACGACCGAGCAGGCAAAGATTATCGCTGGCAACATCAAGCAGGGCGTGACCATCCTCGGCGTGGAGGGCACCTACAGCGGCGAGGGCGTCAACCTGCAATCCAAGTCCGTCACGTCCAGCTTCTCGGCCCAGACCGTCACCGCCGACGCGGGCTACGACGCGCTGTCTCAGGTCACCGTCGCGGCCATGCCCTACAGCGAGGTCGAGAACAGCGCTGGTGGCCTGACCGTCACCATCGGAGCGTCTGCGTAAGGGGGTTACATGCCTTACCCCAACAAAATCATAAAGGACGGTACCGTACTCATCGACCTCACCGACTCCACCGTGACCCCCGCCACGCTCATGCTCGGCACCGTGGCCTACGGCGCTGACGGCAGCAGGCTGGTGGGCACCGCGACGGGCGGCGACGAGGGCAGCGCCTACCAAGACGAGGACGGCTACATCGTGCTCGGCGAGGGCGAGTCCTCGGCACCGCAGGGAACGCTCTCCATCACGGCCAACGGCACCTACGACGTGGCGCAGTACGCGGGCGCGAGCGTCGAGGTGCCAGCGGGCATGACGAAGACGGAGCTGAAGAAGTTCTTACAGAGAGACTCTACCTTCAAAGACATCGACTGGCCTGACGGGATGACTGCGATAGGTGCATACGCGTTTACCGGATTAATCAATTTTAAGCCGTCAAGTTTACCAGAGGGTATTACCAGCATCGGCAATTATGCGTTCTCCGGCTGTACCGCCCTTGCTCTGACAAAGCTGCCAGAGGGTATTACCAGCATCGGCGAATTTGCATTCAACTCTTGCTACGAATTGTCATTAACAAGCCTGCCAAGTGGCATCAAGCGAATACCTGCTTCAGCATTTGCGTACTGCACATCGCTTGCACTGACAGAACTTCCAGCAGGGGTGACATATATAGACGTTAAGGCATTCGTCTCTTGCCATTCGCT
>Ga0326514_10002723_pt1 | contig 11249 bp, 7 predicted proteins | sample 3_2548_0518_D_FD_203653 | JGI IMG/M metagenome (GOLD analysis project Ga0326514, IMG submission 203653) | Bovine rumen microbial communities from UC Davis, California, United States - 3_2548_0518 | ecosystem: Host-associated > Mammals > Digestive system > Stomach > Rumen | place: USA: California... | reverse complement strand
GCAAGTTGTGAGACGGTATGGATAAAGCTCACGGTAGATGAATATACTGCCGGCATCAGTTCCTCCATTCGGGTGTGCACCTCGTCAAGATTGTCCATGTAGACACGTGACAAATAGCCTTTTCCTACGTTTAGGTTGTCCTCAGACTTAAACAATCCGTTCATCTGGCTAAAGAAATCATCGATGGCCTTCTTCTGACTGTCAATCAACTTCTTCAGGTCAGCAGCCTGAGCGGTCAAGGCCTGCACCTCAGCCTCAATCGACTGTTTACGATCCTCTGCCGAGACAGCAGCCTCGATATCCAAACTCTGATCAGCATGAATACGGACACCGCCCTTACCTGCGGGTACAGGCGACTGCGAGAAGGCATCCTTGGCATCGCTGCTGTGGAGAACAATGTCTGTGGCCTGAGAAACGATCTCAGAGGTATTGCACACCACATTCTCCAGTCCGTCAATACCAGGGTTGACAGCCACCTGGCGGATGCTCGGTGCACGGGTTATCACCTTTCCATGCTCACCCACACCTTCCTGCGAGATTTCTTCACCCTTGATAATGATACGACCAGATCCCTGTAGGTCGCCACTCTTGTCGACATTGCCGATGACAATCTCCGGGGCGGAGATGACGATCCTGCTGTCGTCGCGATAGAAGAGGCCCTCACCCATCTTGTTGAAGATGTCGGTCTTCATCTGCTGTACCTCAGCTTTCTGCTGGTGTATCTCTTCCAGATCTTTCTCTACACTCTTTTGGAAATTCTCAAGGAGTTTTTTCCAGTCATCATATACGTATCCCATATCACTTCTAAATTACAATTGCATTTAATTTTGCCTTGACCTTGTCCAACATAGTCTTGACGTCGTCATTCGTATTATCATCCATTGTCAAGTTCTCCTTAAATGGAGAAGGCACGTCTTCAATATTCTTCTTCAGATCATAAATCCTACTGTCTGACGAGAACAGAATTCCACCATTCTTGGCATCACTCCATGAATCGTTCTCCTGCCAGGACTCCCAGAACTTCAGGTCGCCCAGATTATCCAGAGCGTTCTTCTTGAACTCCTCGTAGGCCTTATACTCGACCGCATTGAGCTTCGGTACAGCTATGATCGTTTTCACATAGTTTTCCCAGTAGTTATTGTCCTTCAGGTCATCTGCCCCGAACTTACGCTCTACCTTCGGTATTTTCTTGAGATCTTTCGTGGGTTGTCCTGCAACACCGAAATTCGGATTATCTTTCTGTTCACGCCATTCATCTTTGAATCCCAAGGCCTCAATGGCCAGGATGGCGGCCTTACGCTCCAAAACAACCATGTGAGTTTTCAGTGTTGCTTCAGTATACTTTGTATTCAACTTCTTCTGGTCGTCAGTCATAGGCTTATAGTAGAACACATCGTCGCCTAAATTTGTCTTCGTGAAGGCTGTTATCAGACATTTCTCAGCATTCTTCGGCAGGTTCTTGTCGCGGACAGTCTTAAAACTCGTCTTCACATCCTGCTCCGTAATCTCCGGCAATTTCTTGAAGTCGATGATGGCTTGGCGGAGCTCATTGGCAACTTTCAAGATATCTGCCCTTTTGGCTTTACGCTTCCCTAAGACACCTTTTTTAGCAATGTCAACATTCATACGATGCCCGTTAGAGAAGGTTTCCACATTCCTGTTTGTAACCTTGCTGATATCAAGATCATATTCAGAAACGAAACCAAGATCGGCATCTGTCAGCAGATTGTTACCATCAGCCCATAACTTGTCTTTCAAGGCAGCATCCTCATATTTATGACAGATCTTATGAGTCTCAGGCTTGGTTCTATCATATTTCTCTCCCCATTTGATGACATTCTTCTGCTTAATCAGACTACTGTATGCAAGTTGTTTTTCTACACATTTGTTATAGGCATTCATAAAGCGCGTATTATGCATCGAGCCGATAGTTGATATCTGCGCCAATATCTGCTCCACGCCTGATACCAACTTCAGACCCTTACGGAAATCCTCTTTCTTGAGTTCCTCGAAATTCTCTTTATAGGTTTCTTCGTCGGCATAAGCACTCTTAGGATATGTGCACTTACCCTTGCCGGCCTCGAGCATGAGGAAGCGGTTCGACTTAATGCGAAGGGCTCCTTCTGCAGGACGGAAAACAATCTCGATAGCAGCGCGTACTGTTGACAAATCAATGATAGATGTAAGCGTGTTTGCCACTTTCTTTGCAACAGCTGTCGCCATGTCGGCTCCAAAGCCAGACCCGTCACCTCCCAAGATCTTATTCTTGACGTTCGTACCAGAGATAATTTCTATATTATTGCCAGCTTCCAGTTTGATGTTCTTACCCTTTATAGCTACATCACCATTAGGAGCAGAGATGGTAATACCAGTAAAAGCATTAATGTTCACCTCACCCCAAGGAGAGGCTATAGCCACCTCACGACCATCGGTAGAACCAGAGATTTTGTATATACCATAATTGTCAGACAACTCGAATCCTCCACCCAAGGAAAGATTATTCTTGTCTCCCTGGGCTGGTTTACACATCGCATCTGTAATGCTCTTGACGCCAGGAAAATAAGTCAAGACCGAGCCTATTGTCTCAACACAAGGTAAGAACATACCTGTTAGGAAATTCTTGATGCCATCTTCATCATCTTGCAACTTGAACTTGTGGCCGCCAGGTGTTGTCTGGATGTAATCAGCATCATCACCCTTGGAGGCCAGAACACCAAGGACATAGGGGCACTCAACATTGCCACCGACAAAGCCCACCAGCACCTCATCGCCTGCATAATGTTTACCAATGGTAGGAGAACCGGCTGCACTAGTAGCAAACTGAAGCCAAGGCGTGGGATCATCGCCTGCGCTGTCAGAATCCTTTTTCTCATTGTCAGACTTATCATCGGGTTTCTGCTGCCAAGGAAAGACCACTCTCACCTGATTGTTGCCAGAAGGGTCACCGTCATCCACAATAGTGGCTATTTGCGGATCGGCCTGTCTAAAGTGTCCAGCAGGAATCACGGCTGGATAGAACAGATTCGTCTTATCGTCTTTGCATGCAGTGGCCACGACATCGAACAGAAGAGCAGAGGTTGTAGTCTCCACTATTTCATTTCCATTTAAACCATATTTCAACTTGGTTTCCTTCTTACAGTTAATCTCAACCACGATGAACTTCTCGCCATTATACTGAATGATGTTGCCAAGTTTCAGTTCTGGACACGTAGTACTGAAATCAATATATACGGCATCCTTTCCAGCGGCTTCTTCAGCAGCCAGGATTTCCTTGTACTTATCGTCCTTGAACTTCGTTCCATATTCCGTGAACTGGTTAAACTCCTTCCCCTCCTTGTATTGGTCGTCGGCACCAGGCTTTTTGCTCCCAGGGAACCATTGGGCGTCAAACTCACTGTTACTATCGCTCACCTCAAGCGCCTTCTTTACCAGATCCACTGTGTTGTCAAGAAGACGGTTACTCAACCAAGTGGGAACATTCTTGTCGTTCTTGAGGAAAGAGGATATCTCCTTCATCAGCACCTTGTCCCACTTCGCGGTAGTAGGATAGAACAAGTTGCCAGAGACCTCGTTTGGGCTCTTCTTCAGTACATTTTCCACAAACTGCTTCTCGTTAGAAGACTTCAAATCACAGAAGCCGTCATTTGAGATAGTTGGAGTAATTTTACCGCTGTCGAAATAATGGATGTCATTAAAGCCATTAAGAGCCTTCACGTTAGAATCATCACTATCGTAGCCTACATGGAGGGCATTGTCCTCATAATACAGGAACTCACCCCAGCGGTTGCAGGTTCGTGCCAACATATCATAGAAGGTCTCGTTATACTGTACCAAATAGGGGAAAATGTGATCTTTGCCTGACACGCCCAACTGTTTCATTTTGGTTAGGTCGGACTGCAGCTTCTGAGTCATAGTGGTCTCACCATCTTTTCCGTCATTGCTTTTGAGGGTATACTTGTAAGAGACATTGTATTTTTCCAGCTCGCTTTTGAGGATGGTACTCAGACGTTTGGCAGTGAAAGCACGGCTAGCCACACGGAGGGTCAGCAGTTTATCAAGGCTACTGATCTTCAGTGTCACGTACATGCCCTCCGACTGATAGTGAGGCAAGACCTCATATACATAGAAATCATCACCAATTGTATTCAAAGCAGCAGCTGTGAGATTCTCGTCGTCCGTCTTACTAGTGTCCTTCGCCGGCACCTCGTCCAGCGACACCTGCAAATGCTTGAACAGAGTCTCAATCTGTTTACGCCCAATGGACTTCCAGGTATTGTCGTTACCCGAAGCAAGAGCGATCTGAATGTCTGCGGTAATCTCTGTTGGCTGGTACATCTTCTTCTGGAAGCCAAAGTTTACAATGTTCAGATCGTATTGAAGTTTTGTATCGGAGGAATCACCAACAGACAGATAGAGCGTCGTACTCTCCTTATCCGTTGATAGCAAGACATTTTGGGCTACTTTTGTGAAGGTTGAGCCTACCTTTTCAAAACAATTGAAGTTGTGCAGAGTAAGTCTTAATCTTGCCATATCCCTAATCCTATCTTATTCTATAAACGTACTTTTGAAATTATTCTCTCTGCCTAAGTAAATGACCGAGCGAACCTGAAGCGTCACATTGAGCATCATCTGCTTGTCGCCATTATCATCAACCTTTGTGGTGTAGGTCTCTTCCACATGAACTACATAACCATCAACGACCATTCCATCATCATAACCCGACATACGTTCGTTAGCACCGTAAGTGATATTGAATAGGAATGAGAAACAGGAATGCTCATTGGAAATCAAACGTCTGTAGAACATTCTTGCGTGACGCGGAGAATTGACGCGGATCGAGAACTCCAGAATGACTGGTTTTGTAGCACCGTAAACCTCACCGGAATCGTTGCGCTTATGTTCACACTCATAGTCAAAGTGCTGAACTGTCAAACAGTTCTCCTTCAACACATTGATGGGATTATCCAGAAAGTTATCTGGCACCACCACAGCCTTTAATTCATTTGAAAGTAATGTTGCCATAGTTTATCTGCAAATAAAAGTTGTATCGTCAATTGTCATTTTCTCAGCACCGATGGCCAACTTCAGGAGTCGGCGGCGAGAACTGTCTATATCATAAATTTCAGCGAGAGAGAAACACTTTGCATCTTCAAAAAAGATGGTCTGCGTATCAAGTTCTTCAAATTTCTTCTCAACAGCCAGACTAATGACTATCCTACCATTCTGTACACCCTGACTATTAAACCACTCAAAGAGACTCAGGTCGTTCTTACCTGGTGCCACAACAACAACCTCAAGACGTTCGCAGCGGGCAGCGCCCTCGGGGCGGAACTCATTATAAGGTCTGTCAAATACGAAACGACAATCTGACACCAAATACTGCTTTGAGTAGCGCTTGATGTTGTTGTCGCCAAATTCTAAAACTGCTGTTAATGCCATAATTATTTTGATTTTTTAATTTTAATTTCTGGTGCAAAGATACATCATAAGTTAGCTTTATGCAAGTCTTCTTCAGTTTTTTGCCTCTTGTAGTTGCGACAGGGACGACATATCGCGACAGAAACCGTTCAAGCCCCTTAATTCTGTCGTGCCTCAAAGGTCTGACTGATATTCTGCTCGCGATGACAGACACGCACCTCGATGCCGAATTTATCATGAATATGCTCCGCCAGATGCTGGGCAGAATAGACGCTGCGATGCTGGCCTCCAGTACAGCCAAAGCAGAACATCAGGGAGGTAAAACCACGCTGGATGTATCTGCGCACATGAGCATCGGCCAGCTTGTATACCGAGTCCAGAAACGTCAGGATTTCTCCGTCGTCCTCTAAGAATCGGATAACTGGCTCGTCGAGACCCGTCAACTTTTTATAAGGTTCGTAACGACCAGGATTATGCGTGGATCGGCAGTCGAACACGTAACCACCGCCATTGCCGCTTTCGTCCTCAGGTATGCCTTTGGTATAGGAAAAACTGAACACGCGCACGACAAGTGGGCCCTGGGCGTCATATTTTGAGAAGGTAGCCGGACCATCCTGCGGATGCGCCTTATAGGGGTTCAAGTCGGTAATCTTATAGCCATCGGCACGACTGGCGATGGTCTCAATCTGCTGAAACTGGGGAAGTTCCGTCAGGCGACGCAACACATCCATCAGATATGGATAATGGAACGAGGTGCCTAACAACTCCCGCAAATTCTGGATAGCAGGCGGTATACTCTCGATGAAATGCTTCTTCTGCTCAAAATAGCCTCGGAAGCCGTAAGCGCCCAGAACTTGAAGCGTGCGGAAGAGCACGAACAGCGACAGGCGGTTAGCAAAATGTCGTGACGGCGGCACTTCTGTATAATACTTCAGCGAGTTATAATATTCATAGACGAGTTCACGGCGCAACTTATGCGGATACCTGGCAGAAGCTTGCCACAGGAATGAGGCTAAGTCATAATAATAGGGACCCTTTCGCCCACCCTGATAGTCTATAAAGCAAGGATTCCCATCATGGTCGAGCATGATGTTACGGGCTTGGAAATCGCGGTAAAGGAAACAGTCACCCACCGCGTATGAGTCGTTCGTCAGATCCTTGGCTAAGAGTCTGAAGTCGGCTTCAAGTTTCAACTCATGGAAATCGAGCTCAGTAGCCTTCAGGAAACAATATTTGAAATAGTTCAGATCAAAGAGCACACTGTCGGCATCAAATTCTGCCTGAGGGTAGCAGTTGGAGAAGTCGAGTCCACGCGCACCACGCATCTGGATGTTCGGCAATTCTCGGATAGCACGTTTCAAGAGTTCCTGTTCCTTCAATGTATACCGACCGCCAGCTTCACGACCGCCTCTAATGGCGTCGAAGAGGGATGTACTTCCAAGATCGGTCTGGATATAACGCAGTTCATCAGGGCTGGCTGCCAGTATCTTTGGCACTGGAAGTTTGCGCTTGGTGAAGTGTTCTGTCAGATAGATGAAAGCATGATCTTCGTCACGACTTGTACCAATCACACCAATGACGGTCTTACCATCCTGATCTGTCAAGCGGAAATAGGTGCGGTTGCTGCCTGCACCCGAAAGTTGCTGAATATTGGCGGGTTCAGCTCCTTTCCACTCTTTATATAGTTCTAGGAGTTTATCCATAACGCTTGCAAAGATACAAATTATTTGGATATTTATTTCATTCTAACCCATATTTTTTTTCATCTTCAATAAATATTCACAATTATTACAGCATAACAGCCTCCAAGCGATAGAAACAAGGATAATAGGTACAAAAAAACCGAGTGTCTCACGACAATCGGTTCAAAAAACAAACTACTTAAAAACTAATCTACTAAAACAAATCAAAAAAATATCTTTTACTCAAAAGTTTCTTGTACTATGTTGCCGGAACAGAAGATTTTTCCGACGGTGCAAAGGTATAGCTAATTTATGGATGGCGCAAACATTTTTATAAAAAAATAACATGTGTGCGCACAAAATAGCATAAAAAAGGGATGGATTCAGCATCCATCCCTTGAATTTGTTAAGTTCGCTTAGCAAAATTATATTAATTCTGCATGTAATTATAACACTCTGACATTACATCATACCACCCATGCCTGGGGCACCGCCCATCGGCATTGCAGGTTCCTTCTCTGGCTTGTCGCAGATAAGGCACTCTGTGGTGAGGAACATACCTGCGATGCTGGCAGCGTTCTCCAAAGCTACACGAGCCACCTTGGCAGGATCGATGACTCCAGCCTCACGCAGATCCTCGTAGACATCGGTACGGGCATTGAAACCGAAATCGCCCTTACCCTCACGAACCTTCTGTACAACCACAGCGCCCTCAGCACCGCCATTGACGGCAATCTGGCGCAAAGGCTCCTCGATGGCACGACAGATGATGTTGATACCTGTCTGCTCGTCGGCATTGTCACCCTTCAGGTTAGCAAGAGCCTCCTGAGCACGGATGTAGGTCGTACCACCTCCTGCTACAACACCTTCCTCGATGGCAGCACGGGTAGCGCAAAGGGCATCGTCTACGCGATCCTTCTTCTCCTTCATCTCTACCTCACTGTTAGCACCTACATAGAGTACTGCTACGCCACCAGCCAACTTAGCCAGACGCTCCTGCAGCTTCTCCTTATCATATGAAGAGGTTGTAACCTCGATTTCCTTCTTAATCTGGGCGATACGATCCTGGATGGCCTGCTTGTCGCCGGCACCATTCACAATCGTGGTGTTGTCCTTAGATACTGTCACCTTGTCGCAGGTACCCAGCATCTCGAGTGTAGCCTGCTCCAGTTTCAGACCCTTCTCCTCACTGATGACGACGCCACCAGTCAGTGTAGCGATATCCTCAAGCATAGCCTTACGACGGTCGCCAAAGCCAGGAGCCTTCACTGCGCAGATCTTCAGACCGCCACGCAGACGGTTCACTACGAGTGTGGTCAGAGCCTCAGAGTCGACATCCTCTGCGATGACGAGCAGTGGGCGTCCGCTCTCAGCTGCAGGCTGCAGGATGGGCAGGAAATCCTTGATATTAGAGATCTTCTTGTCGTAGATCAGGATGTAAGGATTTTCCATCACGCACTCCATCTTCTCTGAGTCGGTGATAAAGTAAGCTGACAGGTAACCACGATCGAACTGCATACCCTCAACCACACCAATGTGTGTGTCACGGCTCTTGCTCTCCTCGATAGTGATCACACCATCCTTAGACACCTTACGCATAGCTTCAGCCAGCAGTTCACCAATCTCCTTATCGTTGTTGGCAGATACGGTAGCCACCTGCTCAATCTTGTCGTAGTTGTCGCCTACCTGCTCAGCACTCTTAGCGATATGCTCAGTAACAGCCTTCACAGCCTTGTCGATACCACGCTTCAGGTCCATAGGGTTAGCACCAGCAGTCACGTTCTTCAGACCCTCTGACACGATAGCCTGAGCCAGAATAGTTGCTGTTGTAGTACCGTCGCCGGCATCGTCGCCAGTCTTCGATGCAACGCTCTTAACGAGCTGAGCACCAGTATTCTCGAACTTATCTTCGAGCTCAATCTCCTTGGCAACAGTCACACCATCCTTGGTGATCTGCGGAGCACCAAACTTCTTCTCGATAACCACGTTACGCCCCTTCGGACCAAGTGTTACTTTGACTGCATTAGCCAACTGGTCGACGCCCTGCTTCATAGCATCGCGCGCCTCAATATTGAATTTAATATCTTTTGCCATAATCTTTCAAAATTAAAAAATTTAATAATTTAACAATGTAACAATTGATTATTTACATTATATCATTTTTACATTTGCGATTATTTTTCAATAACCGCCAAGACGTCGCTCTGGCGCATCATCAGATATTTGGTGCCTTCGAACTCGAGCTCTGTGCCACTATACTTGCCATAGAGCACTTCATCACCCTCTTTCAGGATCATCTGCTCGTCTTTTGTACCCTGGCCTACAGCTTTGATGGTGCCATGAAGGGGTTTCTCCTTGGCAGTGTCAGGAATGATAATACCGCCGATCTTTTCTTCTGCAGGTGCTGGCAATACCAACACGCGGTCTGCTAATGGTTTGATGTTCATAATCTTTAATGTTTTAATATTTAATGTTTAATCTTTAATCATACACCTTATTATATATAAGGGCGAAACGATTCTATGAACCGTCTCGCCATATATTCAGCCAAAAGTGTGCCAACCCTTACGGGTGTGACAACTTGTCAGCGACTTATGCCATTAATCACCACATTCTTCACCGTCGTACGCTCAATCACACCAGCATCAAAAGCATTTGCCTCGTCAGTCACATCAATATTCTCGAAGAAGAAATCTGTCAGCTTATACTTGTCTGACGTACCAACATCAAAGAAGTTTTTTGTCTTCATCTGGATATTCTTCATATAGATGTTGTTACATTGCGACAGGGGCATATCCTCACGATCCTCAGGCTTGAAGAACTGTGTCCAGGGACGTACAACGAGGAACGAGCCGCACTGGCCTTTGATGTCCTCCACACTCACATATTCATAGTGCTGGGGCGTATCGGGGCGCATCTTCAGCCAGAGCACACGGGTGGCAGCCTTCACATCGATACGGCGCAATATCACATTACGGTCATCAAGGCTCTCCGAACCGAGTGTCAGGCAGCCGTGCACCTTGCCATACGTACAGTCTTCTATGATGATATTCCGGCATGGGCCGTTGTTCTCATCCTTATCTGCCCAGGTGCCTTTACCGCCCTTCAGCACCACAGCGTCGTCGTTCACATGCATATAACAGCCATGAATCAGTACATTCTTACAGACATCGATATCAATGGCATCCGTACTGGGGCCGCCACGGCGAGGATCTACAGGTGTCACATTCTCCGTAGGCGCAAAGATGAAGCATCCCAGATAGCGCACATTCTCACAACGGTAGAGATGATTAGTCCAGAAAGGCGAGTTGATGATCTTCACATCCTGAACCGTCACATCCTTACTATTAGAGATGTACACATTACGCGGGCGCATGGCCTCCATATTCGTACACTGGGGATTATACTTACGGCGGATCCAGAACTCTTCCCAATATTTCTGTCCGTTACCATTGATCGTTCCGGGACCCGTAATGGTAAAACCGTCCACACCGTCAGCATTTACCAGAGCAGCGAAATAGTTGAGCGTCTGTCCTTCCATACGGGTCTTGACAATCTTGAAATCGCGGATGCGGTCAGAGCCTTTCAGCTCGCCCCCCTCTTCTATCAGGAGATGGGTCTTGGGCTTGAAAAAGAGCGAACCGCTGAGGAAAGTACCACGCGGAATCACGATGACGCCCCCACCCTCTTGGGCACAGAGGTCTATCACAGCCTGCAGTTCCTTAGTCTGAACACCGTCAGACCAACGGTCCACACCGTAATCGGTCACCACATACCGCTTCAGCCCTGAGAGGTCGACACGAGAGGTATCTGAAAACCAAGCAGATATCTCTGTGCCGTCAGGCCACAATTCCACACTCTTCACCTTCTTCTTACCCATGGCACTCATGGCTATGACCAACATCAGGGCCATCAAAACAATCCGATTCTTCATTGTCTTTGTATTTTAGTTTATTAGTTTGTGACTGCAAAGTTACGAAAAAATCCTTAAAACACCAAATTTTTCACCTTTAACTTTTCACTTTTCACTTTTTTATTGTACCTTTGCAATCAGTTACGTAACACTATACTTATAATTATGAAGCAATTCTTCAAAATGACACTTGCCACCATCTGTGGTATCGTGATTTTTACACTGATAATGGGATT
>Ga0326514_10002721_pt1 | contig 11258 bp, 6 predicted proteins | sample 3_2548_0518_D_FD_203653 | JGI IMG/M metagenome (GOLD analysis project Ga0326514, IMG submission 203653) | Bovine rumen microbial communities from UC Davis, California, United States - 3_2548_0518 | ecosystem: Host-associated > Mammals > Digestive system > Stomach > Rumen | place: USA: California... | reverse complement strand
GGCCATTGAGATTGAACTTTCTATCTGAATAATCCCAGTATCTGACTTTGAAGATGGCTTCCATGGCTGCTCCGGTCACATATTCCATCGCTGAAGCAGCAATCATGCCCGCCAGGAATACCAGTGCCGGCATCTTAATAAAGGGAAGTCCTGCAAAAAGCATAGTCAGCGCTCCGCATCCGTAGATAGGAATCACCGGACCATTCAAAAAGCCCCTGTTCACCAGTCTTTTTTCATGTAAGGATACATATATTGATTCAAAAACCCAGCCTGCAAAGCAATAGATCATGAAAAACAGGATCCACTGGGTCGGTGTATATTGGTACATAGCTGCCTTTCTAAATCCTTCTGATAGCTGTCTTTCTTATTCTTCCTGGTTATTATCCTTTTCAATCTTCCTGAACGAAATCCTCATCTTCAAGGTTCTCGTAGACTTCCATGGCAGCTTCACTGTCATGCCTGCATGATGCAGCCACCTTGAAGGCTTTCTTCAGATACTCATTGGCTTCCTGACCCTTCACCTCATCACAGAAGCGGCCAAGATTAAAGAGGGCAACTGCCAGTTCAGGACCATGGCCTTCTTCATTGTCAGCCATGATCGTATACAGCTCAACCGCTTTGCGGAAGCACTGCTCCGCATTGGCGTGATTCAGAAGATCCCAGGAAAGGGAACCATTCTCTGTAAAGAGGGCGGCTGCTTTTGACAGGTTCTCAAAGCCGGGAATTCCCGCATAGGCTGCCGCAGCGCGGTTAAATAAAATGACTGCATCATCAAACCGTGCTTCCTCATGGGCCTGGCGGGCTTCCTTCTCAAGCTTCTCAGCACTGGCTGCAAGTTCCTGGGAAGCAGCTTTCTGGCGCTCGGCATCTTTCATGATGGAATTCACGATATTCTTGCAGATACTGCTCTCCTCCTGGCGGGCATCCGCAATCTCAGCAGCGCGCTTGAAATATTCAACGCTTTTAGGTGCATCGCCTTTGGCGCGATAGAGGAGACTCAGATTATAACCGGTCAGCGCCAGCATAGGTTCTGCCTTTTCAGGCTGGTCTGCCGCCATCTCATCGTAAAGTTCATAAGCCTTAGTGAACATCCCGATGGCTTCCTCATTCTTCTTGCCCTGCATATAAAGCATACCCAGATTGCCGCAGCTGACTGCAAGTCTGTCCTTGCGGGCATAGTCCGCATCCTCTGTAAAGTACTTCAGCTGCAGATCAACACTCTCAGCCAGAGATTCCTGGGCTTCCCGGGCCTGTCCCTGCTGGCGGTACATCATGCCGTGATTATAGCAGACATTGCTGAGCTCCGCTTCAACCGCCCTGATCTGCTTCTCATCATCTTCCTCCAGCAGAACCTGGCGGAGATTCCGCTTGGATGCGATAAACTCCTCACCAGCTTCTTCTTTCTTATCCCCGGCCATGTACAGCACCGCAAGACGGTTGTGAATGATACCCTTGACAGCATCGTACCGCAGCTGGATCTGATGGTCATGGGGTGCTGCGGACAGCTCATCCAGATGGCCAAGAGCAGCCTTGTACATACTTTCCGCCTCTGCAGGACGGTTCAGGCGATAATATACCATACCCAGAGCATTGAGTGAATCAGCAAGTGTGGGCAGATTGCCCATCCGGTCAGTCAGAGCCAGCTTGGTAAGCAGGTGAACCGCCCTGTTCAGAAAACGTTCCGCTTCCTGGAGGTTGTTCTCACCCATAAACTTCACGGCGTGGCCATAGATCTCATGGGCTGCCGCCTTGATCTTACCCTGCTCCTGGGCAGGAAACGGGCGCTTCAGATCATACTGCATCATACGGACAGACATATCCCGGATGACCTTGTCCAGGCCATCTTCCGGCTTCCAGTATGCCCGGATCTCGGTCCGCTTCGTCTGCTGCAGATTGAATAAAAAGGCCTTCACTTCCGTCTCTGACAGCTCTTCCTTAGCACAGAGGAAAGCGATCAGGAACATATCCGACTTCTTCATCAGACGGGCTACCCTGCCCTGCAGACCATGCAGGCTGTAGGTTCCCTCCTCATTCTTCTCCAGAGGTGTATCGCAATCCATGTAAGCTACATGGATCTGGCTGGTCTTATAGAACTTATCCAGTTCCAGTGCCATATTCTCAAATTGCTTCTTATCTTCAGGAGCCGCATCCGCGGGTCCCATGGTGAAAATGGTTATAGTATTCATGACAAACATGCCTCTCCCAAACGCTCCGCCGGCCTGGAAATTCCCACCGCCGGCCCGGCAGAAAATTATGTAAAAACCGCAGAAAACTGCAGAGAATCCCATCATTATTCATGGTGGATTTTGAACTAATGCACAGTATATCATTAGACATATAGCATAAACAACTACTTTATCAAAATTTAATGATTTCTTCAGTAAGGCAGGGAACCGCAGCCGGGCAGGCCTCTTCCAACAGACATCATAAAAAAATGGGAACGGTTCTTCGCCCCGCGTCAGCTTGCTGTGATATGCTGCTGCGTGAGACTGAGAACCGTCCCCGTCTTATCCATTCAAGTCTCGCCCGCGAGACTTGGCCCAGGATTCGGGTCTGCCGCAGGCAGATAAATTCTGCTGCGAATCCCTGCCTTATTCTGCCGCTTCCGGCTTATAGTTTTTGTTCATGAAGCCGGGTGCAAAGATTGTCTTGTCAATTGCGAAGATGATTACCATGGAAACGCCGCCTGTTACGACTGTTGTTACGATATTTCTGATTCCGTCAGGGACATTGAAAGCTGCCGTGACGGGATTCCAGATACATGTGAACAGATTCATGATAAAGAATACGCCCAGGGCGCCTGCAAAATGGCACAGGATCTGGGGAAGGACAGGTCCCTTGCTCCGGAAAGTAACATTTCTCTGGAGCGGGAAGTTGATACATTCACCGATGATGATGGATGTGAAGTTGGCCAGTGTGAAGGCCAGACCGCCGTCCGCCAGGCTGTTTCCGATCACAGCAAGCGTGAGCGGAACACCAAATACCTTGGTCTCAATGCCGGGCCATGCCCATGCAACATCTCCAACCATCCCATGGAACATGGACGGAAGGAAGGTCAGGAGACCCCATTTGAGGAAAGTGACGACATAACTGAAGATCAGGAACAGTCCGCCTTCACGAATCCATTGCGCCGCCTTAGGATGTTTTTCTGCAAAATTTCCCATATATTTTTAGTACCTCTTCAGCACCCCTGCAGGCAGAATCTTCGCCCGCAAGGGTGATCATGCTTTTGTTATGATTCTGTTTTATTTGATGGTTTTTGCCTTCTTCTGAACCTTCCGCTGGCGGAAGAAACCTGCGATCAGGCCGCCCAGTCCTTTAAAGAAGGCGACGGCATGGCCATTTACTATGGTCACGATGGATTCGCACATCTCCTGGCTCACCATACCGCCAGCCATCTTGCCGATGGCTCTGAAGGGCATGTTGGTGACGAAGATGATATTCAGGTCAGGTTTGCCTTTGGCCATGCTCTTATTGAGCATTCCCTGCATGATCTTGCCCACCAGTCTTGCTTTCAGGCTCTTTGCATAGTAGAGCTGGGCGATGGCATCGTTCATACGGAGATTGCCGGTCCAGCTGCCGTCCGGGATCGGATGTCCCAGCAGCCTGGTGAACTCCTCATCTGATACATTCATGATGTCAGCTGCGGCGTAGCTGGGCAGTTCGGTCATCTCAATCGGAAGCGGTGCCTGGGTTCCCTTGACATCGACCTCTGCGCAGAGTTTAATATCTGCTGCGCTGGCGCCGACCATGATATTGTACTTGCCGCCATCGATTTCGAACCTGTCAGTCTTCGTGTTGAAATAACGGAATGCCTTATCATCCAGAGGGATGGTTACACGCCTGCTCTCTCCTGCCTTCAGGAAGACTTTTTTGAAGCCTTTGAGTTCCTTGGCAGGACGATAGATCTTAGGCGCAAGAGCTGATACATAGACCTGCGCCACTTCAGCGCCATCGCATGCGCCTGTATTCTTCAGTGTAAAGGAAACTTCCTTATCACTGGCAGTAATATCACTGTATTCAAATGTGGTATAGGACAGACCGAATCCGAAGGGGAATAATACCGGCTTGTTCACTGATTCATAATAGCGGTATCCTACATAGAGGCCTTCACGGTATTCCACACTCCTCTGCTTTGCAGGGAAATAAGGCTTTGAAGAAACATCATCGTAGGATACAGGATAACTCTCAGAAAGTTTTCCGGAAGGATTTACCTGGCCCAGGATTACCTTAAGGATAGCGGAAGCGCCTGCCTGGCCGCACAGATATCCATGTACCATGGCCTTGCACTTACCGATCCAGGGCATTTCCACGGAAGATCCGGCAGCCATAACGATGATAACATTCTCATTAACAGCTGATACAGCTTCCAGCAGCTCGACCTGGCTTGCCGGCAGCTTCATATGCTGGCGGTCCAGGCCTTCTGATTCAGAGATCTCATCCAGTCCAAGGTAGAGCAGCACATAATCAGCCTTCTTGGCCAGTTCTACTGCTGCAGCCTGCATGGCAGGATCTCCTGCTCCTACACGGGGGTAGCCCTTCTCAAAACCGGCAACTTCCAGAGGGAAGGATTGGATTACATCCAGGCAGGAATCCAGCTTTGTAGGATTAACTACAGAAGATCCGGCGCCCTGATATCTGGGTGTCTCTGCAAAATCACCGATTACTGCTACTTTAGCGCCTTCCTTCAGCGGAAGGATATTATCTTCATTCTTAAGAAGAACGATACTCTGCTCACTGGCCTTCATGGCAGCAGCGTGATGCTGTTCGATATCAAAAGTCCTGCCCTTGTATGCCTCGACGGCTTTAGATGTAGAAAGAACAACATCGAGCAGTTCGTCTACACGGCGGTCTACCATGGATTCATCAATCCTGCCCGCTTTGACAGCCTTGATCAGCTGCTCTGCGGAATCACCGCCTGTGGTGGGCATCTCCAGATGGGAACCGGCAGCAACGCCCTTTACAAAATCATTGCCTGCGCCCCAATCGGATACGACGAATCCATCGAATCCCCACTGATCCCTTAAGATTTCCTGGAGCAGGTGCTCATTCTCATTGGCATATACACTGTTTACCTCATTGTAAGAGGACATGATGCTCTTTGGATGAGATTCTTTAACGGCAATTTCAAATCCTGTCAGATAGATCTCGCGAAGTGTTCTTTCATCAACTACAGAGTTGGACGCCTGGCGGCGGAGCTCAGAGTTGTTGGCAGCGAAGTGCTTGGGGCAGGCAGATACGCCATTCTCCTGGATACCGCGGATATAGCCCGCAGCCATCTTTCCGGCAAGATAAGGGTCTTCAGAAAAGTATTCAAAGTTTCTGCCGCACAGGGGGCTTCTCTTGATATTAAGGCCGGGGCCCAGAAGTACGGCCACATCCTGGCATGCAGCTTCTTCTCCAAGATTTCTTCCGATTTCTTCACCAAGCTCTGGATCCCAGGAATTGGCAATCGTTGCGGCTGTCGGGAAGCATGTGGCCGGAAGAGATCCGCCAAGTCCAAGCTGATCGCCGGCGCCTTCCTGCTTTCTGATGCCGTGAGGGCCGTCAGAAAGGTTAATGCTGGGCACGCCCTTCTTCTCTATGCTGAAGGTCGACCAGAAATCACGTCCCGAAAGCAGATAACATTTTTCATCAAGTGAGAGTTTGGAAATGATGTCCTGATGCTTCATTTTTCCTCCTTACTCTATATGTTAACGTGATGTCTTTTTTATAATGTGAGGGGCAAAGCAATTTGCCCCTCAGCCAATATCATAAGGTTACAGACAGGAGAGCCTCCTGCCGCGATATGCATACGCGGTCAGGGCCGGCTCCCCTCAAAGACTAAATATTAAGTATCAGGCCCGGATGATCAGGCTGCTTTCTTTTTCTTTCTCCACATCCAGATGAAGAGTGCCTCAAGTGCAGCAAGGCAGATGCATACAGGGATATCAATCTTCATAAGAAGGGATGTCAGAGCGTTGGATCCTGCTGTTGCGGGATCGGTGTCACCTGCATAGAAACCGGAATTAACGATTGTGTACATGATGTTCTTGCAGGCCTGGCGCATAGCAAGTGTTGCAGTAGCGCTGTTGTCTGTGAACTGGTTGGAAGGAGCGGAAGCAAAGCCAAGCATCAGATCGTTGCCGTTTCTTACACAGTGATCAGCAATCTGATAACCATAGGAACCATTGTAGTCCGTCTCAACCATGCCGACAAATCCCCACTCGCCGCGAAGTACGGTATTGAGCAGGTTCGGGTTCGCGCAGGAAGGAAGGGTTCCGATGAAGTTGAATGAGGACATTGCTGCGATCGGAGTGCCTTCATAGTTCTTAACAGCGATTTCGAAAGGTTTCAGGTAAATCTCGCGGATTGCCTGCTCATCTGCCCAGGTAAGCAGGAATGAGCAGCGGTTGCCTTCCTGATCGTTCAGGGCAAAATGCTTGATGTAAGGATAAACACCCTTCTTAGCAGCGCCGTTGATCTCTGCAGCGCACATCTTGCCGCCAAGTACGCCATCTTCTGAATAGTACTCGAAGTTACGTCCGGCAAATGCGTTTCTATGGGTATTCATAGCAGGACCATACCAGCCATAGTTGTTGGCGTCGGAGTATTCCTGCCCCATCTTCTCGCCCATTTCATTGATCAGTTCAGTGTTCCATGTCTGAGCCATCAGGACTTCTGAAGGATAAGCGGTACCATAAGCGCCTGTGATGAAGTTGGACAGGCCTGCAGGGCCGTCGCAGTCGCTGGTTCCGATCTTGCCTACGGAAGCAACTTCTGCAGTCTGCCATCCGCCAAGGTTGATCATAAGGGACATATCCTCAAATGAGAGCTGGTCAAGCAGGGAATCCCACTGTGCGTCATCATAAGCCACGCCTCTCAGGCTGTAAAGTGTAAGTCCGTTCTTTGCGCCGAGGGTAGGCATGGTGTCTGAAGCGTTATCATATGCGGTAGGATCATAGATGCCGAATACGCTGCCTTCAACTGCCTTGCGGTCAGCATCACTGAGCTCGAAATCAGCGGGAGCAGCTGTTGCTGATGCATAGTTGGCAAAACCGTTGGCACGGGAAAGCTGTTCGAATCCGCCTCTTGCGTAATCCTGGAACTGATTGGTTACAGCTGTCTTGTCAGAAGGACGGCCGTCAGAATAGATCAGATCTGCGTCTACAGTGAAGGTCTCTTCATCCAGAACAGTGTGGGAATCAGAACGTACGGATACGGTATAATTACCGGCCTCCAGGACGTAAGCGCCGCCGGCAGCCTTGATACCGTTGGAATCATAGGATGCGAAATCCTCTGCAGGGATGGAGAAGGAAACCGTCTCGGATGCGCCTGCTTCAAGCTGCTGTGTCTTTGCGAAATCAACAAGATTTACAGAAGCCTTCTCAATGCCGCCGTTGGTGTAAGGCGGATCAAAGTAAACTTCTACAACATCCTTGCCGGCTGTGCTGCCGGTATTGGTAACCTTTACATCGAAAGTAACATTGGTTCCGTCATAAGCAAAGTTCTCAATAGACTGCTCAAAGCTTGTATAGGACAGACCATAGCCGAAAGGATACTGAACCATATCCTCATATTTGATCAGGCCTTCCTGGGCAGCTGTCTCATAGAACTTGTAGCCAACATAGATGCCTTCTACATAATTAACGAATGCAAGGTTGCCTTCGTAAGCGCTATCGTTCGCCTTGATGGTCTGCTTCAGATCATCAACATTGGTATAGGAGAAGTTGCCGAAATTATTCCATGTAGGAGTAGCTGTCAGATCTTTTACAAATGTGTCAACAGTCTTACCGGAAGGATTAACTGTTCCGGCCATAACCTCGCCGAGTGCGGAAAGACCTGTATTGCCGGCGCCGGGTGCCAGGATTACAGCGCCGATCTGGGGATATTCATCAACCCAGCCCAGCTCCATGGCATTGTTGGCATTAACGATTACAACGACTTTATCGAATTCGGAGCAAACCTTCTCAACCATCTGCTCTTCTGTAACAGAAAGCTCAAGATAATGCTCGCCCTGCTCGAAATCATCATAATTACCATTGTTGGTATAAGTAGCTCTGTAATATCCCATCTGCTCAGGAACAACAGAAACCTGAGAAGAGATATCATAGGTACCATGGATAACACCATACATATCAACAGGAAGGTCAGCGCCCTCACCGCCGGAACGGCTGATAACGATCACAGCTGTATCGGAGAAATCCTTGCACTGTGTCATAACAGCATCCGTATAGGTGTCAACAGTAGGCTCAGGAAGCGTCCAGTCCTGATTCTGCATAGCAACTACCGGACGGTCAGCACGGTAATCTGTGTAGATCTTGGAAAGGTCGGCATTGGTAGTGAAGCCGGCATCTGCAAGAGATGCAAGGATGCCTACAGCTGAAGAGCTGTCGGAGGAACCGGAACCGGTACCGCCGAGGATGGGATTGGTGGAGCCCCAGCCGAATACGTTGATGTTGCCTGCTTCAAGGGGAAGAAGTCCTTCGTTCTTTACAAGTACAAGACCTTCCTCGCCGACACGTTTGATAACATCTTTACTGTCGGCAACAGTCTGATCCTGCAGCTGAACTTTTGAGCCCTTGAGGAAAGTCTCAACATTAGCCTTAAGAGGTCCGGTAAGAACCAGATTGGCAATAAGTGTGATAGCGGCAAGAAATGCCACGAGAGATGAAAGACGGATAAAACCGCGGGTTCCTTTCTTTGCTTTGCCTGCGGCGATCAGCACTACGATCAGAACAAGGATCGCGATGAGCACTGCGTAAACATAGCCCATGCAGGAAGAAAGATAGGAAGCGAAGTCCGCCTCGCTGACGCCCATTCCGTAGAAAACCGGGCCTAGCAAATTGGTAATGAGTGACTGCATATAATACCTCCTTGTAAATTTATGTAAAAATAATTGTATCATTATTCCGATAAATCCAGGAAGTCCTGTCACAAACGGTCATTTTTATGTCATGAAATGCAGGGAATTAGAATATTCAGCTCAAACCAGCCCTTGTCAATCCGGTAGGACACATTTCCTCCATACTTATCTACGACATATTTAATACCCTTCATGCCGTAGCCATGATTCTTCTTGTCCGCCTTCGTCGTAAGAAGAGACCCATCCTTCTCAAGGATCTCGGTCTTCAGTATGTTGGCAACACTGATGAATATGAAGTTTTTCTGCGAGGATACAGAGATATGGATCAGACGTCTCTCGGGTTCTTTAATCTGGGCTACGCTTTCCATGGCATTATCAATTGCATTACCAAAGATGGTGCAAATATCCGTAACATGCAGCATATCAAGGAGCGCCCCATTGACAACGCACGTAATCCTGATATCCAGCGTTCTGGCTTTTCTGAGCTTTGCGGCAAGAATGGTATCAAATACCGGATTGCCGGTCCTGTGGGGTATCGACCACTCATCCAGCTTATCCTCCATGAGGTCAATCCACTGGCTGCGCATCTCCTCATTATCAAGCCCCCGGAGTCCTTCGATCTGGTGCTTCAGGTCATGCTGCAGCATATACAGCATTTCCTCACTCTCTCTATAATACCGGTACTGCTCATACTGGCTGTTCAGCACATAGCGCAGGGAAGCCAGTTCCTTCTGGGCAGTCAGCTCTGAGAGCCTGTTCTGGAAGATATACAGAATTGCCAGACCACATATATCGACAAGGGTACGTATGGTAAAGATATCGACCATAACCTGGCTGGAAAATGGCGTATTATCGAGATAAAAACTGATATTGCTGAAAGCGAAGGTAATGACAGCGATCAGAACCGCAGTCCATGCATCCCTGTCAGTGAGACGGCTGAGATATTCCGCCGTCAGCTGATTTTTCATGGTACGGTATGCTGTAAAAAAGACCAGGCCATAGACAAGCACAAGGAGGATAACCGAAGCAGCCTTGTTAAACCATGCCGTAAAAGAAAACCAGGTATGCAGCTGCCATTCAAAAGCCGCCGCACATTCCGCAAACAAAAAAGCAACGGCTGTACAGTAGGCGGACAGCTTTAATGAAATGCTGCTGCTGACGGTTATAAACCCGAACATAATAAACACAGCAGCCGCCATGCAGGCAATCCATGCCAGCCCCGACGGTGCGTCCCTGGTGATCATGAGGAAAGCACACTGCAGCGCCAGAGCACATGCGCTGATTATCGCAAATATAATATTAGAATACTTTCTGGGACATATGATAAGCACGGTCATGCATCCAAGCCACTCAGCAATACCCGTATAAAGTCTGGGGATATCCGGTATTAAACGGTCCATATGTATACCTTAAAAAACAAAAAATAAAATCTTCTACTATAATCTTCTACAGTAATCTTCTACAGTAATCTCTTACTCATAAAGGCAGACATCACATTCATGAATTCCTTCTTCTTCGCACGGCTGACAGGAATCGCATGATTTCCAATGAAGCAGACCCCATCAACATAGGAATCCACTTTTTCCAGATTAACTATAAAACCTTTCCCGCACCGGTAAAAGCCGTAAGGCTCCAGCTCCCTTTCAACATCCCCGATCTTCATCCTGGCAATCAGTTCCTGAACTGCAGGTTCCTGATCCGTACGTTCCTGCTCAGCGATGTAAAAATGAAGATTATGCCCCTCACTCTCTATATAAAGAATCCGGGAAGTATCTACCTTATAAATGCCGCCGCGCGTATATACAGCAATAAACGATGTACTATGATTCCACGCAATCCGGCTGACGGCACGGTCAAGCTTCTGCGAAAAAGAATAGTATTCCACAGGCTTGACGATATAATCCAGAGCATCCACCTGATAGCCCTTAACAGCATACTGATACATGTTGGTAATGAAGATAATCACCACATTCCGGTCTGCCTTGCGGATCTCCTCCGCAGCAGTCATACCATCCATAAAGCGCATCTGTATATCCATCAGGATGATATCATATTGACCGGCGTATTGTTCCACGATCTCATCACCGTCAAAAAAGATATCAACCGATATATCAGTCCTCTTTTCCCGTCTGTAACGGTCGATGTAACTTTTAAGCTGATCAATACAGCTCTGTTCATCCTCTACAATTGCAAGACGAAGCATGATATAAGACTCCTGAAACTATAATGTGAGAGACAAAATACAACATATCCATATAGTATAGCCCCTCGAACTGTCTAAAGCCCATTCCTTAATAAGTATAACATAGAAGTGCATGATATAGCATAATTATTTTGAGGATATGAGAACTGTATGAAATCCGAAAGGAAGCAGGTGAGAAAAACTCTGTATGGTGTTATAATAATGATGCTG
>Ga0326514_10002720_pt1 | contig 11258 bp, 11 predicted proteins | sample 3_2548_0518_D_FD_203653 | JGI IMG/M metagenome (GOLD analysis project Ga0326514, IMG submission 203653) | Bovine rumen microbial communities from UC Davis, California, United States - 3_2548_0518 | ecosystem: Host-associated > Mammals > Digestive system > Stomach > Rumen | place: USA... | reverse complement strand
CCAGAGGCCCCAGCCCTGGGACTCCAACCTGATCAAGGAATCCCTGACCGGCCGCTACAGCATCGAGTCGGCAGCTTCCCGTCTGATCAGCATCATTCTGCCCAGCCGGGACAATCCCGAGATGCTCTCCCGCTGCGTCAGATCCATCGAAAAGCATACCCGCATTCCCTACGAGCTCATCATCGTGGACAACGGCAGCACTCCGGCCAATATCCGCAGGGTGCAGGAGCTGGTGGAGGAATTCAACGAGCACGGCAGTGCCCAGTATATCTACGAGGAAATGCCCTTCAACATGTCCGCCTTCTACAACCTGGGCGCCACCCATGCCAACGGAGAGCTCCTGCTCTTCATGCATGACGACGTGGTGATCCAGAGGCAGGAATGGCTTTCCCATCTGTCCGAAAAGGCCAAGCTCCCCTATGTGGGCGTGGTGGGCGTAAAGCTCCTCTATCCCGCCTCCAACATCATCCAGCACGCCGGCATCTTCAGCGTGGCCGGGACCCCCGTCAGCAAGCTCCAGTACAGGCGCAACGAAGAGACCCAGTACTTCGGCTTCAACAAGGGGATCCGCAACGTTCTGGCCGTCACCGGGGCCTGCCTCATGGTCAGGGCCACGGTCTTTGCCAAGGCCGGAGGCTTCAACGAAAAGGATTTCCCGGCCTGCTATTCCGACGTGGATTTCTGCTACAGGGTCCACGAGATGGGCTACTACAACGTGGTCCGCAACAACATGTACCTCTTCTATCAGGAGGTCTCCGCTCCGGTGGAGGGCACCAGAGCCCTGCGGGACTCCATGCGGGAGAAGGAACTGGAAGCCTTAAGACAGCAGCATCCCGCCCTTACGGCCAGGGATCCCTACTACAACCCTTATCTGTCCCAGGACGTGAACGAATCCCGCTTCATCCTGGACGCCAGAAATATCAGCTACGGAGAGGACTGACGCAAGCGGTCACATCCTCTGCCGGCTTTGAATTTGGAGAAAAGATTTGTCTTTTGTGAGCCGAGTGACCGGCCTGTCTGCCCGGGCGGGGAGATCAGTCTACCGCGGGGCCCGCGCCGGCGTGAATAAACTGAAGAATCTTACCAGACAGAAAGCATACCGCTACGAAGAACCTGCTCCCGGGACCGTTTTTTCCCAGAGGGCCCAGTACGAACGCCTGCATCAGGGAGAAAGCCCCTCCGAGGTCTTTTCCGGGGACATAGAACTGCGCAGGGCGGCCAAGGTGCCCGCCTTCACGGTCATCATGGCCGTCTCCGAGCCCAGGCCCGACCGGTTCGAGGATTCCATGATCTCGGTCCTCTCCCAGACCTGGGCGGGATTCGAGTTCATCGTTGCAGACTGCGGCATGAAGAGCGCCTTGGGAAATGTCCTGGCCGACTACGACGACGACAGGATCCGGCATTTCAGGATGCAGGGCATGGCCAATGTGTCCGACGCCCTGAATTCAGCGGCCCTTCATGCGGCGGGAGACTATATCGTCTTTCTGGACTACGGAGATCTTCTGGCCACGGACGCCCTCTTCGAGACGGCCCTGACCATCATGGCCACCGGCGCGGAGATCCTCTATTCCGACGAGGACTGCTGCGACAGCGCCATGCGGAAGTTCTCCGCCCCTTACATCAAGCCCGATTTCAACAAGGATTATTTATTTGCCAGCCCCTACATCACCCATATGCTGGTGATCCGCAGGGAGCTTTTCCTGGCCCTGCGCTTCCGCTCCCGCTTTGACGGGGCCAGGGACTACGATCTGATCCTCAGGGCCCCCAAGTCCGGCATCTGCCACATCCCCAGGGTCCTCTACCATGTGCGGAGGCTCCCGGAAAGAAAGTCCGCTTCGGGGGACGCCAGAGCGGCCCTGGAGAACTATTTCAGCGTCCGGGGACTCAGGGCCAGGGTCACCCAGGAAGGCAGCAGCGCCTTTCTGCACGTGGATTACCTGCCTGACATCTTTACGGTGCGCAAGGAGATCGGAGTCATCGGAGGCAAGGTCCTGGACAGACGCCGCAGGATCATCGGCGGCATGATGGACGAAGACGGCAGCGTTGCCTTCGAGGGCCTGGACGAGCTGGACCAGGGCCATCAGAGAGGGGCCGTTACCGCCCGCAACGCCGACGCCGTGGACGCCAGGTGCATGCGGATCCGGCCCGAGCTCTACGGTCTCTACCAGGAGGTCTTCGGATCCTCCTACAATACGCCCATGCGGGGCAGGGCCTATGAGATCCGGGAAAAGAGCCTGCAGTTCTGTGAAAGAGTCAGAGCCAAGGGCTATCTGATCCTCTGGGATCCGGCCATGACCGTATCTGTCAGGAGCAGAAGGAGCACAGAGTAATTTTCATGGAGAAAGCCAGTCGGATCACGGCAGTGATCGTAAATCACAACGGAGGAAAGAAAGTCCTCCGGACCATCAAATCCCTGAAAAGGCAGACCCTGCCCGTCAGCATCCTGGTGGTGGACAACGGGTCCTCCGACGGCAGCCCGGACAGGATCCGGAAACACTTTCCGGATGTCCTGATCCTTCCCGTGGAGACCAATACCGGCTACTGCCACGGGGCCAACAGCGGCCTCTTTGCGGTGCGCACGGACTACGCTCTTCTGGTGGACCAGGATATCCTCTGCGGCAAAGGCATGGCCGCGGCCCTTTACGAATGCGCCCTGGCCCATCCGGACTGCTACGCGGTCCAGGCCAGGATCATGTCGGAAAAAGAGCCCGGCAGAGTCCTTAGCTGCGGCAGGCAGTACAGCGCCTTCGGAAGAGCCTACGACCAGAAAAGCAGGAAGGCAAAGCACGTCTTCGCCCCTGCCGGAGCGGCCCTCTATTCCATGAAGGCCCTGGAGGAGATCGGCCTTTTCGACGAGCGCCACTTCAGGGGCCTTCACGAGGTGGACCTGGGCTACCGGGCCCTGCTCCTTTCGGGCCGGAGCGCCGTTTTTGAAGAAAGGGCGGTGGGACGCAGACAGGACCTGGAGGAGAGCCCTTCTTCGGAAGGCTACAGGAAGACCCTGGATGCGGGCAACAACCTCTATCTTCTGTACAAGAACATGCCAAAAGGCCAGCAGATCCTCAACGCCCCCTTCCTGGGAGCCGCAAAGCTCTGGGAGGAGTTTTCCGATGAGGGAAAAGCCTTCCGGGAGGAGATCCGCAGGGGCAGGGAGAGAGGCCGCTATCTGATCGCCCGCTCGGCCTCGGCCGATCTGATGCGGAGCGAAGGGACCTCCGTTACCAGGGGGACCATGGAAGAGGAGACGGGCCTGGAAGGGTCCGATCAGAAATTCGCGGATATCTATCCCCTCTATCTGGGAGGCAGGATCTATTTCTCTCCGGACCTTTACGGAAACGCCGTCAGGGTCCAGAAAAGGCTGGTGGAAGCCTGCCCCGGAGCGCTCAGACAGGCCCTGGAGAAGAAGGACGGGGAAAAAGACTGAACAAAACCTTAATTTTCTGACACATGGGCGCAGGTGGGGGAAAGGGACTGATTAAAGCCCGGAATTAACAATCCCGGAACGTGACAAAGCGGCAATGGAGGGTAAAATGCTCCGATAAAGCCTTTTTCCGGGAGGCTTTGAGAGTACCCCGGAGATGAAACTGAACCGGCGTTCGATTGTAAATGAAAAATGTAAATGCTATTATGTGGTAGAATCCAGGATAAAAGAAAAGTACCGTACAGATCAGTGCGGACTGTCAATAGATAACAGGAAGTGGACATGAGCGGAACCGTATCTGCAATGAATCTGGAAAATCGAATTCCGGCTGTGGACCTGAATAATCCCGATGAACTGATCCGCGCCAACGGGGCGGCCGAGGCGGCCCAGGCGGACAGACTGAAATCGGAAGTGACGGATTACGCCGGGATGGTGGCCCAGCTGGAGGAACTGTGCCGGAAGAACAACGAACTGGTGCAGAAGCTCCATTTCATGAATCTGAGCACAACGGAAAACATCCGCGGCATGCTTTCGGAGAACAGCAGCCTTATTTCAGAAAAGCTGGAGGCCCTGCAGGATTTTGACACCCGGGGGCTGGAGGAGCGCCTGACCTCTTCCTTTGAAGGGGCGGTGGCAAGGTCGGACGAGAAGCTCACGGGAGAAATGGAAAGATCCCGGGAGAAGATGGCGCAGCTCACGCAGCGCTCCGACGAGCTTGGCCACAGGGAGAGCGTCCGGGTATACCGGAACGTGCAGGCTTCCATGGTGCAGGAGCTCTCAAAGCAGACGGAGGAGCTCTCCGGCGCGATTGCCCGCCTGGAAGAAGCCCAGCGTCAGTTCATGGAAGAGAACAGACCGGATGAAAAGCAGAAGTTCTTTACGAAGGTGACCTTCGGCCTGGCCGTCGGTCTTCTGATCCTCCAGATCCTGGAAGGCGCGGGCCTTGTTCTGTATATGATGAATCTGATTCATTTCTGATCGGCCTTGCAGAAAGCTCCGTCCCGGAGGCGGGGCGGCAGGAGAGCCCTATGGCAAGAATACACTGGAAGCCGGCAAATATGCTTTATCCGGCGCCCCCGGTCATGATCAGCTGCATGGACGAAGAAGGCCGTGCCAATATCATGACGGCGGCCTGGGCCGGAACGATCTGCTCGGATCCCGTCATGGTCTCCGTGGCCATCCGCCCGGAGCGCTATTCCCATGACATCATCCGGCGGACCGGTGAATTTGTCATCAGTCTTACAACGAGAAAGCTTGTTTTCGCTGCCGATTTCTGCGGTGTCAGAAGCGGCAGGGATATCGATAAATTTGAATACCTCCATCTGACAAAGGAGCCCTCCCGCCTGGTGAAGTGTCCGGGCATTGGTGAGAGCCCGGTCCTTCTGGAGTGCAGGGTCAGGGAAATAAAGCGCCTGGGCCTCCACGATCTGTTTCTTGCGGACGTGGTGAGCGTGGGCGTGGACGATGCCTACCTGGACGAAAAGGGGAGACTTGCACTGGAGAAGGCAGACCTCATCGCCTATTCCCACGGGGAATACTATGCGCTGGGAGATCTGCTGGGGAAGTTCGGCTTCTCCGTACGAAAAGAACCGCCCAGGAAAAAGGCGGGGAAAAAATCTTTTACAAAGCCGGTTTCCGGCGCCAGAAGCGGCAGAAGGAAACTGTGAGAGGAAAATATGGCACATTACATGATCAAAGGCGGCACATCACTGGTGGGCGAAGTAGAGATCGCCGGAGCAAAGAATGCGGCACTGCCTATCATTGCAGCTTCTGTGATGACCAATGAGACTGTCATCATCGACAACGTACCGGATGTCAGCGATATCAGGGCACTGCTGGATGCGATCCGCAGCATCGGAGCCTACGTCGAAAAGATCAACCGGCACTCCTTCAAGATCAACGGCTCCGCCATCAACCGGCAGACAGCCGTCGACAACGAGTATGTCCGGAAGATCAGAGGCTCCTACTACCTGATCGGAGCCCTGCTTGGCAAGTACAGGCTTGCCACGGTGGCCCTTCCGGGCGGCTGCGACATCGGCCTCAGGCCCATCGACCAGCATCTCAAGGGCTTCAGGGCCCTGGGCGCGGATGTCCGCTTCGTTCCTCCGGGAATGGCCAGAGCGGAAGCCGAAAGGCTTGTGGGTTCCCACATCTACATGGACGTGGTCTCCGTGGGCGCCACCTGCAACATCATGCTGGCATCCTCCATGGCAGAGGGCCTGACCATCATCGAGAACGCGGCCAAGGAGCCCCATGTGGTAGACCTGGCCAACTTCCTCAATTCCATGGGTGCCAGGATCAAGGGCGCCGGCACCGACGTCATCAGGATCAACGGCGTGGACAGACTCCACGGCACGGAATATTCCATTATTCCCGACCAGATCGAAGCCGGTACCTTTATGATGGCCGCCGCCGCCACCAAGGGCGACGTGACCATCCGCAACGTCATCCCCAAGCATCTGGAATCCATTTCCGCAAAGCTCTTGGAGGTGGGATGCCAGATCAGCGAGGAAGACGACGCCGTCAGGGTGGCGGCCGCAAAGCGCCTTGGCAGGACCACTGTCAAGACCCTTCCCTACCCGGGCTTCCCCACCGACATGCAGCCCCAGATGACGGTGCTCCTGGGCCTTTCGAACGGCACCTCCATCGTGACGGAGAGCATCTTCGAGAGCCGTTTCAAATATACGGACGAGCTGACCAAGATGGGAGCCCAGATCCGCGTGGAAGGCAATACGGCCATTATCGAAGGCGTGGACAGCTATTCCGCGGCCTACGTCAAGGCCCCCGACCTCAGAGCCGGCGCGGCCCTCGTGATCGCCGCCATGGCAGCGGAGGGATTCTCCGAGATCTCCGACATCCACTACATCGAAAGAGGATACGAGGACTTTACGGAGAAGCTCAAGAAGCTGGGCGCCCAGATCGACCGTGTGGAAACAGAGAACGACAAAAGAAATTTTAAGTTCCGGGTCAGCTGACCGGTATAATGCTGGCCCGCAGCCATAGGACCTCATGATGCCCCATACAGAGGAAGCTCTGTATGGGGCTTAGTGGGTTTTCGGAAAAAGTTGAAAGAAGCGGAAAAGAGGACTTTTTTATGCGGATATTTGAGACCATGAGCGCTGATGAGACCTTTGCGTGCGCCAGAAAGATCGCAGAGCAGGCAGAGCCCGGCCAGGTCTATGCCCTGATCGGGGACCTGGGAGCAGGAAAGACGGTCTTTGCCCAGGGCTTTGCCAGGGGCCTCGGCGTGGACGACTATGTGAACAGCCCCACCTTCACCATCCTGCAGATTTACGAGGACGGCAGGATCCCCTTCTATCATTTCGACGTCTACAGGATCGAAGAGAGCGAGGAGATGGAAGAGGTGGGCTTCGACGACTATATCTGCGGCGATGGCGTATGCCTTATAGAGTGGGCCGGAAGGATAGAGGAGCTCATGCCGGAGGATACCATTACCGTGACCATTGAAAAGGACCTGAACAGAGGCCCGGATTACAGGAGGATCACCATTGATGAGAATACTTGCTATTGAAGCCTCCGGCCCCGTGGCCGGCTGCGCCGTCCTGGAGGATGACATCCTGCAGGCGGAATACAGCGTGCAGTATAAGAAAAAACACTCCCAGAGCCTGGTGCCCATGATGGAGGAGGTCAGAAAGATCCTGGACCTGGACCTTCATACCGTGGACGCCATAGCCCTTTCCGGAGGGCCCGGCTCCTTTACGGGACTGAGGATCGGAGCGGCCACCGCCAAGGGCGTGGGCCTTGCCCTGGATATCCCTCTGATCCCCGTTCCCACGGTGGACTCCCTGGCCTTTAACCTTTACGGAACAGAGGCTCTTGTCTGCCCCCTTATGGACGCCAGAAGGTCCCAGGTCTATACCGGGATCTATGACCTCAGGGAGGGTTTTCATGTAGTCCGAAGCCAGTGCGTGGTCCCCGTTTCCGAGATCGCGGCCGACCTGAACCAGAGGGGAAGAAAGGTCATCTTCCTGGGAGACGGAGTGCCGGTCTATGAAAAGGCCCTGGAGGATCTCATGCAGGTCCCTTACAGCTTCGCCCCCGCCCATCTCTCCCGCCAGAGGGCCGCGGCCGTGGCCGCCCTTGCCATGCTCTCCTACAGGGAAAAGGGAGATGCCGCTTTTGTGAATGCGGATGATTTCCGGCCCGAATACCTGAGGCAGACCCAGGCGGAGCAGGAAAGAGGGGAAAGAAGGAACTATTCCCTGGTGGGGGAAGGAGATAAGAAGTGACGGGAAAGGGCCTGATGCCGGAGGGAGCCGTCCGGATCCGGGAGATGAACGCAGAGGACCTGCCCGGCGCTTTGGAGGTGGAAAAGGCCTGCTTTTCCGAGCCCTGGTCCGAAAAGGTCTACCGGGCCACCCTGCTTTTAGACTATACCTCCTACTATGTGGCGGAGATCACGGAGGAGGGCCTTTCGCCTGTTTTCGAGAAAGCCGGCTTTTCCGGCAGCAGGATCGTGGGGACCATAGGCCTTAAGAACATCGCGGGCGAGGGAGAAGTCACCAACGTGGCCGTCCTGCCCTCCTGGCGGGGCCTGGGGATCGCAGGGAGGCTTATGGAAAGGCTCCTTTCGGAAGCTTATGGATCCGGCATCGATACCTTTACTCTGGAGGTGAGGGCCGGCAACGTCCCCGCCATCCGCCTGTACGAATCCTTCGGCTTTCAGGCAGAGGGAAGACGCAGGGACTTTTACGACAGACCCAGGGAGGATGCGCTGATCTACTGGAAGCGCCCCTGACAGGAAGGAATATATGCATGATTGACGTTTGCCTGCTCGGGACAGGAGGCATGATGCCCCTGCCCTACCGATATCTGACCTCGCTGATGGTGCGCTACAAGGGAAAGAGCATCCTTGTGGACTGCGGCGAGGGGACCCAGATGGCCCTGAGAAAGAAGGGCTGGAGCCCCAATCCCATCGAGATGATCCTCTTTACCCACTACCATGCGGACCATATCAGCGGCCTGCCCGGCATGCTGCTGACCATGGGGAACGCGGACCGGAGAGACCCCCTCTACATGGCGGGGCCCAGGGGCCTTGAGAGGGTGGTCAGCGCCCTCAGGGTCATCGCCCCCGAGCTTCCCTTCGAGATCCGTTTTCAGGAGCTGACGGAGGCGGAGGAGACCATAGAGCTGCCCGGGGAAAAGGAGTTTACCATAAAGGCCTTTCGGGTCAGCCACAACGTGCCCTGCTACTGCTATTCCATGGAACTGGAAAGGGCCGGCAGGTTCGACGCCGAAAAGGCCAGGGCCCTGGAGATCCCCATGCCCATGTGGGGCCGCCTGCAGAAGGGGGAAGTCATAGAGCATGAGGGCAGGACTCTGACCCCGGACATGGTGCTGGGCCCCAAAAGGAAGGGCCTGAAGCTGACCTACTGCACGGACACCAGGCCCTGCGCGAATATCGTGAAGGCCGCGGAGGGAGCGGACCTCTTTATCTGCGAGGGCATGTACGGAGAAGAGGACAAGATCGGCAAGGCCAGGGAGCATAAGCACATGACCTTCTGCGAGGCCGGAAAGCTGGCCAGGAAGGCCGGGGCAAAGGAGCTCTGGCTGACCCATTTCAGCCCTTCCCTGAATAAGCCCGAGGACTTTATGGAGGGCATACGAAAGATCTTCCCCGAGGCCCAGGCCGGCCGGGACGGAAAGAGCCTGGAACTGAAATTTGAAGACTGATAAGGTGATATATATGTCAGACAAAGTAACCATTTTAGCTATTGAATCCAGCTGCGACGAGACCGCCGCGGCGGTGGTGGTGAACGGAAGAGAGGTCCTTTCCAACATCATCTCTTCCCAGATCGACATCCATACCCTCTACGGGGGCGTGGTGCCGGAGATCGCCTCCAGAAAGCATACGGAGCGGATCAACCAGGTGGTAAAGGAGGCCCTTTCCTCCGCCGGAAAGACCCTTTCCGACATGGACGCCATCGCGGTCACCTACGGACCGGGCCTGGTGGGCCCCCTCCTGATCGGCGTATCCCAGGCCAAGGGCCTCTCCTTTGCCGCAGGCATCCCCCTGATCGGGGTCCATCACATCGAGGGCCACATCAGCGCCAACTATATCGCCGCAAAGGACCTGGAGCCTCCCTTCGCATGCCTTGTAGTCTCGGGCGGCCATACCCATCTGGTCCTGGTCAGGGACTACGGCTCCTACGAGATCCTGGGCAGGACCCACGACGACGCGGCGGGAGAAGCCTTCGACAAGGTGGCCAGGGAGATCGGCCTGGGCTACCCCGGCGGTCCCAAGATCGACAGGGTATCGAAGGAGGGCAATCCCGAGGCCATCCACTTCCCCAGAGGCAAGGTGGACGGATCCCGTTATGACTTTTCCTTCAGCGGCATGAAATCCGCTGTCCTGAACTATCTGAACACCGCCAGGATGAAGGGAGAGGAGATCTCCGTTCCCGACGTGGCGGCTTCCTTCCAGGCGGCCGTGGTGGATGTTCTGGTCTCCCACGCCATGTGGGCCATCGACGAATACCGTCTGGACAAGTTCGCCCTGGCAGGGGGCGTGGCCTCCAACTCGGCCCTCAGGGCCGCCATGGAAGAGGCCTGCAGAAAACAGGGCGCCAAATTCTACTGCCCCCCGCCCATCCTCTGCACCGATAATGCAGCCATGATCGGCGCCGCGGCCTACTACGACTATATAAAGGGCGTGCGCAGCGGCTTTGATCTCAACGCGGTCCCGGGCCTCAGGCTCGGGGAGCGATGACTGACCGGGAGAGAAAAATGGAAATCAGAAATACCGCCGTCCTTCTGGCCGCCGGCCGGGGGAAAAGAATGAACATGGAGGGCTACAAGCAGTACCTGGAGATCCAGGGAGCCCCTCTTTTTACCTATTCGCTGAAGGCCCTGACCCTGTCCCCCGTCATCACGGACATCGTCATCACCGTCAACGAAGGGGACGAGGACCACATGCGGGGCATGGTGGAACAGTACGGCCTCTCCGAAAAGGTCAGGGCCGTGGTGCACGGCGGAGCGGAGCGCTTTCTGTCCGTCTACGAGGGACTGAAGGCCGTCTCATGGCCCTGCGACTTTGTCTATGTCCATGACAGCGCCAGGGCTTTTCTGGACCAGGAGACCCTGCTTCGCCTGGACAGGGCCGCCCGGGAGAGCGGCTCTGCCGTAGCGGGGGTGCCTTCCAAGGATACGGTCCGGATCACGGACGATGAGGGTTTCGGTCTTTCCACCCCGGCCAGGAAAAATGTCTGGATCGTCCAGACCCCCCAGGTCTTCCGGCTGGAGGACATCCTCCGGGCCCACGCCCTGGCCGTGGAAAATCTGGAGAAGCTGGAGGCGGAAGGCATCCAGATCACGGACGACGCCATGGTGGCAGAGACCATGCTGGGCATAAAGGCCCGGATGGTCATGGCTTCCTACAACAACATCAAAGTGACCACCCAGGAGGACCTGCCTCTGGCAGAGGCCATCCTGAAGGGTCCTTCCTTCCGGTGAGGTAAAGCATGGCATTTGCGCATCTTCATGTACATACGGAGTATTCCCTTCTGGACGGATCCAACAAGATCCGCGAATACGTAAAAAGAGTCAAGGAGCTTGGCATGGACGCCGCGGCCATAACGGACCACGGCGTTATGTACGGCGTCATTGATTTCTACAAGGCCTGCAGGGAAGAGGGGATAAAGCCCGTCATCGGCTGCGAAGTGTATGTGGCGCCCGGCTCCCGGTTCGAGAAGGAAAAGGGAGAGGGCGAGGACCGCTACTACCACCTGATCCTTCTGGCGGAGAACAATACGGGCTACGCCAATCTTTCCAGGATCGTTTCCCGCTCCTTTACCCAGGGCTATTACTACAAGCCCAG
>Ga0326514_10002719_pt1 | contig 11259 bp, 9 predicted proteins | sample 3_2548_0518_D_FD_203653 | JGI IMG/M metagenome (GOLD analysis project Ga0326514, IMG submission 203653) | Bovine rumen microbial communities from UC Davis, California, United States - 3_2548_0518 | ecosystem: Host-associated > Mammals > Digestive system > Stomach > Rumen | place: USA: California... | reverse complement strand
TCAATTCTTTTTTCTCACAATTTCATCTGAGGAAGGAAGTCCTCACCTGAAATCTGAATACAAAGTAACGGGAAATCTTTGACATGACAAAATATTTTTGAAAAATTTTGCAAAAAAGAAATAAAACATCTTTCTTTCATGGTTCATCTTTAGGATTGCTACACAAAAAAAGGCTAACAACAAGTCAGTTGCCAGCCTGTGGATTTGAGTGAAAATGTTGAGAAGATGATTAGAAAATCAGTTGGGCGTAGTTGTAAAGACCGTACTTCCACACCACAAAGTCATGCTGACCTTCTGGATACTGAATCAGAGTGCAGGGAATGTTGTTCTTGTCGCAGAAAGCTTTGAGGCGCGAGCTGTTGAACATCAGCCCATCCTTGCTTCCACACACCATCCAGAGCACTTTGTTGGCTTTCTTCATCGCATCCACATCAGGGATGAGTTGCTCAGGCTGCTTGGTGTTAGGAGCAGAGGAAAAGCCACCGACAAAGGCGAACTTGTCGAGGTTGCCCAAACCGAAGTTTAGCGACTGACCTCCACCCATTGACAGTCCTGCAATGGCACGGTGCTCTTGGTCAGTATAGGTGCTATACTGGCTTTGGATAAAAGGAATGAGGTCATCGATGAGGTCACGTTCAAAGATTTCGAACCCCTTTACCTTTTCCATTGAATAAACGTTACCCTCTGCTTTGTCATTTGGAAGTGCACGTCCATTTGGCATGACGATAATCATGGGTTTAGCCTTACCTTGTGCATAGAGGTTGTCCATAATGATGTTTGGCACTCCTTGCATCCACTCCTTGTGGTCTCCACCGATGCCATGGAGCAGGTATAGTACGGGATATTTCTTTGATTTGTCGTATTTGGGGGGCAGATAAACCGTCACCTTGCGAGTTGTACCCACGGTTTTAGACTGATACTCCTTCTCTTCAATGGTGCCACGCTCAATGCCAGGCGTTTCTTGGTCAAAACCAGCTGGTGCAGCAACATAGTCATTGAATTTTACATCAATTTGAGCACCTCCAAACATACCGCCTCCTGGTTGTGCGTTGGCAGTAACGAGACTAAGCGCAAAGAGCGCTCCAAGATAAAACTTTTTCATTTCTGCTTTTTTGAATTTGGATAGATTATAATAATAAAGTTAATAGAATATTGAATGGTTTTCGATGTTTTGACCAGATTTTTTCGTATTGGTTTAATTCAAAACATTCCTTTTTCTCTCTTCGTTGTTTAAGGTATTTCTTCTTTGCTCACACCTTCTTCCTCCTTCTTTGTGGCTTGAGGTGTTTCTTCTTTGTTCATATCTTCTTCTTCCTTTTTTGTGGATATAGCATTTTCCTTATCTTTCAGTCGCTTGCGAATGCTTTCAAAATCGTGTTGCCAGGAAAGACCAATGCCCTGTGTGTTGAGAGTGGCTTTGGTAAAGTAGCGGTCGTTAGTTTGATTGTAAGCTTTGACAAAGAGATTGCCTTGGGGGTGAAGACGCCATTTCACCTCAAAATCGCCGATGAAATTTGTCTGGTTGGTCAAAGCGTTGTCGCGATAGCCAAATGCACCATTGATGAGCAGACGTTCGTCCAAGAGCCGCCCTTCCAAAATACCCTCCACATCGAGGTCATCCCATCCTTTTTCTCCTGTGGTGAGCGATGAGCCGAAGTTCCAGTTGCTTTCCCGTCCAATCATGTTGCTCAGCATTTGGTTGATTTGTCCGCTCAGGGTGGAGGAGAGCAAAGAGTTGACCGCCTGCCCCGAGTTGTTACCTCCGTTGGCACGTGCGTATTCGTTGGGGTAGAAACGTCCGAGCCCAAGCAAGTAAATCATTTGGGTGTTCATTTCTTCCTCAGAATTAATCATAGAGCGCACCAATTGTCGGGTTTCCTCGTTCACGTTAGGTATATCCATGTCGAACTTGAAGTCCATGTTGCCCAGTTTGCCTGTAATGTCGAGCACGCATATCACTTTCACTTTGTTGTTTTGCGAGAAAGCAGTGGTTGAGGTCAGGTCGCTCAGAGGGACGGAGTTGATGGTGTGGTGGCAAATCAAGTGAATGTTGGCATCGAATGGGTTACCATTAAATTCCACCATCGACCCTGGTTGCAAGGCAAGGTCGCGGAAGATGATGTCTTGCAGGTACAGACGGTATGATCCCGATGATATATTGTAATTGCCAAACATCTGGAAGGAGCCTTTGTTATACCATTGAGCAGTGATTTGCGCATTACCGAAAGTGCGCATATAGCCGTCCTCGATATTGTCCATGCGTAGTTTCACTTCGCAGGCAGGTGTGAGGTTGATGTCGAAATTAATGAAAATGTCGCTGTTATAATTCTTCTTCGCTTCTTTCACGATAGTCAACGAATCTTTCTTCACTTCTGTTTGCTTATCCTCCAAGTAGTGGTCGAAAAAATGAGGGTTGTAAGCCATAATGGAGTCGCGGTCGCGGAACTGGATGAAAGTGTTGCCTGTGATAGCATCTGGTGTGGCTGCATCGTAGGCGAAAACAGATCCACGCGTAGGGGTGACGATGGCATTGACATAGAGTGGGTGTCCGTCGCTTCCGTCAATGGTCAAACTGCCATCGGTAAAGACAGTAGCCAAGAATTTGTCGCTATTGAACTCTGTCTCGTCGTAGGCCAAGAGTTCTTTCAGGTCGGCATTGAAGTGGTAGGCGAAGTTCTTCATGTTGCGGTGGGTCACTTGGCCGTTCACTTTCGACTCATGTCCGAAACGGTCGAAGATGCTGATGTCGTTGAAATCAAATTTGTAGGGGCGGATGCGTATGGTGTCGCCTTCAATGTGGTAGGGCACATTGGTGGCTCGTAGGCGGAGGTTGACGTTGGGTACGGCATCGGCAATGATGTTGACATTGTTGAAGGGGCCAATGATGTTGACAGGTCCCGTCACGTAGCCCGTCACTTCCTTAAACACCCCTCGCAGGAATCCGTGCAAGAACGAGGCATTGGTATTCAAAGTGTTCACACTCAGCAGCATGTCGTTCTTAGCGGGTGAAATCCAACCATTAACCGATGTTATGCCTGTGATGTTCTTTTCCCGACCTGTCAGTGCGTCTGGCACCCTGTAGAGGTCAATCATTCGACCGTCCACACGGATGCCCTCCACGTCCTTGTCCCAATGTGCGTTAATATTGGCACTCCCCAAAGGGCCTTCCTGTATAGTCAAGTTGTCCACATGTAGGTTGGCTCGCAAGTCGGGTGTTCCTCCACCCAGCACCTTGTTAACGATAACACGTCCAGAAGCTTTTCCGGCGAACCTGACGGCATCGAAGTCCACCATTGAGAGGAAATACTGGATTTCCAGCTTGTTTAAGGTGGCCACTAATGAGTCGGATGAAGCTTCCGAGGCTTTGCCATCGATAGCGAGGAAGCTGTTGGTGTTGTTGTAGAACTTCACGTTCCGACACTCGATGTTCTTTTTATAGAGTGCAATGTGAGCTGGGGCGACAGTCCAGGTTGTGTCGTTGATGACGGCACTCGATTGCCGCAAGGCAATGTCTGTCTTCATGTTTCCTGCTGAGTCGCTAAGTTGCACAATAGGCAGCAGCTGAAGTGTGATGTTGTTGCGTCCTGTGGTGTTCAGGTAGAGGTCACTCACAATGCGGTTGTCGTGCACATCGGCCATCAAGTCCAATTGGGCAGAGCTGGAGGGTGTGTCGCTGTCCGTGCTCTCTTGAAATGTAGAGGCAATAGCATGCACATTCATGTTATCAAGATTGGACCGGCACACTATCGCCACGTTGTCATACTGTTTGGTATTATATGTGAGACAGGGTGCATTCATCGTGAGCGACATGGTTTGTGCGGTGGAGTTGAGGTTGCCCGAAATGCGTACTGGCTGTTCAATGCTGTAGTCAGCATCGGTGAAGTGATGCAGAATGGGAGCATCTGTCAGGGTGAGTTCGTAGGTGATATCAGCTGGTTCTGTATCGACTTGCTTGAAGAGGATGGGCATGTGCAGAGCCAGTTGGTTGCCGAAATTTTTAGCAATGCTGACCAAGCCTGCTTTCCCGTGTATGTGTCCTGTCAGCATATCACTCGTCAGCATGTAGAGCATTTTACCATCTGGTCGGTTTTTAGCATCAAGACTTATGCCATTCAGATGTGCTTGTTCCGTTTCTGTCATCACATTTACATCTTCCAGAGCTATGTGTCCGTACAGATGTTCAAAGTCCGTTCCTTGCAGATTGGCCTGTGCATACAAGGCCACATTCTCACCCTTAAATCCATGCGTGAATCCAAGTTGATTGGGTTTGAAGGCATCCAATAAAAGGGTTAGGCTGATATCTTTCGCGGGTGAGTCCGTGTAGTCCAAAGTAGCATGAGCTTTCAAATTCTCGTCATCGATTTTTACAGTGCCTTCCACATGAGCTGAGGTGCTCTGCGCATTGAGAACGATGTTTTGGTAGTTGTAATTATTATAATGAAGACTGTATATGTCACCTGTCACTCGCCCGGTAGGAAAGGGTTTCAGTTGGTTCAAGTTCATGGTCATGTCGAGGGCGAACGAGGTGGTGCCCCACAAGGGGGAGCCCTGCAGTTTGCCTAAATGGATGCTGTCGCCGTTGATGGTTCCCGTGAGCCAGTGCTCGGCATCAAGAGTGAGGTCGTAGCCTACATTACCCAAGCCTGTCATGAGGGTTCCATCAGAAAACAGGTCGCCCCGATGGGTGTAGCGTAGTTTTCCGCTGAAAGCCACATCGTCCACGGCCGTGAGTAATCTTTCTTGCTGATGATCGGGCATAAAGGCATTGGCCAGCGTCAGTAGCTTGGCATTGTACAGTTGCAGATCGTCGATGTTGACATCGATATTGCGAAGCTGTGGGTGCAAAGGATGCTGCATGTTGGCAGAGGCCAAGAGCTGAAGATTGTTGTCTTCGCTCTCCAAGCGGAAGTTTTTTAAGTGAATGGTTTGTTCATTACCCTCACATGTGATGGAGAAGTTTAGCTTATCGTAAAAAGTTTTCAACTTTGCATTGAGAGGCGAAAAGTCGCTTGGACAGATGTTCCCGCTCAAGGTGAAGGGAGCAAAACAGAAAGTGCTGTCTTTGGAAAAACTTCCATAGGAAAACTGGAGCGAATCCAGTTCCAGATGGGAGTGGGGGAGCGAGAGGCTCAGGTCGGAGAGAGTGGCCTGCTGCTTGTTACCCACCAGTTTCAGTTGAGTGTCCTTCAGCAAGAGTCCTGACACAAGTTCCTTGGCTTGCAGCCTTCGGATGCCCACATTCAGAGAGTCATTGGTCAGACAACGTACCACCACGTTCATGCCACAGTCGTGCAAATGCAGATGGTTGATGTCGATGTTCCCCTCTTTCACTGGCTGCGAATGGATGTCATAGCTGATGTAAGCATGTCTCATAATGAACGAACCGATGTGTAAATTCATTTCCGAGGAATCCTCATCCTTTTCTGTTGCGAAGGCGTCGATGATGAACTGGTAGTTCGGCTTGCTGGTAGATGTTTGCTTGTAGAGGGTGGCTTTGGCACCAAACAGTTGTGCTGTTCCAATATTCACATTTCCCGACAGCAACGACATCAAGTTGATGTTGGCCGAAGCACGTGCAATAGTCATCATCGGTTCACCCGATGGCTCACACACTTTGATGTCGTTGACAATCACTCTGTTCAGCAGTCCCAAGTTGATGCTACCAATCTCCACAGGAGCTTTGAGCTGTTTCGACAAGACATCAGCTGTCCAGCTGGCCAAAGCATCTTGCATGAATGGCAAACTGAAAAGCAGCACGATGGTAGCGTAAATAGCGATGATCGTGCCCACAACGTTGACTAATATCTTCTCGAGTCGCTTCAAGCGTTCTGTTGTTTCAAGGGTTCAGTATCTTCTTGAAATCCACCATCTTGATGGCTGTCACGGCACACTCGTCGCCCTTGTTGCCCAGCTTTCCGCCGGAGCGTTCTTCGGCCTGCTGCATGTCGAGAGTGGTGATAAGTCCATAGATGACAGGCACGTCCTGCACAGCGTTCAAGCGAGCAAGTCCATAGGTGACTCCCTGACATATATAGCGGTCGTGGGGAGTGTCACCTCGAATTACACATCCAATGGCAATGACAGCATCCACGCCTGTCTTTACCATCTGCGCTGCGCCATAAACCAGTTCAAAACTGCCAGGCACAGTCATCACGCTGATGTCTTCAGGGAACACACCGTTCCTCATCAGCGTCTGCTTGGCCCCATTCAGCAGGGCAGCGGTAATGTTTTCGTTCCATTCAGCTACAACTATGCCAATTTTCATTCCTGTAGCATCGGGTACTGAATTGATGTCGTAGTCGGACAAGTTATGATTCTTTGTTGCCATAGTCTTTAAAAGTGAAAAGTGAAAAATATAAGTTACTGTTGGCGATGAAGGTGTACTATAAATAAAAATGAAGAATTGAAGAATTGAAGTGCCAACGTGGAGTTGCGCATAGAAACTTCAATTTTTCAATCCTTCAATTCTTAGTCCTCAAAATACAATTGACGCTTATTTTGTGGCCCTTTCAATGTATTTGTCCATTTCCATCGACAATGGACTACGGAAATAGTCTTTCTTAATGCGATTGTACAATTCCACGGCTTTATCGTTCTGACCCATCGACTCGTACAGTTCACCTGCCTGAAGTAGGAACACTGGACTCACGGCATCGTTATCGGCTGCGTCGGCGGCTTTCAGCAAAGTTTTCAGACCCTTCTCCGAGTCGCCCTTCTGCACGTAAAGGTTGCCCAATGCGGCTATTGCTGAGGGAGAAACCATCTGGTCATCCTGAGACGAGAAGTCCTCCAACATTTTGATGGCTTCGTCCACCTTGTCGGTCTTAGCATATGCCAAACCTGCATAGAGCTTGGCTATGTTAGCTGTTTTTGTTCCGCTGAATTCATCAATCACTTTCAGAAATCCCTTCATGTTGCCCTCGCCTTTGAGCGACTGCTCGTACTGCTGCTGGGCAAAAGCAGTTTGGGCACCAGCGATTGCTTTCTGAGCTTCCAGTTCCTTTCCATTCATGTAGTTTTTGTAGAGATAGAAACCTGCTACCACCACGATGACAGCTGCGATGGCAATCGCGATTTTCTTCCAGTTCTTTTCGATGAATGCCTCTCCCTTTGAGAGTTGCACATCAAGTGCGATGGGTTCATCGGTTTTTACTTGTTGATTTTTGTTCTTTGTCATAATATATTTTTTTTGATTATTTTGTTCTGCATGAATTGCTGCGATGCTGTGCCCCACTGAAATGGCCTTGCTGTGAAGGTTTCACATCCGACTAAGAGGCGAGTGGCACAAAAATCATGCAAAATTACAACATTTTTTTTGAACAAGGAAAGCTTTTAGCGAAAAAGTTGTCATTCGTTAAGCTTTTTCTTGGAAAAGAGGAAGGAATACATGGGGGAAGGAAAGGAAGACTCACTCCTTGCCCTGTGGTCATGGCCTACGGGCAATCTTGTTGGTGAGTTTGGGGTCTTTAGTGTTTTTGACGTACACCTTATGGGCACTGCCAGTGAGAGTCAGAGTTTGCGAACCCTCGTTAAGCACGGTGAGGTTGTTGACGTTGACATTCAGGTCGATGCGGGCAGAGCTGCGCGAGAAGACAGTGGCATCCTCTGCTTGGAGTTCGCCAATGTTAATGGGACCTGTATCTGATGATTGAATGCTGAAGGTAGTGCACTCCACCTTTCCTGTCTTCAGACTGCCCGTTCCAAGCACGCCCAGCTGGAGGTCTTCCGTATGCCAAGTGGCCTGACTCTCAAAGCTGCCATTACCGCATATACTCACACATTTAAGGTCGGGGCAGGATACATACATCTTCACGTTGCTGGTGTTCCCGTAGAAGTTGTAATCCGTGTTGCCGTCATTGCCTATGCTGACAGTCAGCAAGTTGCTGTCGAAGTCTGTGTGCAGAAAGTTGAGCGTACTGCTGTCGCCTTCCACTTCAACTTTGAAGTTGCCTTGGGTGTAGATGATGTCTATGCTCCCCAGATTGGTGATGTAGCTAAAATCCTGTGGTATGCTGATGCTCCTCTTGACGATATTCCTCTTCTTGGCACTTTGAACAGGCTGCTCGGCAGAGTTGCTGACTGGCTGGTCTTGCGGAGAAGGGGCGTTGTGGCAAGCCTCAAGCAGGAGCAAGGCTGATAGAATGGTGAAATAGACGCATTTCATAAAATAATAAATATGTATTTTTTTTGTCAGCCACAAAGTTACAGACTTTTTTTTACTTTCACTCATAAGTGCAAAGAAAAATAAGTTTTCCTTTGGCACTTCGCAGGTTTTTCCGTAACTTTGCAACTTCAACACGAAATTCAAAACAATAATTTATATGAAAGTTGACAACAAATACGTAACTGTAGCGTATAAACTCTACACAATTGAAGATGGAGAAGAGGATGAGGAACCAGCCGAAGTGGCCAACCGACGTCACCCCTTCTTTTTCATTACAGGCCTTAACCTGGTGCTCAACCAATTTGAAGAGCACATTGCTCCTCTGCAGCGAGGCGATGAATTTGATTTCATCATTCCTTGCAAGGATGCTTACGGGGAGTTTAACGACGAACTGATGTTCGACGTGCCGCAAAGCGTGTTCATGATTGACGGAAAAATCGATTTCAACTACATCCACGAGGGTGCTGTTGTACCCATGATGGGGGAGAATGGAAGCCGTTTCAACGCTACCATCATTGAGATAAAGCCAGACGCTGTCACCATCGACCTGAATCACCCACGTGCCGGACAAGACCTTCACTTTGTGGGTCATGTGATTGATTCGCGCTCTGCCACCAATGAGGAGATATCCGAAATGCTGACAAGTTCGAGCGAGTGTGCCGGATGTGGCGGCGACTGCGGAGGTGGATGTTGCGGCAGTAACGGAGGTGGCTGCGGAGGCAGCGGATGTTGCTCTTGAGTACACACACATAGAATATGAGAAATACATTTGGACATATCTTCACGCTGACCACCTTCGGCGAAAGTCATGGAGCTGCCATCGGAGGTGTGGTGGATGGCATGCCGGCGGGCATCCAAATAGATGTTGATTTCATTCAGAAAGAGCTGAACCGTCGCCGGCCAGGACAGAGCCGCCTCACCACAGGACGCCAGGAAGGCGATGTTGTGGAACTGCTCTCGGGTGTGTTTGAGGGCCGAAGCACTGGATGCCCCATCGGGTTTGTGGTCAGAAACACCAACCAGCACTCAGGCGATTATGAGAATGTGCGCAATGTTTTTCGCCCCTCACATGCAGACTTCACTTATACTCAGAAATATGGCATACGCGATCATCGCGGTGGTGGACGTTCCTCTGCACGCGAAACCATCTCTCGCTGTGTGGGCGGTGCTTTGGCTAAATTGGCCTTGATGCAGCTGGGCATTGAGGTGGTGGCTTACACCTCGCAAGTGGGCAACATAGCCATTGACAGAGATTATCGCAAATTCGACTTTGCGCTGATAGAGCAAAATCCCGTGCGTTGTCCCGACGAGGAGATGGCGAAAAAGATGGAGCAATTGATTCTGGATGTGAAAGCTGAAGGCGACACAATAGGAGGTGTCATCAGCTGTGTGGTGAAGGGATGTCCCACAGGTTTGGGCGAACCCGCTTTTTCCAAGTTGCATGCCGAACTTGGTGCCGCCATGATGGGCATCAATGCCGTGAAAGGGTTTGAATATGGCGAAGGCTTCGCTGGAGCAGGGCAGAGAGGCTCAGAGCAGAACGACATCTTCTGGTGTGACCATGGAGCCATCAGCACTCGTACCAACCATTCGGGTGGCATACAAGGAGGCATTTCCAACGGGCAGGACATCTATTTCCGAGTCCTCTTCAAGCCTGTGGCCACCCAGCTGCGCCCTCAACCCACGGTGAATCAGAAAGGCGAAGAGATTACTCTCGAAGTGAAAGGTCGCCACGACCCCTGCGTGTTGCCCCGTGCGGTGCCTGTGGTGGAAGCGATGGCAGCCATGACCATTCTTGACCATTATTTACTTAACAAAACAGTCAGACTATGAATAAGGTAATGTTGATTGGCAACGTGGGGCAAGACCCACAGGTGAAATATCTTGACCAGGGAGTTTGTGTGGCTCAGGTAAGAATTGCCACCACCGAGCGCGGCTACACGATGCAGAATGGCACGCAGGTGCCAGAAAGGACGGAGTGGCATAACTGCATCTTTTGGCGCAAGCAGGCCGAGACGGTTGACAAATATGTACATAAAGGCGACAAACTCTATGTGGAGGGAAAAATTCAGAGCCGCGACTGGACAGACCGTCAGGGCATCAGTCGCAGGTCGGTGGACATCATTGTCGAAAACATGGAGATGCTCTCACCCAAGTCCTCCACTTCTACTGCACCTCCATCGCCTACTCAGCCCACCACGCCACCTGCAGCAACCCCGTCAGGCGAGAAAGAGCCATATCCATTTTAGAATTAAGAGTTAAGAAACTTTCTTATTTGCAGAATTAAATACAGATATGAAACCTACAATCATTGCTGGTCCGTGTGTGATTGAGTCGATGGAATGCCTTGAAGAGGTGGCGCAAGAGTTAGTGCGGCTCAATGAAAAGCATGGATTGGACATCATCTTCAAGTCTTCATTCGACAAGGCAAACCGGACAAGCATTCATTCTTATCGTGGTCCCGGATTAGAGAAAGGCATGCAGATGCTTGCCGACATCAAGGAAAAATACGGCCTCCGCATCCTGACCGACATTCATGAGAGTTATCAGGCCAACCCTGCGGGCGAGGTGGCCGATGTGCTGCAAATTCCGGCTTTCCTCTGCCGACAAACCGATTTGCTGGTGGCTGCGGCTCATACGGGTCGCATTGTCAACATCAAGAAAGCGCAGTTCCTTTCGGGCTTAGACATGGAGTTTCCCGTGCAGAAAGTGCGCGAGAGCGGTAATGACAACGTGTGGCTTACGGAACGTGGAAACATCTATGGCTACAACAACCTTGCCGTGGATTTCCGCAACATTGCAGATATGCACCGCTTCACCGACACCGTCATCATGGATTGCACCCATTCCGTGCAGCGTCCTGGTGCCGCAGGAGGCAAAACGGGAGGAAACCGCGAATTTGTTCCTGCCATGGCTTTGGCGGCCAAGGCTTTTGGTGCCAATGGCTTTTTCTTCGAAGTGCATCCCGACCCCGACAAAGCTCTCTCCGACGGTCCCAACATGCTTTACCTGAACGACTTGGACAGGGTGGTGACGAGTCTTTTAATGAATTGAGTTAATTGTTTTTTGTGTCTATATAAAGGTATGTTCTAATA
>Ga0326514_10002717_pt1 | contig 11261 bp, 7 predicted proteins | sample 3_2548_0518_D_FD_203653 | JGI IMG/M metagenome (GOLD analysis project Ga0326514, IMG submission 203653) | Bovine rumen microbial communities from UC Davis, California, United States - 3_2548_0518 | ecosystem: Host-associated > Mammals > Digestive system > Stomach > Rumen | place: USA: California... | reverse complement strand
GGCCGTCTCTGCCGACAGCCTATAGTCCGCGGCCATTGGCTCGCTATAGAAAGTGAAGACGGGCACGTGATCATAGGCCAGTGCATGGCGCTGCCTGGCGACACTGTCAGCTGGAAAGAGCGCAAAGTCATTATCCCCGGCCGCAAGGCTACCTGTGCGCGCCACGACTACTATAGCATCCGCCACTTAGGCCTCGTGCCCGAAGAGCGCATCATCGGGCGGGTGTCGCACGTACTTTACAACCTATGACTGCATTGCTTTCAACCACCTATTTCGGACCTGTACAGTGGTATCAGAAACTCTTTCGTGCCAAAGACGTCATGATAGAGCGCTGTGAGAACTTCCAGAAGCAGACTTTCCGCAATCGCTGTATCATTGCCACCACGCAGGGGGTGCAGGCGCTCACCGTGCCTGTAGCTAAGGACACCCACCCATCAACCATCAAGAACCTCCGCATCAGCGACCACGGCAACTGGCGTCACCTGCATTGGAACGCCATACAATCGGCATACGGCGAGGCGCCATTCTTCGAATTCTATGAAGACGACCTGCGTCCCTTCTTCGAGCAACGTTGGGAGTATCTACTGGACTTCAACGAGGCCATTCGCATGAAGATGTGCGAGCTGCTTGACATCCATCCACATGTAAGCTTCACCAATGAATTCATGCCGCCATCACCCATCTACGATTACCGCGACGCCATACAGCCGAAGCACCCAGCAGAAGACCCCGACTTCAAGCCGCGGCGCTACTATCAGGTGTATGAGCAAAAGCACGGCTTCTTGCCCAACCTCAGCATCATAGATCTGCTGATGAACATGGGGCCGGAAGCTATCTTCTGGCTATAAGTATTGCAACGATTTACACATGTATGTCAAGCAGCAAAAAAGTTAAGGTAAAGTTGGCGGACTACACCCTAACTTCTCATGCTTGTCGGCCTGTGGAAGAAGCGCCACGAATATTGCAACAGAACATAAAAAAGCGTGCCGCTGACAATGCCTGCCACCACGTCGATGGCGTAATGGGCACGTATATAGACTGTGGCCAAGCACATCAGCAGGAAGAATGGCAGCACACAGAAGAACAGTCTCCCGCTACCAGAGCGCCAGGCCAGCAGCAACAACACCAACGTGATGCCTACATGGCTGCTGGGGAAGGCCGCCGTAGGCCGCTCACCGGCGGCATGGGCCACATTAATAAACTGATAGAACGGCCCGTCCTGATAGCCCGGCATAGTCAGCATCTCATCGTGCGTCATGAAGTAATCACCTACATTGGGGAACACCCCACGGGCAATATTGTCGATACCGGCGGCAAGATAGTAGAACTGTGGCCCGGTGACAGGCAGCACCACAAAGATGACATAAAAAGCAAAAAACGACGCGATGATGACGTAGGCCGTGCGCAGAAATTCGTCATAACGCTTAGCAAAATAGTAGGATGTAACTACGGCTACGAGGAAGTAATAACTGGAGTAGCCCAGATACATCAGCTCGCTGAACACGGGGTGGGACCACATCTGGGCAAAGAGCAGCGCAGGCTGGCAACCGAAGAGACGCTGGTCAAGAGTGGCAAACCAAGGGTCGAGATTTGGCAAGATGCGGTTCAGTTCGAAGGTGTCGGGATACCACCATGAGAGCATCGCCAGCTGCAAGACTACGCGTGCCAACATCGTCAGGCGACAGGGCACCATTCTATATACCGCCCACAGCGCCACCATCGACGTCAGCGCATGGAAGCGCCCCCACAGCATGGGCACGGGGTTCACCAACTTTGTCCATAGGAACAGCATCAGCAGCGTGCTCAGCATGCCGTAGCCCACTACCACCCATTCCGCCGCCAGCAGTCCCTTCAGCGGCTTCTTTTCTATCTCAAACAAAAACTTAAAAACCTTCACTCTTCACTTATCACTTTTCACTCCTCACTAACACTAAGCCTCAGGCCGCTACAGCCATCCGTTCTCCTTGTACCACCTGATGCTGCGCTTCACGCCCTCGGGCAGCATCACCTCGGGCTTGTAGCCCAGTTCGCTGACAGCAGGCCCGATGTCGCAGCGCCAGTTGCGCTGCTTCAGTATATTAAACTTGTCGTTGTTCAGCGCTGAGATCTTGCCCGTCATACGACCGACATACTCGCCGACGAAGGTAATGATGCGCAAGAGCCAGACGGGCGCCGTGATACGGACCCACCAGGGTCGCCCCAGTTCATCGTGTATTAGGTCGCTAAACGTTGTCGACTGATACACCTGACCGTCAGAGAGGAAATATTTGCGCCCTGTCAGACCTTTTTCCAAGGCCAGGAACACAGCCTGCACCACATCGGTGACGTAGACGAAAGTGATGTCCTGACGCTTAAAACCCACGGCAAAGTCGATATGTTGCTTGATGCTCTGCGCCATGAGGAAGTAGTCGCGCTCGCGGGGACCATAGACGCCCGTAGGCCGCAGGATGACGTAGGGAAATGGCACCGTGCCTGACGACAGCCCTACATTAATGCAGTCAAGCCATTGTTCTGCAGCGAGTTTGCTGCGCCCATACTCGGTGTTAGGCTGGGGCGTGTCCGTCTCACGTATCTCCTCATAAGGCTGCTGCTCACGGATGGCGCCAAAGACGCTCAGTGAACTCAAGTAGACGAAGCGCTGCAGCGGCATCTGCAGCCGCTGCAAGGCCGTCACCAGGTGCTGTGTGCCCTCGGTGTTGATGCGGTAGAAGTCGCGTTTATCCAAGCACTTCGTCACACCGGCGGCATGCACCACGTAGTCGAACTGATGCCCCCGCAGCTGCTCTATCAACTGCTGCTCAGAATCAAGGTTCAGCTCAATGAAATGGATACGGCTGTCGGTGAGGAACTGTCGTGAACTGCTGCCACGCACCGCCGCCCACGTCTCAAAGCCGCGGCGCAGTGCCTCTTCCACGATAAAGGAGCCGATAAAACCGCTGGCTCCGGTAATCAATATTTTCATGCTTCTATCTGCTTTTTTCGCGTGCAAAGGTACTACTTTTTATTCGGTTCTACAAGAAACGCCCTATTTCCATGCTTATTTTGTTCATAATTCTGTTTAATTTCTGCGCGATGTGCATCTTGACATGCTTCGTAGAGCAATTTCCCCGCCGGCACAGTTTGGTTAAAGTTTGCAAACGCAAAACGACTCTCAACAATTATGCTTACCTTTGCACGGAAAAAAGATATTGCGTAAGATGAAGAGACATTACTTGCAACTGCTGTTGCTGATGCTGCCCCTGATGGGCTGCGCACAGAAGAATCATAACCTGGAGGTGGCTAAGAACTTGGACATCTTTAATCAGGTGTATAAGAACCTCGACCTGTTTTATGTTGACACGCTGAACCCCAGCGAGGTCATCGGCACAGGCATCAAGGCCATGCTGCGACAGCTGGACCCCTATACAGAGTATTACCCTGAGAGCGAGACCAAGAACCTGAAGATGATGCTCACTGGCAAGTATGCCGGCATCGGCGCCCTGATACGCTACCATCAGCGCCTGAAGCGGGTGGTGATAGACGAACCCTACGAGGGCATGCCCGCCGCTGAGGTAGGGCTGAAGAAGGGCGACATTGTGCTGAGCATTGACGACTCGCTGATGACCGACAAGGAAGTGAGCCACGTGAGTAGCCATCTGCGCGGCGCTGCCGGGTCGAGCTTTGTCCTGAAGGTTCTACGCCCCACTACGGGTAAGAAGTTGAACTTCAAGATTACCCGCCGTAACATCAAGCTGCCGGAGTTGCCATATTACGGAATCATAGACTCCACCCAGCTCCCATCACCCACCAAGATTGGCTACATCAATCTGAACCAGTTTACCGAGGGTTGCGCCAAGGAGGTGCGCCGCGCCTTTGTCGACCTGAAAAAACAAGGTGCCACAGCACTGGTGTTCGACCTGCGCAGTAATGGCGGCGGCTCCGAGGCCGAAGCCGTGGACATAGTCAATCTGTGGGTGGGCAAGGGACGCACCATCGTCGAGAACCGCGGCAAGATAGCCCAGGCCAACCATGCCTACCAGACGCGCCTGGAGCCTGTAGACACCGTGATGCCCCTGGTGGTGCTCGTCAACGGCGAGACGGCCTCGGCGAGCGAGATTACCAGCGGCGCCCTGCAGGATTTTGACAGAGCAATAATATTAGGTACGCGCACGTTTGGCAAGGGACTAGTGCAGATTCCTTTGGAAATGCCTTACAACACCAACCTGAAACTGACCACATCGAAATACTACATACCAAGCGGGCGCTGCATACAGGCTGTCAACTACAAGCGCAACGGTGCCGGAGGCTACCGCGAGCGCGTGGCCGACTCACTGACGCATGTGTTCTACACCGCCGCCGGCCGTGAGGTGCGCGACGGTGGAGGCATCACCCCCGACATGGAGGTAAAGAACGACACCATACCCAACATTGCCTACTATCTCTCTGCCTCTGGTCAGGACTCCACCGAGGTTATGTTCGACTGGGTGGTAGACTATATCAACCGCCACCACACCATTGCCGCCGCCAAGGACTTCCACCTCAGCGACGACGACTTTGCCGACTTCAAGCGGCGCGTGGTAGAGAGCGGCTTCACCTATGACCCCATGAGCGAGCGCCAGCTGAAGGAACTCATCAAGACCGCCAAGGCTGAGGGCTACTATGAACAGGCCAAGGAGATGTTTACGCTGCTGGAAAGTCAGCTCAGGCACGACGTAGCCAAGGATATTGACAAGCACGAGGAAATACTGCGCCAGATGCTGGAGCTAGAAATCGTCGGTGCTTATTACTATCAGGCTGGCAGCATGGTTACAGGCCTGCAATATGACAAGCAACTGAAGGAGGCTGTCAGGCTCCTGCAACAGCCCGACGAATACAAAAAACTGCTTACGCCGAAAAAAGGTGCATAAAAGTTTGGCAGTTCAGCTTTTTATTCGTACCTTTGCAACCGTTCAGTGGAATGAGAGGCCCGGCAGGGTCTCTCATTTCCATTATAATAGCAAAACATAAATGATAAACAAAGACGTTGTAAAGACATTGGTGGAAGAGTGGTTGCAGGGCAACGACTACTTCTTGGTAGACATTAACTTTGGTGCCGATGACCGCATTGTGATAGAAATTGACCATGCCGACGGTGTGTGGATTGAAGACTGTGCCGAGCTAAGCCGCTTCCTGCAGGAGAAGCTGGGCGACGAGCTGGGTGACTATGAACTGGAGGTAGGCAGCGCCGGCATCGGACAGCCCTTTAAGGTAGAACAGCAGTATGTGAACCACATCGGCGACGAAGTGGAGGTGCTGCAGGCCGACGGTCAGAAGCTGAAAGGCGTGCTGAAGAGTGTCGACGGCCGACAGTTTACCGTCACCGTCCAGCAGAAGCAGACCGTCGAGGGCAAGAAGCGCCCCGTAATGGTCGACGTTGACAAGTCTTTTAACATGGATGACGTGAAGTCGGTGAAATACCTGCTGGCCTTCAAGTAACCCAGAAGAGCATCCATACGTAAGGGTGCCCCCATCAGGTATGGAAAACAAACCGTAAAGGTAATCAATCGAAAATCGAAAATAATAAAAATCGAAAATATATTAATGGCAACAAAAAAAGAAACGAAAGGCACCTCTATGATAGAGACCTTTCAGGAATTCAAAGAGACCAAGAACATTGACCGCACGACGCTGGTGAGTGTTCTTGAAGAGAGTTTCCGCAACGTGTTAGCGAAGATGTTCGGTTCTGACGAGAACTTCGACGTCATCGTAAACCCCGACAAGGGTGACTTCGAGATTCACCGCAACCGCATCGTCGTCGAGGACGGCGAGGTGCAGGACGAGAACAAGGAGATAGCCCTCTCTGAGGCTCAGAAGATAGAGCCCGACTACGAGGTTGGCGAGGAGGTGTCCGAGGAGGTGGACTTCCAGAAGTTCGGCCGCCGTGCCATCCTAAACCTGCGCCAGACGCTGGCCTCAAAGATTCTGGAGCTGGAACACGACTCCCTCTACCAGAAGTATAAGGACAAGGTGGGCACCATCGTCAGCGGCGAGGTGTACCAGATGTGGAAGCGTGAGGTGCTCCTCATGGACGATGAGGGCAATGAGCTGCATCTGCCGAAGGCGGAACAGATTCCCGCCGACAATTACCGCAAGGGCGAGACCGTGAGAGCCATCGTCAAGGAGGTGCAGAACGAGAACAACAACCCCCGCATCATTCTCTCGCGCACCAGTCCCGTATTCCTGGAGCGTCTGCTCGAGGCCGAGGTGCCTGAGATCAACGACGGTCTGATTACCATCAAGCGCGTGGCACGCATGCCGGGAGAGCGCGCCAAGGTGGCCGTAGAGAGCTACGACGAGCGTATCGACCCCGTAGGCGCCTGCGTTGGCGTGAAGGGTAGCCGTGTCCACGGTATCGTCCGTGAGCTCGGCGGTGAGAATATCGACGTCATCAACTACTCGTCTAACGTACAACTCTTCATACAGCGCGCCCTGTCGCCTGCCAAGGTGAGCAGCATCACCCTCGACGAGGAGAACCACAAGGCTGAGGTGTACCTGCAGCCTGAGGAGGTGAGCCTGGCCATCGGTAAGGGCGGTATGAACATCAAGTTAGCATCGATGCTCACCGAGCACACCATCGACGTGTTCCGCGTTGTAAGCGAGGGCGCCGAGGACGAGGATATCTATCTCGACGAGTTCTCCGACGAAATTGACCAGTGGATTATCGACTCCATCAAGGGCATCGGCCTCGATACCGCTAAGGCTGTGCTCAACGCACCCCGCGAAATGCTCATCGAGAAAGCCGACTTGGAGGAAGAGACCGTCGACGAGGTGCTGAACATACTGAAGGCAGAATTCGAATGAATTTGAAGCTTTGAAGTTTGAAGTTTGAAATTTATGATTACCTCAAGTCATAATTCTCAGATGGAGAACTTCATGGTCAACACATATCATCAACTTCAAATTTCAAAGAACAAATTTCAAAGAACAAAAGAATGGGAGTAAGATTAAATAAAGTATTATCGGAACTAAACATAGGACTTCAAACGGCAGTTGAATTCCTAAAGAAGAAGAGCCACCTCGGCGAGGTGAAGGACGATGCCACCCCCAACACCAAGATCAGCGACGAGCAGTATGAGGCGCTGGTAGGAGAGTTCAAGGGCGACAAAGCCATCAAGAAGCAGGCCGAGATGATCTTCCCGAAAAAGAAGGATAAAGAGAAGAAGAAAGAGGAGCCTGTAGCCCCCAAGGCTGAGGTGCGCCAGGAGTTCAAGCCGCTTGGAAAAATCGACCTGGACAGCCTGAACCGACGTCCGGCGGCACCTGCTGCCAGCGCCACCAAGGAACCTGCAAAGCAGGAAATTCCTGACGAGGCTCCCTTTATCGCGGAAAAACCTGCCGAGAAGGAGGAGGAAACCGTTGCTGTCGTGGAGCCGTCGAAGCCTGTCGAGGAGCCGGTGAAGACCGTAGAGAAAGAAGAGCCTGTCGCTCCAGAGCCCACGGTTACCGTTGAGCCTTTGGTTGAGAAACCTGCCGAAGCCCCTCAGCCTGCCGCTGTAAGCAACAAGACGGAGAGCAATCCCCCGGTGGCGAAAGCAGCCCCCGATACTCCCCCGACGCCCACAGCCCCAAAGGAAGAGGTGAAGCAAGAAGGCCCCAAGGTGTTCACCCTCAAGAGCGAGGCTAAGCTGGCTCCGAAAGTGAACGTGCTGGGAAAGATTGACCTCGACGCATTGAACCAGAGTACCCGCCCCAAAAAGAAGTCGAAGGAGGAGAAGAAGAAGGAGCGCGAGGAGAAGCTGGCTCAGCAGCGCAGCGACAAGAAGAAGCGCGTGCGCATAGGCAAGGAGCGCGTCGACATTGAAGCCGAGGCCAAGAACGACAGCCAGAACAAGAATAAGAACAAGAATAACAAGAAGGGCGGACAGCAGGGCATGGACGGTCGCCAGCAGGCCGACAACCAGCAGGGCGGCAAGAAGAATAAGAACAAGAACCGCCAACAGAAGCCCTTAGAGGTTGACGATGAGGCCGTAGCCCGTCAGGTGAAGGAGACGCTGGCCCGTCTGACCACCAAGAACCAGAACAAGAAGGGTGCCAAGTACCGCCGCGAGAAGCGCGATGCCGTGGCCGAGCGCATGAGCGAGGAGATGGCAGCAGAGGCAGCACAGAGCAAGGTGCTCAAACTCACGGAGTTTGTCACCGTCAGCGAGCTGGCCACGATGATGAACGTCGGCGTCAACCAGGTCATCGGCACCTGCATGTCCATAGGCATCATGGTGAGTATCAACCAGCGCCTCGATGCTGAGACCATCAACATCGTGGCCGACGAGTTCGGATTCACCACCGAGTATGTCAGCGCCGAAGTGCAGAACGCCATCACCGAAGAGGAGGACGACGAGAACGACCTCGTCAGCCGCGCGCCCATCGTCACCGTCATGGGTCACGTCGACCACGGTAAGACGTCGTTGCTCGACTTCATACGCAACACCAACGTCATTGCCGGTGAGGCCGGCGGCATCACCCAGCATATCGGTGCCTACAACGTCAAGCTGAAGGACGGCCGACGCATCACCTTCCTCGACACTCCTGGCCACGAGGCCTTCACGGCCATGCGTGCCCGCGGTGCCCAGGTTACTGATATTGCCATCATCATCATTGCTGCCGACGACTCAGTCATGCCTACCACCAAGGAGGCCATCGCTCACGCCCAGGCTGCCAACGTGCCCATGGTGTTTGCCATCAACAAGATTGACAAGCCCGGCGCCAACCCCGACAAGATTCGCGAGGACCTGGCCAACATGAACCTGCTCGTCGAGGAGTGGGGCGGTAAGTACCAGTGTCAAGAAATCAGCGCCAAGAAGGGCATCGGCGTCGACGAACTGCTGGAAAAGGTGCTGCTGGAGGCTGAGATGCTCGACCTCAAGGCCAACCCCAACCGCAAGGCTACGGGCTCTATCATCGAGTCGTCGCTGGACAAGGGCCGTGGCTACGTCTCCACGGTGCTCGTCAGCAACGGCACGCTGAAGCAGGGCGACATCGTCGTTGCCGGCACCAGCTACGGCCGCATCAAGGCCATGTTCAACGAGCGCAACCAGCGCATAGAGCAGGCCGGCCCCGCCGAGCCCGCTATCATCCTCGGACTCAACGGTGCCCCGACGGCTGGCGACTCCTTCCACATCATGGAGACCGAGCAGGAGGCACGCGAGATTACCAGCAAGCGTACGCAGCTGCAGCGCGAGCAGAGCCTGCGCACCACCACGAAGCTGGGCCTCGACGAGCTGTCGCACCGTATAGCCTTGGGCGAGTTCCACGAGTTGAACATCATCGTCAAGGGCGATACCGACGGCTCTATAGAGGCTCTCTCCGACTCGTTCATCAAGCTCTCTACCGAGAAGGTGCAAGTCAACGTTATCTCTAAGGCGGTGGGCCAGATTTCTGAGAACGACGTCATGCTGGCCTCGGCCTCCGATGCCATCATCGTCGGCTTCCAGGTGCGCCCCTCTGCCGATGCCCGCAAGCTGGCTGAACGCGAGGGCGTAGAGATCAATACCTACTCCATCATCTACGACGCCATTGACGAGGTGAAATCTACCATGCAGGGCATGCTCGACAAGGTGAAGAAGGAAATCGTCACCGGCGAGATAGAGGTCAAGCAAGTGTTCAAAATCTCCAAGGTGGGCACCGTTGCCGGCGGCTTAGTCACCGAGGGCAAAGTCCACAACAAGGACAAGGCGCGCGTCATCCGCGACGGCATCGTTATCCACACCGCCGCCATCGACGCTCTGAAGCGTTATAAGGACGACGCCAAGGAGGTGGCCACGGGCCTGGAGTGCGGTATCTCACTTGTCAACTACAACGACATCGAGGTGGGCGACATCATCGAGACCTTCACCGAGATTGAAGTAGAACAGAAACTGTAAGATGTCAGAACAGAGCAATGAGTTTGTCCGTCAGGTAGCCGAACAGAAGTATGAGTTTGGCTTTACGACCGATGTACACACTGAAATCATACCTGTAGGCCTGAACGAGGAGGTGGTCAGGCTCATCTCACAGAAAAAAGGGGAGCCCGAGTGGATGCTCGACTTCCGGCTCCGCGCCTTCCGCTACTGGAAGGAGCAGCAGGAACCGAAATGGGGTCATGTGCATGTACCCCCCGTCGACTATCAGGCCATCAGCTATTACGCCGACCCTACAGCTAAGAAAAGTGCGCCCGGCGGTACTGCCGCCGGGATTGACCCTGAACTGGAGAAAACCTTCGACAAGCTGGGCATTCCCCTTGAAGAGCGGCTGGCACTGAGCGGCAACACCGCCGTCGATGCCATCATGGACAGCGTCTCAGTGAAGACCACCTTCAAGGAGAAGCTGCGCGAGAAGGGCGTCATCTTCTGTTCCATCGGCGAGGCCATCAAGGAGCACGGCGACCTGGTGCGTCAGTACTTAGGCACCGTGGTGCCTTACCGCGACAACTTCTACGCCGCCCTCAACTCAGCAGTCTTCAGCGACGGCAGCTTCGTCTACATACCCAAGGGCGTGCGCTGTCCCATGGAACTGAGCAGCTATTTCCGCATCAACGCCCGTAATACGGGGCAGTTTGAGCGCACGCTCATCGTGGCCGACGACGACTCCTATGTCAGCTATCTGGAAGGCTGCACCGCCCCCATGCGCGACGAGAACCAGCTTCATGCCGCCATCGTCGAGATTATCGTCTTGGACCGTGCCGAGGTGAAGTACTCCACCGTGCAGAACTGGTACCCCGGCGACGAGCAGGGCCGCGGCGGCGTGCTGAACCTCGTCACCAAGCGCGGCGACCTGCGCGGCGCTGACTCCAAGCTCTCGTGGACGCAGGTAGAGACGGGTAGCGCCATCACGTGGAAATATCCCTCGTGCATATTAAGAGGCGACCGCTCGCAGGCGGAGTTCTACTCCGTAGCCGTCACCAACAACTACCAGGAGGCCGACACCGGCACGAAGATGATACACATAGGCCGCGACACACGCTCGACCATCATCTCGAAGGGCATCAGCGCCGGGCACTCGCAGAACAGCTACCGCGGACTGGTGCGCGCCACGTCGACCGCTGACAACGCCCGCAACTACTCTTCGTGCGACTCGCTGCTGCTGGGCAGCCTCTGCGGCGCTCACACCTTCCCCTATATGGATGTCCACAACGAGACGGCCATCTTTGAGCATGAGGCCACGACGAGCAAAATCTCCGAAGATCAGCTCTTCTATTGCAACCAGCGTGGCATTCCCACCGAACAGGCTGTAGGCCTCATCGTCAACGGCTATGCCAAGGAGGTTATCCA
>Ga0326514_10002716_pt1 | contig 11261 bp, 5 predicted proteins | sample 3_2548_0518_D_FD_203653 | JGI IMG/M metagenome (GOLD analysis project Ga0326514, IMG submission 203653) | Bovine rumen microbial communities from UC Davis, California, United States - 3_2548_0518 | ecosystem: Host-associated > Mammals > Digestive system > Stomach > Rumen | place: USA: California... | reverse complement strand
TGCTGTGTGTACTCCCCGCGAATGAATCCCTGCGCCTGCAGATGCTCCAAGAGTGCTACGAGGGGATTCCAAAAGCCACAGATATTATACAGGATCACCCTTTTGTGATGATAACCGATGGTCGCGGAGGCAGCCATCGAGAATACCTCGTCGAGTGTTCCGATGCCACCGGGCAGGGCGATGGCTATATCCGAGTGCTGCAGCATCAGATCCTTGCGGTCGCTCAGGTTATCACAGTCGATCCGCTCATCCAACCATCTGCTGACATGTCCGCGCTCCTCCACCTTCGAAGGCACCACACCGACACATCTTCCACCCAACTCCTTCATGGCTTTGGCTATCGTCTCCATCAATCCTAAGTCGGTACCCCCAAATACCAGAGTATGACCGTTTGTTGCCAGCCAGTGCCCTAACGCTGCCGTCTGTCGGATATACTCCTCATCAATATGACTATTTGCCGAACAATATACTGCTACTCTCATCTCTTTGATCAATTTAAACATTATAAAACTATTCGCCCCTGAAAACCTTCCCATCACGGATATACATGCCTTTTGAAGGGATGTGCTTCAGGCGACGACCCTGAAGATCATAGATAATATGACTATCATGGGATACTGACAGCGGGGTGCGGATGGCAGAACTGGTGCCCCACCCTTCTGTCATATCCTCTAACGTGATGACACGAGGGTCGTTCATGCACTTGGTCCACTCCGCACTGCTTGTCTGACTGACGAAGTTACCATCCCAGGTATGATACCACGGCATCCACCACAACCACATCGCCTCTTCATCAAACTCCTTGTCGATGTCAGGTATAGGACCGTTTTCTGCGAGGGCAATCAGTTTTTTACCTTCGGTATGTGTCTTCAACTTATCGAACATCACATAATTGCTTGAGTAGTCATAGTTGGCATTGTAGATATCCGCAGATATCACGTCGTAGTAATCAAGGCCCGGATCCCAGTCAGCATCATCATCACCGGCATTCCATACCCAGATGACATTATGCACCCCTTTCACCTTGACCATCTCATCAAACACCAGACGATAGAGCTTGATGAAGGGTTCTGCCCCTTGGCGCCCCCACCAGAACCACCCGCCACTGGCTTCATGCAGCGGACGGAAGATGCAGGCAATGCCAGCCTCCTGCAGTTCGAGGAAATAGTCGGCTATCTCATCGATATCGCTGATGATATACTTATAAAGCTGCGAGGAGGTGTTCCATGAGCCGTCGGCATTCTGCGCATCGGTAATCTTCACACTACATTTATCCGTATAAAACTCCCAGGTATTTCGACTGGGATCACGCCAATGCCAGGTAAAATTAGGGATTCCTCCACGTTGCCACACATCCTTGGCCAGACTCATGACATTCTTAGTATAGTCTTGCGCCCATCCTTCGTCTTTCCCACTACCCGTGGAAAACAAGAAATCGAAGCCTACCAGTGCAGGATATTTACCGGAAACCTGATAGACAGCCTTTATATCATCGTGTTGGGTGATATTGCCGTTTGCCGACTTCATATCACCTGTCATCATGCCGGAGATCGTTTTCTTGCCAAAGTTATTATAGAGGAAGGAATAAAGTTTCTGTGCACAATCGGCAGCCTCAGTATCAATGGGCTTTGGAGAAATATTAAACGTCAACGAACTGTTGCTTTGTTCTATGCGGATATAGTCGATGCGAAACCAAGTCCAACTGGGAGTGATCACTACGGTATTGTCACCCTGATTCATGAAATAAGTGCCCACGGCCGTCTCGCCCAATCCTTTCGTTACGAAAGTACCGCTACTGCCGTTAACGGTCAGCGTTACCACCTTATCACCATATAGTCCGTCGTACCCCACATAGACGGTGTACTTACCTTTTTTTGAAGCATTGTATTTGAAGGTAATCTTCGCCGAGGTCTCCGTCAGTTCCAGTGCCTTGCCACCCGAGTAACGACTGTCCTGTATCATTTTGCAGTTCGCATAAGAAGCATTCTCAGCTTCCATCTTCGTGCTATTCTGCGCCCTTACCGCCATTGTCATCATGACAAGCAGTCCTGTTAAGAGATATGTCAGTTTATTCATATTTGGATTACCATATATAATGCCAGTTATTCATCTGTTTTCTTCATCAGACGCTTTGTCTCTCTAAGTTCCTTCTGCAACAATTCCATTCGTTCTTTCAGTTGCTCTTGTGTAGGCAGCACATCTTTAATGCGTATATTGTTATAGGTGGCTACTCCCATCGGTGTTGTAATTCCTCGAAAAGACCACTGCACATCGGTTTTATCCATATCAGAGCAAATTAGCAGGCCAATGGTTGGGTTATCATCTGGTGCTTTCAGCAACTCGTCAACGGCACTAACATAATAGTTCAATTTACCTGTAAACTCTGGCTCAAAGGGTTTTACTTTGATTTCGCAAGCGATATAGCAACGAAGGCGGACATGGTAGAAAAGTAGATCTATCTTCCGTGAGCGGCCTCCCACTATAATCTCTTTCTGTCTGCCCATAAACGCAAAACCCGTTCCCATCTCCAGTAAGAGGTTGGTCACATCGCTTGTAAGAGCATCTTCCAGTTCTCGTTCTTCAAATAGTTCATGATCAACGGTAGCGAAGCCAAAGTCATAGTTCTCTTTCAAGACCTCCTGCACCAGTTGGCTCTGAACATCTGGTAAAAACTCGGTAAAATTATTCACAATCTTTCCCTGATGTTCATAGAGATGAGCCTTGTAGCAGTTGATGAGTGCTGTTCTGCTCAACCCCTTCTCTATCACCTGTTGCATATAAAACAATGCTTCTTCGAGACTCTCGCTTCGTGTAAAAATCTCAATATGCTGTCCCCAAGGGATTAAAGCAAATGGTAAAGGAAAAGTCTCATCAGCAGGGCTTTGATTCGTCTTTTTAAATTCTGCAATGGGTCGTTGCAATTTTTGAGGATTAACATCCATTCCAGCTACAGCCATAATTTCTGCAACGGGTCGTTGCAATTTTGCAGCCTCTGTCGTATAGTACTGATACCACTGCTTCATGTACCGCAGATTACGGGCAGAGAATCCATCTTCTTTCGGAAACTCCCGTCTGAGATCCAGACTTACTTGTTCCACGACACCGGCTCCCCAACGCTCCTCTGCTTTTTTCTGTGAAAGGTCACGTCCCATCTGCCAGTTAAACAGCAGTTTCTCACCATTCACTTTCACAGCGGCTTTAGTCTGTGCCGAACGATAGCGATGTTTCACCTCTGCTATCCACTCTGCATACTCAGCATCCAGCGTCAATTCGTGTGATCTTACTATCAGCGGCTCATTGTTTTCGAATATATTTTCTTTATTCATATTTCGCACCATCTTTGCTGCAAAAATACAGAATTAATCTGAATAAAGGAAGTATTTTGAAAAAATACCCTGTTCGCACCCTTCCCTGCCCGAACGAGACGGTAAACTGTATGGTATTGAGAATGTTAAAATAAAGCGAACTAAAACAGCCTGCTCATCACGAGCAGGCCGTTCAACATAGATACATAAAATTTTGTATTTCGAGAGAGTAATTTAATCGATGGCGTCATTATAATCTGTCTCTTTCTCAGGAATAGCCCATGTCCAGGCATTGCCGTCTTCAGGCTTGATGGTAACGGCAAAAGTGGTATGGAAGCTACCGCCGGCGCTTACGCTCTTGCGAACGATAGACTCACCCCAGCGTTTGTAGTCGAACCAGTCGTTGCCCTCGCCCCACAGGTCAAAGCGGCGATAGAGCTTAACTTCTGCCAGCAGGTCGGCACCCGTCTTGGTGCTCTTCGTGTAAGCCTCGTCACGTGGGCTGACCACAGTGTAAAGCAGCTGTTGTGCGTCGGCCTCCTGTCCCAGATGGCAGTCAGCCTCTGCCTCCGTATAGTACATCTCTGCCGCACGGAGAATCGGGAATGGACCCACACCTGGATTGTCTATATTACGGAACTTAAACTGCATGTAGGCAAAAATATATGAGGTCGAGTAGAGCCATTTTCCATATTGACTTTGAGCACGGGTAAAAAGCGTTTTAGTGCTGCGTCCGGCTGCATTACACTCTTTAAACTCAGCATCGGTAGGCACGAGATAAAGTGTACGACGTGCGTCAGTCTCAGGAATTTGGTCGATGAGTTCCTTGCTGATAGCTACCGGATAACTTCTGTTGTTACCTGAGTTAGAGTTTGACGCCATGTAGGCATAGAAGCTGTAATAATAGATGGTCTGGTCGCTGGCATCATAAACGCCCCAAATCCACTCATTGTTGGGTACTGACATACCTGAAGAATACTGTGTAGTGTTCATGAGGGGGTAATTGGCACGGGCCAGAGCCGCATACTTCTTGGCATTTGCCCAGTCCTCACGGGTGAGAGCAGCCTTGGCATAGACTGCGTAAGCAACATCCAGATTCGGTTTGTAGAACTCGTCTTCATCACGGTCTTTACCGCAACTCTGGAACAGGCTGATAGCCTCATCAAGATCCTCATAGATCTGAGCGTATGTCTCAGCAAGCGTTGAGAGGGGTTGGTCACCTGTGCTCTGGTCAATACGCAGCACGATGCCTGGGCAATTGCCCTGCTCGTCCTTCCAACGGTGAGAATAGAGCTGAGAGAGACGGAAGAAGGAGTAAGCACGGAACACGAGTGCCTGAGCCTTCAGGAACTGCTTGTCGGCATCTGATCCTGTAGCTTCATCAATATTGCAAATGATACCATTGGCATTGCTGATAAGCTTATAATAATAGTACCAAGGATAGTACAGATAGATGCTGTTGGTACGCAGATGATAGGTGGAGTTCCACAGGGCGGCCCAACCTGTCTGATTGCACTTCTGCGCATCATTGCCAGTGAATGTGCCATACCAGTTCAAGATCGTACCCTCACCATTCAGACCCTGTGTTCCCAGGTACTGCTGGCTCATGGCGCGGCAGATACCGTTGAGGGCCATCTCAGCGTATTCCGTTGTACCCAGGATGGTAGTGGTACCGATTTGATCCTCAGGAGCGGTCTCCAAATAATCGCTGTCGCAGGCAGACAATCCTACTGCGGCGACAATCAATAACAATATATACTTTTTCATAATCATATTCCTTATTATTAATGGGTTATCATTAGAACTTGACATTCAGACCAACAGAGAATACACGCGGTGTAACGAACGTATTCGACTGCGTACCAGCGAAGTTCTGCTGTGGGTTCATACCCTTGCGTGCCGTCTTCGTAAAGAGGTTCTCACAGGACAGTGTCACGCCAATTTCATCGAGGTCGATCTTACGAACCAGCGACTTCGGCAGCTGATAGGTCAGGTTGATGTTCTTCAGGATGAGATAGCTTGCGCTTGTCAGCCAGCGTGAAGAGGTGCTGTTCAGGTCAGCCTCAATTTTTGTGCCGGGAATCAGAGGCGCATTGTTAAGCTGAGGAATACCGTTTGGATCAACTCCATTCTCTTGTGTTGCCTGTTCGTACTTCCAGCCGTCTGCAGCCTCGGCATGCAGAGAGTACGGTGTACCTGATGCAGACATCAGTGAAGCATAGTTGCTGTCCATCACCTTGCCGCCAAGCTGGTAAGTAAACAATGTATAGAGCGACAGGCCCTTCCAGCCGACTGTGAAATGGAAGGCACCGTAGGCTGTCGGAATAGCCGAACCGTGGAACTCACGCTTGGCATAGGCTGTCACGTAAGAATAAGGCACGCCGTCGATCACAACGAGTGTATTCAAGTTGTCACCGGTGATTTGTGTTCCGTTCTCACTGTCACCAAACGTAGAGGTAACGTTGCCGTCCTCATCCGTCACGTTGAAGAAGTAGTTCTCGTCGTTGAACTTATAGAGTGAGAGACCGTTGGCCGTGTTGATGCCTTCCCAAGTATAAGTGAAGAAAGCATAGCGATCCTTACCCTCGACAATCTTCTTTGTTCCGTCAATAATACCGTTCTTGTTCTGTTCTGGCAGTTTCACTACCTTGTTCTTGATGAACGTGATGTCAGCACCCACATTGACGCGCCAGTCGCGGTTCTTAAGGACATCTACATCGGCAGAAATTTCCCAACCGCGGTTAGAGATGGTACCCAAGTTCTTGGTAATCACCGACTCGGCATCGGAGGTCGTTGTGGCACCGGCTGACAACGGATTGTACACATCGAAGAGCAGGTCCTTGTTGCGCTTGTCGAAGTATTCGATGCTGAGGTTCAGACGGTTGAACAGACGGGAATCAAGACCAATGCCCCAAGACTGACCCGTCTCCCACTTCAGGTCGTAGTTTGGCAACTGGGCAATCCAGAATGCTCCTTTATTGGCATTCTGTGTAGAGTTGTAGAGTGCCATATAACCATAGTAGCTGGAGCCGGCATCATTACCTACCTCACCATAGTCAGCACGGAGTTTCAGGTAGTCCACCCAGTCATACTTCTTCATGAATTCCTCGTTGGAAATCAACCAGTTGGCACCGATGCTCCAGAAGTTACCCCAACGTGCGTCTTTCTCAAACTTTGAGGAGCCGTCTCGACGGAACGAGACTTCAGCGTTGTAGCGGTTGTCGTAACCATAGCGTACACGACCTAAATAAGATTCCGTACGATAAAAATCGTTGTAGTCATATAGGCTGGTGATGTCCGTGTAGTTGTTCAGGTTGTTGATACCTGGGAACACCTCTGTGGTCTTATAACCATACAGATAATTGTAGGTGTAATTGTAGTTCTCATGACCGATCAAAGCATCCAGAGAGTGCACACCGAACTCGTGGCTCCAGTGCAGCTGCTGCTGGAAAGCGTAGTTTTTATAGCGATAATCTATACGCTTGCCTCGTCCGCTGTTACCCTTAGCGTCACCAATCACGGCTGACTCGTAGCTGTTCTCCTCAGAGCTGCGAAGGTTCAGGTTACCCTTCAGGGTCAGCGTGAAGTTATAGGGCAGATAGAAGTCTACATAAGCAATACTGTTGATGGTATTACGGACTGTCTTGTCCTTGTTCAGCTCGTTCTCCCAGATCAGATGACGGTCAGCATACTGGTTACGTGTCGCCACAACGTTTCCGTCGGAGTCAATATAAGAACCACCATCATACTGTTTGTTTCCCATCTCGTCGAGAATATACAGTCCTGTATTCACGTCGTGCAGGTGAACAGGATAGACAGGTGCGATGTTACGGCAGTACATAAAGGGGTTGGTGTATCCACCGTTGCTGGTGCCGTAACGGGAGTCAAAGTTCTGGTGTGTAGCGTTGATGTTCATACCAGTCTTGAACCACTTTTTCGGCTGTACATTCACTGATACACGTCCGGAAATACGGTCGAAGCCAGAAGTTTTCAGATAGCCGTTCTCATCCAGATAGCCAAGAGATACAAGATAGTCAGCCTTCTCCGTCGCACCATTGGCACTGATGTTGTACTCCTGACGTTGACCATTTCCTATAGCCTGGTCATACCAGTCAATATCCTCGCCGAAAGTACCCTTCAACTGGGTAACGATCAGTTTGCCGTTACTGTCAAACAGAGCATCGTCAGCCGCGTTGTAGATGTTCAGCATCACGCGTTCACTGATCAGGTTCTTCGACGCATAGGCGGCAGCGGTCGCAGCATCGTCACCAGCAGAAATACGGTTGTTCTTCATGTTCAGCCATTGGGCTTCCATCCATTGGTTAGGTCCCATCACGTCATATTCCGGGATACCACGGCTGTAAGTACCCTGCTTCATGTCGAGTGTCACCTTCAACCTGCCCTGCTTACCTTTCTTGGTGGTAATCAGGATCACACCGTTAGACGCACGGTTTCCGTAAAGGGCGGCTGAAGCAGCATCTTTCAGCACAGACATCGACTCGATGTCCTGTGGGTTCAAGTCTGAGATACTACCACCGAAGGGAACACCGTCCAAGATATAAAGCGGTGAAGAAGAACCATTAACGGTTCCGATACCACGGATACGGATACTGGGGTCAGAACCAGGCACACCGTAAGTGCTGTTCACCTGGACACCTGTCACCGTACCTTCCAGAGCAGAAGCTACTGAAGACGTAGGACGCATCAAGATCTCCTCTGACTTCACTTCCTGGATAGAACCTGTCAGCGAGGTCTTTTTCTGCGTACCGTAGGCAACCACAATCACCTCATCCAATGATTTATCATCGGATTCCATCCTAATAACGATGTTCGGCCTGAGTGTCACTGTCTGACTCGCATAACCGATGTAAGTAACCTCAATCTTGTTGTGGTTCTCACGGGGAGTAAGGGTGAACCTACCATTAACATCTGTTACCGAACCGAAATTAGTACCTACCAAACGGATAGAAGCGCCGATAATCGGCTCTCCATCTTCAGCAGAAACTACGGTTCCAGAGACTGTGTTTTGCGCCAATGCCATTCCTAAACTTAGGAACAGACCGGCAATGAACATTGTTAGTCTTTTTTCCATAAATCTCTCTCTTTTAAAGTTTATAATAGTTATATTTAAAGTTTATAATAGTAATATTTAAAATTTATAGTAGTAAGGTATCGCTTTACAAGCATTCTCTCTCAATCTCACTAAAACACTATGTGAATAAAATACAAAATAACAAAAAAAAAAAAACAAATCCAAATATTTGATAACAAAAACGGGATAATTTTAGATTTATTAACCAAAAACACAAAAAAACAGCCTCTTTCTTCTCGCTTATTCAGATTATGCGTACTTTTAGCATTACATAAGGTACTATAAGGTACTTTCACTCAGCATAACAAATAAAATCAAGTTTTTCTTTGTTTTGCGCTCGTTTATCCGTACCTTTAGATAAGGTACTCCCATTCGGCATAAAAAATAAATGAATTTATTTTGTTCTGCTCTCATTTATCCGTACCTTTGCACCCGGAATCCGCATATATACATTTATCCATATACAATTTGAAAACATTCGAAGAATTAGGCATTTGCGATGAGATACGCAAAGCCATCAGTGAAATGGGATTTGTACAGCCAATGCCCATTCAAGAGGAAGTAATACCTTATTTACTGCAAGAAGGAGGTGATATCGTGGCGCTGGCCCAGACAGGAACAGGCAAGACAGCAGCCTACGGCATCCCCCTGTTGATGAATATCGATACCGATGCGCGTGATACACAAGCGGTCATCCTTTGTCCGACACGTGAACTATGTCTGCAGATTACCGATGACCTGAGAGGATTCTCCAAATATATGTCGGGCATCCATATCCTGCCCGTCTATGGCGGCACCTCGATAGAGACACAGATAAAGGCACTCTCAAAGGGCGCGCAGATTATCGTGGCTACACCGGGACGACTGATCGATCTGATGAACCGTGGCAAGGCGCACCTCGACATGGTGCTCAACGTGATCCTCGATGAGGCTGACGAGATGCTGAACATGGGATTCTCTGAGGATATCGACACGATATTGGAAGGAGTGCCCGAGAGTCATGACACCCAACTCTTCTCCGCCACGATGAGCAAGGAGATAGAGAAAATTGCCAAGAACTACCTGCGTAACTACAAGGAGATTGTGGTAGGCAGCAGGAACGAGGGGGCTGAGAATGTGAACCATGTCTATTATATGGTGCATGCCAAAGATAAATACCTCGCTTTGAAACGCATCGTTGACTATTACCCGAAGATCTTCGCCATCATCTTCTGTCGCACGAAGCTGGAGACTCAGGAGATTGCCGACAAACTGATCAGAGACGGATATAATGCCGAGTCGCTACACGGCGACTTGAGTCAGCAACAGCGCGACCTCACCATGCAGAAGTTCCGCCAGCACCTTACCCAACTGTTGGTGGCTACCGATGTGGCAGCCCGCGGACTGGATGTGGATGACCTTACCCACGTGATCAACTACGGACTGCCCAACGATATAGAGAGTTATACGCATCGCAGTGGACGAACCGGTCGTGCCGGAAAGAAAGGCACTTCTATCTCTATCGTCCACACCAAGGAGAAGAGCAAGATACGGGCTATCGAGAAGACCATCGGCAAACAGTTTGTTGAGGAAGATATCCCCTCAGCACGTGAGATCTGTAAGAAGCAGTTGTACAAGGTGATGGATCAGATTGTCAAGACCGATGTGGATGAGGAGCAGATCGCCCCCTTTATGGTTGACATCAACCGCTTCTTCGAGTATATCGACAAGGAGGATATCATCAAGAAGATCGTCAGTCTGGAGTTTGGCAAGTTCCTCGCTTACTATGCCAATGCCCCTGAGATAGAGAAGCCCGTCAGTGAGAAGAAGAAGGAAAGAGGTGAGCGGACAAGAGGTCCGAAGAAGGCAGAGAAAGGCTTCCGCCGACTGTTTATCAACCTTGGTAAGAAAGACGGATTCTATCCCGGCGAGATCATGCAGTATATCAACCACCATGTGAAAGGCCGCGCGGAAGTAGGACAGATCGACCTGAAGGACACCATCTCGTTTATCGAGGTACGCAAGGAAGATGCTGAGCGCGTGATGCGTGGACTCACCGGCACTATCTATAAAGGTAGGGAGGTGCGCTGCAACGATGCCGATGAGACACCGGAAGAGCGAGTAGGAAGAGAGAAGAAAGGAAGAAGTGAGAAGCCTTCACGTCGCCCTGCCAGAGAACCTCAGCGTAAAGAGCGCAAGCCAAATCATAAGAATGACTGGCGCCAGTTCTTCACCGATGTGCCCAACAAGAAACCCTTCAAGGGTGAGGAGCCCGACTTTGCCGAAGAGGGATGGGCACGAAGGAAAGTGAAGAAGAAGTAATAAAGGGTATTGCTCAATAACCCGCTATATATGACAATGCAGCTTTAATATCATAAAAATGGAGAATCGCGACATACGAAAGACAGGAATGATCGTGGCATTGCTCGCCGCCTTGACGATGCTTCCCTTCCTGGGAGCCACGGAGTTTTACACCAAGGGAGAACCGAGAGAGGCTATCGTGGCCGTCACGATGCTGAAGGATAACAACTGGATACTACCGATGAACAATGGTGGTGACCTGGCGTATAAACCCCCAATGCTGCATTGGTGCATCGCCTTATTATATAAGGTGACGGGCGTGATGAACGAGTATCTCTCACGTCTTCCCTCCGCCTTGTCATATATCGCCCTGATCATTGCTACATTCTTTTTCTTTACCAGACATAGTAACAGAGAAAAAGGACTATATACTGCCCTGCTCGCGCTGACAGCCTTTGAGTTGCACCGCGCGGGAAATGTGTGCAGAGTGGATATGATGCTGACCACCTTCGTCGTGGCGGCTATCTATCTCTATTACAACTGGTTTGCCAAGGGATGCAAGGGGTGGCCCCTGTGGGCCGTCG
>Ga0326514_10002715_pt1 | contig 11261 bp, 12 predicted proteins | sample 3_2548_0518_D_FD_203653 | JGI IMG/M metagenome (GOLD analysis project Ga0326514, IMG submission 203653) | Bovine rumen microbial communities from UC Davis, California, United States - 3_2548_0518 | ecosystem: Host-associated > Mammals > Digestive system > Stomach > Rumen | place: USA... | reverse complement strand
AAAAACATTCTCAGCTACAGACTTATATGATGGACCAAAGACTTCAAAAATTAGTGGAGAGTTTACATTCTTAAAAGCTAAGGAATTTTCTACACTTGTTGAGGTTGGCGGTATTAATTCAGATTCTAATTATAATAATTCATATATAGAGAATCCTGTTCAGAAGAATTATACAATGGTTGGTATTAAGGATCGACTCAAAGAGGCTAGAATGTCTCCTAGAATGAGATTCCGTAGAATGTATATTTCTTATAAGCAGGTTATTAAAGCAATGGGTGGCGTAGAAAAGATGGATGAGGAAACTCTATCTATTCTAAAGTCTATGTTCGCTACAGATATTATGGATATTATGAAGACTCTTACTAATGATATTAGAAGTGGAAAGCAGATTACTACTTTGATTGGTGCTGCTAGTCTTGGTAAGAGTGTTAGAATTGCTGCACAGAAACTACAGATGCCATATAGAATGACTATGAATGAAGTTTCTAAGCAAGGACAAATTTCTAAAGCTAGACTTGCCGCTATTTCTCAGGCATATGCTGACTTTGTTGCCGCACTTACAGAAGATGTGTTTGGGTCTAATCCTAGTCCGATCCCATCAGATAATGAAAATGAAGAGGAGGACTAATTATGAGAAGACTAAGCATTTTTAATAGAACAAGAAATTTTTCTTGTGAAGGAGATCACTGTAATGATCTAAAGCTTGTTATGTGTCAAGATTGTGGTTACCAAATGGAAACTGCAGCGGGTGTACATGCAACATGTCCTAAGTGTGGAGGAACAAGATTTAATCTAGTAAGAGAATTCTATTCTCCAGAGAATGTTCCAGAAAAAGTAGAAGATCCTAGACCGGATTTTAAGAAGGTATTTGATTCTACTAAAAAGGCAAAGCAGCGTAAAATATTTAGTAATACGACTGAAAGAAGATCTATTTTTGGAAGTGATGAAATTTTCCAAAGAGAATTTTCAATGCCTACTTCTAATTTTGAATATTCTTTGAGAAATTATGCTGGATCTACTATTTCTAGTGATACTGTAGAAAAGATATTTGGTATGACTTCAGAAGAATTAGCTGAAAAGACTTATGCTAGTTGTGATGAAGATGGAAATGTAACTATTGATAAGAATGCATTTCTTGATACTAAACTATTTTCTAAGTTGATTATTTCTGTAACAAAAATTCTTGACCTGGATCCTGCTGTTACAATGGAGCCATGTAAGGAAAAAGTTATTGATATGCTAGAGGATAGCGGTCTGCCAAAGAAAGGAATTATGATTATTAAAAAGTCACATAATCTAATACCAGCTGGAGAGTGTTGTTCTGATCACGATAGTTGGTGTGAAGACTCCGGAATTTGTAATGATCTAAAGTTAGAATTTGGTGGCGGACATAAAGATATTCATGATTTCAATGGAATAATCAATTCCAGATATCCAGACGCACCTTCAAATATAATGGATGTTCTATCTAAAAAAGGCGTTATCATTGTAAAAGGCGGTAACGTGGACATATTAAAGTAATAATAATTAAAATACTTTAGAAGTGAAAAATACAAGATTTATGCAAGCTCTTTTCTCAGCTACTGAGGAGGGAGATGAGGAATTGACTGGCCAGGTAGCCTCTGATATTGAGAAGGCTAAGAGAGTTGGTTCAGTTGATACCGATGAAGTTAGATATGATAGTAACGGCGATGGTTCCGTATCTGTTACCGATAAGGCTAATGGTGAGGTAACTGTTGCTGAAAATGCAACAGATGGTTCAGGCGCATATGATCTTTATCCAGCTGAGATTACTGAGAATTTGGATGGTTACTTGCATCCGGGAATGGATGGTGTAACTCCTGGTGATCAGCAGGATTTTGATACAGAGGATGCTTGGAGTCATCTTGAGGATGGTGTTATTTCTCCTAATCTACCAAATGGTGGTCTTAACCCTTATGCAGGCTATGAGCAGAGTGTCGAGGAACTCGCAAATGCTGGTGGATGCAGTGAATGTGGTGAAGGCGATGAGGAAGGTCGACAGTTCAGTGTATATACTGAAAATTATGTAGTTAATCAGATCCTTCAGGATCAGCCTTTTATGGAGCGTATTTTCTCTGAGGTTATTGAGTCAGAGGAGACAGCTAAGGTTGGTGATATTAAGGTAGAGAAGCTTCCAGACGAGGATGCTGTAGTTGTAACTAGTGAATCTACTGGTGACCAGGCTAGAGTTTCTTTCGACGGTGATGAAATGGAAGTTGAGGAGCTAGACAGTAAAGAGTTTAGTGAGGACGAACAATTTGAGCAGTTGCATGTCGTAGGTGTAGATCCAATTAATCATGTTCTTGTTGATGCACCGGAGTACGACGAGGAATCTGCACAGGAGTTGGCACAGGATCTTACACAGCAAGGTGTAGATGGTGTACAGGTTTTCGGTAGCAGTGAAGAGGCTCGTGATTATGCTATGGGTTTGCTTGGCAACCTTGGTGTAGAGTCTGAGGATGATATCGAATCTCCTGAGCAAGCTGAGTTCTCAGATCATACTATTTACGTTACTAAGTATTATACAAATAATACTTACTACATGGATAGACTATTCTCAGAAGCTGCAAATGATATTAGTGTTTCTCAAGATGCTATTGAGGATGCTATTGAGAACGGTGATGAAATTGAAACAGATGATGAGATTGTTACTCCTATTGATAAGAGTACAGCTATCATCGAAGATAAAGAGGATGGTGATTTCACAAAGGCTACCCTTAATGGAGACTCTATAGACTTTGATGCTATTTCTAGATCAGAGGCTAAGGATCTTACTGCTCACATCGGAAAGTCAGAGGAGGCAGTCGATGAAGACGCTGACGATGATGAGGAAGATGACGATGAGGAAAGAGATTACTCAGAGTACGACTATGAGGATGACTATTCAGACATAATTACTAATTATGATGAAACCAAGTTGTTCTCAGAGGATGAGATTCTTTCTGAGTATATGATTCGTTTGTTCAATGAGTCTTCAGATTCTGATGAGGAAGATATTGCTGACGCTATTGAAAGTGGTGAGCAGATTGAGGTAGACGGAGAGATCATTACTCCAGTAGATAAGAATACAGCTGTTATTGAGGATAAAGATAACGGAGAGTTTACTAAGGCTGTTCTTGACGAGGATGGAGATGTCAACCTTAAGCCTATTACAGAGGATGAAGCAGATGAGCTTACTGAGGATTCTATTGTCGAAGATACTGACGAAGATGAGGATGAGGATGAAGAGGAAGAGAAGGAGTATTCAGATGTATTTACTAATGCAGAGGAATCTATGTTCGCTTCAACAGATGAAATCCTTACAGACTATCAGGTAAGACTATTCAACGATTCTGCAGATACTAATGAAGAGGATATCGTAGATGCTATTGAAAGTGGAGAACAGATCGAAGTAGATGGAGAGGTTATTACTCCTGTAGATAGTAAGACTGCTGTTATTGAAGATAAGGAGAATGGTGAGTTTACCAAGGCTACTATTGACGAAGATGGTGACTTGGATACAGAAGCTATTACTGACGATGAGGCAGACGAACTTACTGACGGTGCTATTGTTGAGGATACTGATGAGGATGAAGACGAAGAGGATGATGAGAGAAAGTTCTCAGACTATACAGGTGATAACCTTCTTGAGAAGTTCTTCGACGATGTTAATCAGCAGGTAGCTCAGCAAGCAATGGCTCCACAGCAGGCTCCTATGGCAGGACAGCAAGCACCAGTACAGAATCCTGTTCAGGATCAGCTAGCTGGTGATGTTCCAGTAGATGAGAATGGTAATCCTATTGACCCTAGTATGATGCAAGAGGAGCAGCCAAGTATTGAGACTATTGAGGATAAAGCTGTAGCAGCAGTTCAGCAAATTCAGGCAGCAGCTTCAGAGGCTGAGGCAGCTATTATGAATGCTAAATCTGCTCCAGTACAGAATCAAGAACCAGATATCCAGGAGGCTCAGTTCTCTTACTATGACGATTATGAGGATGACTATGAGGAAAGAACATTCTCTGATGGCTATGACGGCTATTACAATGGAGATACTCTAGTATCTTGGTTGGACAATAACACTGGTATTTTTTAATATAATAAATATTTAATTTAAAATAAATAAGTATAATGTATACAATATATGATGAAATGATGCATGCTCCAAAGATGATGCAAGCTTTGAGATGCAGCTCTGTATCAGACGCTGATGCAGGCCTTCGTGCTGATAATTATGCTAAGTTGTTCTCTCGTAACGAGGAAATGAAAGAGGCATATATGGCTCCTTCAAGTAGTATCCAGCAGAAGATGTTCTCTGGTTACTCTGAGACTCCACTTCTTTCTACTCAGTACTTCAATGCAACTGTAGCATCTTACTTGAGCTCATTCGCAGGTTACATGTCTGTAGAGCGTGACTTTGACCAGCCAAATGGTATCTTCTATTGGTTTGATGTTCTTGGTGTATCTGATCTTCGTACAGTTGTTCCTAACCTTGGTCCAGATAACTACCAGGATATCCAGACTATGGGTGGTTTCACTGTAGATGTTGAGCCAAATACTTCAAACCCTAGCTATGTTACTGTAACAGGTCGTAAGATTCTTGCTGGTACAGTTCGTGTTAAGATTGAGACTGCTACAAAGAAGGTAGAGCTCGTTGATAATGCACAGGGTGTATTCATGGCTGTTGCTGGTACAATTGAGTCAGGTAGCATTAATTACTTGAATGGTAAGATTACATTTACTCTTGCTGCTGATCTTGCTTCTGCAGTAACTAAGATCCAGGTTGTAGGTAAGGAGGATACTACTGGTACTCCATCTAATACAATTGGTGCTTCTAATGCTCATCAGAATGATAAGCGTTTCATGGCTAAGCAGATGCAGCTTGGTTTGCAGACTGTTCCAGATATGTTGGTTGCTGAGTACAATATCGCGGCTCTTGGTGCAATGAAGAAGGCAACTGGTGCTGATATGGCTACTTTCTTGTTCACTAAGCTTCGTGAGTTGTATACAAAGTGTATCAATGCTAAGTTGATTAACACTCTTCAGGATGGTTACCAGGGCATCGTATTGAATGACCTTGACCTTTCAAATGATCCAACTAGCCTTGCTGGTAGATTCTATGACTACCGTTCTCGTGTAGACTTGTTTGATTCTTATTTGATTAATATTGAGTCAGCATTGGCTACTAAGGCAGTTAAGGGTGTTAAGGTTACTGCTTATGTTGCAGGTAATCAGGCTTGTAACATCTTCCAGAAGGGTTCTATGATTGGTAAGTTCGAGAAGAATACCAAGATGACTTATATCAATGACCTTTTGGGTTGGTATGATGGTATTCCAGTACTTCGTTCTACTGATGTTAAGGAGGAAGCTGGTGAGGGTACTATCTTCGCTCTTCATAAGACAGAGGATGGTCAGATGGCTCCATTGGCACGTGGTATCTACATGCCTTTGACAGATACTCCAACAGTTGGTAACTACAACAACCCAACTCAGATGGCTTCTGGTATCTACTATCAGGAGGGTGTTAAGTACATGGCTCAGGAGCTTGTACAGAAGGTAACATTCAAGTATGGTTTCTAATAAATAGAAAACATTTAAAACTCTTTCAAGTCTTCTGAAAACTCTCAGACTTGCTTAAGAAAGAAGAGTTTAGAATAATAAAATAATATAAAAGAGAGGAATTCTTACTAAGAAATATAGTAAGTAATTTCTCTCTTTTATTTTTTATCTATATAAAATATTATTTATTTATGAGACTATATAGAAAACAATTTGGTATCAGTCTTAATGGAGCATGGCAAGCAACAAAGGGCTTTGTTGGAAATCATAAGACAGCCCTTGCAGTTGGTGGTTTAGCAACAGCAGGACTGGCAGCATATCCATTTGTAAAAACAGGAGTTACTACAGCTAATGCGTTAAATAATAGCAAAGATGGTACTATGGCATTTATTAATGGAACTGGAAAAGGTAATACTGATAATTGGGGAGGTGGAGGCTACTAAGTTATGATACTAAAAAGATTAAAATTATTTACAATTTATGTTGGCCCTGATGGAACAACTGCCACTGATCAACAAATACGAAACATAATTAATGGAGGGGCAGTTAATTCTGCTGGTCAACTAGGCCTACCCGCACCTGATCCTAAAGTTGCTAGTGGTAATACTGGTGCAAATGCTGGTGGTTCTAATGCTACTACTAATGCCGCTGCCAATACCGGTAATGCATCCACTAATGTGCCAGCTGATCCTAAACCTGGTTCTAATGCTAATACTGGTAATGCTGCTTCAGTAAACAATGCTGGTGGTTCTGGTGCTGGCAATGCTTCAGCAGCTGCTAATGCAGGTGCAAATGCGGCTAACTCGGGCTCAGTTATGCAAAAACAGACTGATAATAAACCTGGTGTATCAACTAATAATGTAAAAGCTGATACTGCTCAGGCTTACAATAAGGAACAGCTTGATAATCTTAATAAGGCTCATCGGCAGGAAGTCAAAAATGCGATCGCGCAGAGCTCTAAAAGAGGAGAGCAGGCTGGTATGAAGAAGGCAGGTGTTTGGCAAGGATTGAAAAATACTTGGAGAAATGCTGGAACAATGAAAAAGATTGGTATTGGTGGTGCAGCACTAGCTGGAACTTACTTCTTAGGTAAGGGTCTTTTGGGTGGAAACAATAATAATGATCAGTAATAATTTATTATTTTATTTACTATGATATTAGGAAGAATAAAAAATAAGATGAGAAATTGGTTCTTCAAAGGAGCAAGAAATCAAATGAGAAAAGAGTTTGATGCCGAGTATGCTGAAAAAACGAGAAGACTGGTTGATTCTCAGAATAGTGAGATAAATAGAATGTATAAGCAAGGAGTAAAAGATGGTGAGGCGAATGCACTAAAGAATGCTAAGAATAATGCTAACGGTAATGGTGGCGGAAGTATTCTAGATAGTGTAAAAAATACTTGGAATAAAGCCGGAACTGCTGGTAAAGTTGGTATGGGTGCAGGAGCAGTTGCTGGTACATACCTATTAGGAAAGGGCGCTGCAGCTACTCTTGGTGGAAATAATGATTAATTATGATAGTATTTAGAGCTAAATTCTTTTCTGGCAAAAATAATAAAGGAAAGGGAAATAAAGACAATAATAAGCAACAGAATAATGGTTCTAATAACAAGGATAACCAGAGAGCTAATAATTCTAAAAACAATACGAATAAACAGCCTCAGGGTCAAGGTCAACAGAATCATCAGCCTAATAAAAATGTTGCTAATAATAAGAATGTTGAAAATTCTTTAGGAGATAAATTAAAGAAAGCTGAAGAAACTATTAAGAAAACTCAAGAAAATTTAGGAAATGTTTCTAAAGAGAATGAGAATCTTAAAAAAGCTTTAGAAGAATCTAAGGGATTTAAGCATTATTGGAAGAATTCTAGTATGATGAAGAAAGCTGGTCTTATTGGCGTTGGTACACTAGGTGCTTATGGTGCATATTCAGCTGGTAAGAAAATACTAGGTAATAAAGAACATACTAATAGATACGGAGACACATATTATAGTTAATCAATATTATGAATGATATTATTTATAGAGGATTAGTTATAAAGACTGATTGTAAATACTTTAATGTCAAAGAAGGTGAGTATGCCGGATTTATAGAGGATAAAACTACATCAACTGCTATAGTAACGTATACTAAGGGAGATACTAATAAATCTTTATCCAATTCTTTAGGTTTAAAATCTATTGGAAAAGAAATGACAATGGAACCTACAGGAAGACCTAGAAGATTTGATAAGGTAACCGTAACATTGAATGGTATAAAGTTAGAGAAACAAACTCTTGATACACATATCATTCATATGATTATTGTATCAGATTCTGAGACTAGAGTAATTCAAGAATATAACAGAACTACTATAGTAATATCATCAAAAGATTACTGTGATAAGGAATTAGTTGATGTTTTATTTTATTCTGGAAAATTATTATATTTAAAACCTATTGGGAGAAGACCTGATAATTATAAAATAAGAAATTTTCCAAAGATTACAATAACTAATAAATCAATAGACTTAAATTCTGATTCAGATACTATATATAGTCTGAGAAGAAAATATGATGACTATGTAATAAGAGCTATTGATTATCAGGATCAGTTTATACTAGAACTCAGAAGAATACTGGAAGATTATGGAGTAGAATTGGTTAGACAAAATAAGGAGGCTACATTAACAAAAACTTCTCATATAAGTTATCAGTTTAGCCAAACTCCAGTAAGATATAATCACGCTTGGTATTCTGATGATGCTGAGAAAGTATTACCTCATTTATTACCTGTAGAGTTTATATTTAGGTGTACAGATACAGTAATGTTCTTTGACTTTAAAAATAAGTATAATAATGTAAATTTATTAACTAATTTTACAGAATATAAAACAACTGATAAATACGGTGGTAGATATTCAGCATCAGTTAAATGGGGATCTATTACTGAAGATTTTAATCATCTTTATCAATCTGATGATAATTCGAATTTTTCAAATCAATGTTCATTTAGATGTGAATTAAGATTTTATGAGGTAATAGATGATAGATATCAGTTTATAAATGAAATTATTACTAGTATAAAAGAAGAAAATAAATGATAACTTTTAGAAGAAAAAATACTGAGCAAGATTTAATGCCTAAAGCTATTCAACATCTTAAAGAATGCGGGCTCCCCGTAAATGTTATTAAAGCTTCAGATGCTGATAGAGTTAGTAAAGTAAATTCTAAAGCCCGAGTAATAACTTCATTTAGAAAGAATGAAGCTGGATACTATGAGTTTACTGTAAAAGCTAAGGAATTTTATAGATATATGATAAAAGAGTTAGGTGACATCATTGGTATGAGAGTCACTGATACTAATCAGTCAGAAAGAACAGTAACAGCTGAAACTGATCATTTAGGCGTAATCTTAGATGTTATAGAATTTTTTGGTATACGATATAATCTATCACTAGTTAGTGAATAATATATGATAACATTTAAAAGAAAGGAATTCTCAGAATATGAAAATATGAGAGTTCTATATAATGAAATACAACGAAATTTTTATCTTAAGAATAAGATAAGAATGATAGATCCTAGTGCCCTTCCTTCAATATTAAGAGGAAATAATGTTGTCATTGAAAAATTTAGCATAATCACGTCTCTATTTAATAAAGATAGATATGTTATGTATCTAAAGATGGGAGCAAAAGTAAAACTTCCAGATAAGATTAGACTAGATGGTGATAATGTTAAAGAAAATATTGGAAATATGAGTATCAAGTTTAAGAGTGGTATTCCTAAATTCAATAGTGGTTCTTCTGAGAAAAATTTCAGTGACGCATATGAAACTCGTATATTTCATGGAGGTGGAGGTAAAGACAATGGTAAGAAAAAGAAAGGTGACGGTGGCTTTATAAATGCTGAATTCACTCCATATGAGAATCTTTCTTACGATTATACCAGACTAGTAGGAAGAGTTGTAAAATATAATAAGATAGAAAGATCTCTTGTTTTAGAGTTTGATTCTAAAATGGATGCTCTAAAAGCACTTGATATATTACCTTTTGGACTGGATTACAACTTATATTTGTTAAATTCATGATATTATTAAGATCAAGATATTTCTCTGCTAATAATATTCTCAATACTAATGTAGGTTCTAATATAGGTTTTATAAGAGGAAGAAAATATGATACTGATCTTGATAGATTAGGTAGAATGAATACATCTCAAAGGGAGTTACATAAAGTAGGAGAACTTCAAAAAGAAATCAGAGAAATGCATAAAGAATTAAATGGAGGAGTCGGAAAATGGCAATATACAGATTAAAGAGAAAACTATACGGAGTCGGTGATGCTATTGGTAATACTATTGGTGGAACTATGCAGGGAGTAGGTAATGCTCTTGACTCTAAACCAGCTGCATTGGCAGGTGGTCTTGCTGGTGGTGCATATATTGGTGGAAAAATTGGTGATGCACTTGGTCAAGCTATGCCTTGGGGTTTTGGTTGGGCTGGTAAACTTGCTGGTTATGGTGCAGGTGCTGCTTTAGGAGCTGCTGCAACAAGAGGACTTGGTAAGGGTCTTAAATCTGCAGGAGATAGCTTAGTAACTGAATAAAAATTATAATTATAATATGGCCATTTTAAAACAAAAAGAATTCTGGGTTGGAACTGCCGTTACGGTTGGCGCGACAGCTTTGGGTTTAAAACAAGGAAGCGACCAAATGGCACAAGCTGAAGAACAAGCTAAACAGGCAGAAGAACAGCAGAAAAAAGCTTCTGAAGATATGAAGAAGCAAACAGATGCCATAAAACAGCAGACTAAGGTCTATGAAAAAATGGCTAAACAAAATCCAGTAATGGCCCAATCCGTAGCTAATATGCAGCAACAGCAGTCTGTTGCATATTCAGATATTGAAAATAATATGAAGAAATTTAGACAAAAGGATTTTGGAAATCCTTCTATATGGACCTGGGAAAATATAAAAGGTGCTGCTAAAGGTTTAGGTAAGGCTGCTTGGAATAGAAAAGGTGTTGTAATCGGAGCAGGTACTATGGGAATGGGTATGGCTGGTGCTAGCTATTTAGTAAATAAAGGTATCGAAATGGATATGAAGAAAAATGGTATACCTATTCCTCAGCAACCACAACCACAGCAACAACAGTATTCTAATCTAGGCGGAAGCATAATGCAGAAGGAGTTCTTTGAATTTACAAAGGATAGATTAAAGTCTGAAGCAAAAACTATAGGAAATGAGTTTAAAAAAGGATTTAAAGGAAACCTTAGTCCTACAGGTTTTGGAATAAACTTTTTGTTTGAAGCACCTACTGCAATACAATACATGGCTGAAAGAAAACAACTCATTGCCCAGGCTAGAGCTAGTCAAGCTGGTGCTATGAAAGGAATGTCACCTGTAGCTAGACAACAAGTGAAGCCTGTTAGCTACCCTTTACAACCAGCACAAAATAATATCGCACAGAAGCAATATAGTTTTTGGGGATCACTTGTTAAGCATCCATTAAAAAAGATTCTTAATACTGTCTCTGTAATAGGAGGTGGTGGTGGTATGCATGGTGTTAGAGGTGTCGTACGTGATTTCAGACAAAGCGGAAATCCTATACTTCAAAATGCTGGAGAGTGGATTAAGAAACACCCTAAGACAGCACTTGTTGGAAGTATTGGTATTGGTGGAACTGCATTTAGTGCTGGTATGAGCGCTGGTGAAAGTTTAATCA
>Ga0326514_10002714_pt1 | contig 11262 bp, 7 predicted proteins | sample 3_2548_0518_D_FD_203653 | JGI IMG/M metagenome (GOLD analysis project Ga0326514, IMG submission 203653) | Bovine rumen microbial communities from UC Davis, California, United States - 3_2548_0518 | ecosystem: Host-associated > Mammals > Digestive system > Stomach > Rumen | place: USA: California... | reverse complement strand
ATTGGGGATTGGGGATTGGGGATTGGGGATTGGGGATTGGGCCCAATCCCCAATCCCCAAACCCTACCCCCCAAAACCCAATCCCCATATTAATTTAATTTAATATTAATAAATAATTAATTAATTAAAATAATTAAATAAAAAAAATGTCGGAAAATAAATAATTACATAAGCCAAGCCAAACATGACCTCGGGGTCATGTTAGAAGTTAAAGGTGATTTTTTAATAAAAAGAATCCTTTGTTCATGGGGATCCCCAATATGCAATCCCCAAGTTAAGTTGTATTATAATTTTTTGAGTTATTTATAAAAATATAAAATATATCAATCACCTTCATTAAAAAAAAAGTATTTCCTAATTATTTTCAGAATAAGTAGGTGGCTAATTAAAGTAAATTTAAAATTACGTATTTCTAAAGAAACTTAAAATCATTTGATAAAACTTTACAGGGTTATACTACTCAAAAAAGTATTTTAAAATACAAAATATCTCATAAATTAATATTATACTCGCGTATAAAAAAACGGAAATAGGAAAAAAAACACGTATTTTTAGTGTTTTTTTATGCGTTCATCGTAGAAACAACACAAATTAAATAGATTTATTATTATAAATATAACTTAAATATAACCCTATTATTTTAAAAAGGGTACCTTTTTATAATTATTAAATTTAAAATTTTATATAAGAAAAAGAAAAAAAAAGTACTTTTTTCATTCAAATTTGAAAAATCAAAATTGGAACCCCCTCGAGAATCACTTTTAATCTTTAAAAATACTATGTTTTCTAAAAGATCTCATAAAATAAGGATCCTCTGTACCACCTGCCAGACTTATATATTTATAACCAAAAAAAAAATCGAACAATGAAAAATCAGAAACATGGTACTTTTCCATTCATTTTCCGATTTTAGGCTATGCTCACAAAAACTCATAATATTTATTATGTGAACTATATTAGGCATGGGGATCCCCAATATACAATCCCCAATCGCCAATCATATATCTTCTTAATTTTCTGAACTAAGAAAATTTTATAATTTTTATATAATATTTTAAATAAAATTTAAAAATGGAAACTGAAATAAATATAGAAATTTTAAAAAACGAAGAAAATGAAGAAGAAAAGAAAAAAAGAGAAAAAAGAGAAAGAGAAAGAGAAAGAGCTAAAAAATTAAAATTAAAAAAAGATAAAATTAAAGAAAAAAATAAAAAAAAATTAGAAGAATTAAATGAAAGAAAAAAAATTATAAGAAAATTAAAAAAAGAAGAAAATAAAGATGAAAAAAATAAAGATAAAAATGAAAATAATGAAGATAAAAATGAAAAAAATGAAGATGAAAATGAAAATAATGAAGATGAAAATGAAAAAAATGAAGACAAAAATGAAGATAAAGAAATAAATTTCGGTTTACCTAGATATATGAATAAATTATTAAAGGGGGATAATAGCGAAGAAGACTCATATATAGAGAAGCAAAAGAGAAAAAAAAACATTATTTTATGCGAAAAGTCTTCTTCAGAAGAAGAAAATGAAGATAATAATGAAGAAAAAAAAGAAAAAATTTATAAAAAATGGATACAAGAAGGAGAAAAAAAAGAAAAAAAATCAAAATTATTTAAATATAAATTAATTAAAAAAAAAGAAAAAAAACAAAAAAGAGATTTAAACTGGTTTAAAAATGAAATTAAAAAATGGAAAGAAGAATTAGAAAAAAAAAGAAATGAAGAAATAATAGAAGATTTAAAATATATAGAAAAAAAATTTAATTTAGAAGAAGAATTAACTAAAAATTATATTAAAAAAAAAGAAGAAGAATATAATAATAAATTAAAAATTAAATTAAATGCATTTTTACTTCATTATCCCCAATTTAAAATATTATCAAAATTTAAAGAAATAAATTATTCTTTAAAAAAATATGAAGGACCTACAAATAATATAGAAAATAATATGCTTTTGCTCTTTAATCAAAATAAACCAGGGCGACCAAAAAAATATTTAAATGAAAAAGAAATAGAAGAAGCAAAAAATAAATTATTAAATAAAAAAAGAAAAATAAATAAAATTAAATTTATCAAATAAATTATTTTAAACTTTAATTATTAAATACAAATATTAAAATAATAAATATTTTAATCTTCATTAAGATCCATTAAATTGCTTGTTTCGTCATCTTTATCTTTTGTTTTATTATCAATAACACCAAAAATTTTTCTCTTTTGTCCTTTATTTAATTTTTCTGTTTGTGTCTTAATTTTATCATAAGTAATCTTATCATAAATATAATATAAATCAACATTTGTATTCCACGCAGGCCATTTACTTAAATCAATTTGATCTTGAAACTCCAAATATTTATCTAAACTTGGGAAATGCGTTTCTGAAATAAGTTTTTCAATATCAGCTTCACCAATATTATACATGTCTAAAAGTTTTTTAATCGGTATTAGTCTTAATTGTTCAATATTCTTTTCTGTAACAGGAACACCATTACTCGAAGTGTTACCTTTAATAGCATTTGATTTTTGTAGCAAACGTAAATACCATTCCGCAACACCATAAGGCATATATTTTTTATTTCGAAGGCCATTTGACATAATTAACCCTTCTTTATAACTAAGATCATCCTCACCTCCCTGATAATTCCTATCCAAAATTTTATTTTTAAAGATAATACCTGACATTATTTTAGCCGAACTTTTAGAATCATCTCCGGTGGACATAATTTTTGACAATTCTTTATCATTCTCAACAATTTTTTTAGCTTCATTAGGTATATATGAGATCACTGAAGGATAACTAATTATAGAATTTAAATCATCATTAGAACCAGATCCCGAAGTTTGAGAAATTGGTATATTAGGTATAAAAGGTCTATCATTAGATTGAGCATTAACTTGAGGAGGTGGTTGAATAGTAGGTCGAACATTAATTTTAGGATTAACTTGAGTAGTAACAGAAGAGGCAGAGGGTGTCGGAGAATCAGGTATAATCGAAGATGAAAGACCTTCCATAAAAGATTGGTATCTATTTTGTGCGTCTAAAGCTTGTTTTTTTAATTCAGCTAATTTTATATCTTCATCCGCTTTTTTAATCGCTTCTTTATTTTCATATTTTTTAATTTCTTCATTTACTATATCCTCAATTTCTTTTCCATTCAAAATAATGGTATTCGGATCTTCTTGTACAGCTATTTTTGAACTAATTAAATTATCTAAATTTTTCATAATTGAACTAGAATCATATATTTTCTTTCTTAACAAATCATATATTCTCTTTGCCGTATTTTCATCACCTCTAAAAAGATTTTGATTATTCGTGAGATAAGCAATAACAGAATTTTGAAGTATTTTTTCTTTTATATCATTCAAATTTTCCAATATACCCGATAAAAAAGTACTTGTCAAACTAAGTTTATCTTTCACATCTCTAATCGTTCTATAATAATCTTTAATAACCGAACCGACAACATCATCCCCCTCTTTAACAGAAGCTACTTCAATACCTAAAAAATTAGCAGGAGATAATAAAAAAGGAAATATATCCTTAGATCTAGGATCCGGAGTTGATGATAAAACATAAATAGCTTTACCCATTCTTTTAATACCTTCAATAACATTATCCATATCTCGACCAGCAACCAATTCTGTTAAAATGAATAATAAACTATCTGGTAATTTTAAAACATTATCGTCTAACTGTTTTCCACACATTTCTGCAAACCCCAGAAAATCTTCTTTAATTAATTTTTTCATATTTTCAAAATCTTTCTCTTGTTTGATTAATATATTTTGTAAATCAACAATTTTTAATAATCTTTCCCTTAAACTTGATAGTTTATCATAATTAATTTTATTCGTAAAAGAATTATAAAAGTCATAGTATATATTTTGGAGTGAAATCTGATTTTTTGCATAAACATCAATATAAAATTTTGATTTAAAATACTTCTCAACCTTGGCTAAAATACCAAACTCCCTCGTCTTTGGATTTTTCGATGTTAAACCAAAAATTAACATAAACTCAAAAAAATCTTCAATCCTATCCCAATAAAGCAAATCACCTACCGGAGCCAAAAAATTGTATTTTTCCAAATATTTTTCTAAAAAATCAAAAAGCTTGTTATATTCCATTTCAAGAACAAACCGAAAATAACACCTCTCTGATTTAGGAAAAATCATAAACGCCGGACAAAAATTTTCCAATGGCAACTTACAAAAAACATATCGAGGTTTTTGCTTAATATTTAATATTTTTTCAGAAAATTGTTTTACATCATTGGATTTGATAGTTTTCTGTTTTCCAACTTTAGCAACAAGATCATTAATACCATCTTTATATATAATAATCCAATCCGCATCACCGAGAATATTATATTTAACATTATTAATAAGCATCTCACCAGAATTGGCTCCTTCAATCATATTTCCTATAGATACAACATTATCAGGAATACCCAAAGCGCAGATATCCGGATCATAATCCTGCACATAGCCTTTTTGAAGATACCCATCACACAAAAAAAGATCAGTACAAACATCAGTACGTATCAATTTACATTCTTTTTCATAGAATTCAATAATTGCGAGATTTTCAGGTTTATTTTTATTATCATTCACATTTTTTAATGCATTTATTTTATTTTCAAATACATAATAACAAAATAACCAGTCATTACTTAAAACTTTAGTATCTAAAGAATTATAATATAAACTAGTTCTTAATTTTTTAGTAGCTAACGAATCACTAAGAGTAATTCTACCATTAATTATACGAGCCGCTGCAAGTGTCCGAATCACAGCTCCCGCATTACCATTATCTTCCCCACCATAAGATTTATCTCTAAGAAAATCACGTATTTCCATTGCATCTGTTATTCTCTTTTTCGCTATTTCATTCAATAATTTTTGTATTTCGGAAGTTTTTTTTGTAACTTTCGATTTTCTAAATTTCTCATAAATAATATTTCTAATTTCCCTTTTTTTCTTCTCTCTTTTTTTAAAAATCATAGATTCCCTAAGAATAGTCTCGGGATTTTTTTCTTCATTAATTTCAGAACGCATTATTTAAAATTAAAAAAAAAAACATTTATATATTAAAATAAAATAGGTTTGCATTATTTAATAATAAACTTTATTTAATAATTAACTATTTGGTGTTTCTAAATTAATAGTATTTATACTACTATTTGCATTAGCATTACCGCTACCAGCAGTTGTTTCAACAACCATAGGAACAGAATTTGGAGTAGGAGCAGCAGGAGTAATAGCATTATTAACTCTCCATAAAGTATTTGCCAAGGTCATACCAGCTTGTAAAGCAGGAACTGCATTTATTATTCCGGAAGTAATAAGTTTTCCAATACTTGGTAAAGCATTACTAAATTTACTTTTAAGTTTTTCCCAAATACTTGGTTCACCACCTTTAGGAGTTACCTCAACTGTTTCAGAAGCTTTCATAACAGGTTTTTGTTGAATAATAATAGAAGCTTTTTTTTTATCTTCCTGAGTTGTCGGATCAACATTTAAAGTTAAAGGTAAATAATTTAAAAATTGTGCTTTCGGTAAACATTCAAAATTACAATACATATCAACTTTGAAACACGAAGAATTAGCAGGAGCACCCATAACATATATCATATATTTAAACCCACTTTTTAAATAATCTTCAGTTGAAAACAATCTTACTCCTTTATTTAACTCACTATAACTAAAATCAGTTTTAGTAACTAAACTAGTATCAAATAATTTAACATATTCTTCATATGAATTATCAATAGGAAAATATAATTCTCTTATTCCTTCTAAACATAAATTTTCTTGATGATAAAAAGAATCCATCGCTAAATCAAAATTTCCATATTTTGCTAATTCAGGCGATGAATTTTCAGAATTTAAAGTATCAACTTGATTTCCATTAATATCATAAACAGGAATTCTAATATTTCCTGAAACTTCGGAACTTTCATCAAAAACAACAGCACCACCTATTACACCGCTTACTGTATCTAATCTTCCTATATATTTTATAACAAGAGAAGCAGAAACTAACCTATATTGATCATAAACAGAAGGAATACATTGGCCTATATTAACAGGATAAAAATGATCATTAGCTTCAGCACCTGTAAGTGAAACATCATTATTAACATAAAAACTACTTAACCAACGAGGATCATATTTATAGGTAGTTTCATTTTCTGTTACTAATACCTTTTCTTCGAAACTATTAGTTGACAAAAAAAAAGGATTAAAAACAATTGCTAAATTTCCATTTACATTTGTTCTTAAAGTAACACAATTATGTAATTGAAAAGAACAAGAAGGAACAGGAACTGGACTTGGAATTTTTACTCCTTTACATTTTTCAGGATGCAATAAATTATTTAAATAATTAAACTGTTGTTTTTGATTAAATTGCGATAATGCATCAACAGCATTTTTAATATTATCAAAATTCAATTTTTCGCCATTTACAGCCTGATACAATCTACCTATATAATCGAGCATCGTTTTATCATAATTATCAATCATAGACAATAACTTTGTATCAACAGAATCTTGAAATTTTACATTTCTACCAGGATCATCATTTCTAAGACCAATCATTTTATATATATAAAAAAAACAAAAATTTATATATCAAAATTTAGGACAGCTATTGACGTAGATACATTTTCATAGCTGTCCTAAATTTAGGGCAAAAAAAACCGTTTTCAAAATTTGACCTAAAAATGAAAGAAGGAGAAGGAATTTTAGGGCAAAGGGTTTAAATTACTATAGAAAATTTAGGGCAAAAACTATAAAATAATATGTTAAGGGGTTTTAATTTAATTAAATAATTTGGAAAAAACACCTTTATTTAAAGACTTTTCAATATCATCAGTAAAATAACTATTAACTTCATGATAAACTTCATTATCAGTTCCAGGCGGCCCAATATAAAAATCAATTCCAACAAAAATACATCTTGTTTGTAAATCTGGAGTTTCTGTCCAATATTTTAATGTCTTTATATTATTACTTAACAGAATACACGGCAAACTTTTATTCCAATTAATATTATGATAAGGTGTTCTAATATTCGTAGGTTCACTAACAGTCAAAGCTTTCCATATTTCCATATCTTTATCGATATAATTAACATCGTCTAATATAACTAATCTAGCAGTTTCCTTTTTAGATGAAAATTCAGCAGCATCAAGAGTACCTCTACAATAAACATAATAAGGAGAGTTGCATAAACTTATTTCCGGAACTAAAGATCTAGCAAAAAAAGATTTACCTAAACCACCTGAAATGCTAAATAAAAACAAAGATTTCCTACGAAATTCTCCTTCTGGTTCACAATAATTTAAATACCATTCATATATTTTTGAATAAGCTTGAATTTTCTTATCCGCTAATAATTTTGAGTTATCTTCTAAATATTCCAGAATATGCTTAGGGAATTTCCAAGAAAACTCTGGTATCGAATCGTCTTTTTTAATAAAACTATTATATGTTTCTAATATATTTTTTGAATGAATTAAAAAATTTTTCTTGAATTCAGTAATATCACAATTTTTAAATACATTTATAATTTGTTTTTCGTTTAAATTTTCTGTTTTAAATAAATAATCATATGGGTCATCAATATCCATACTTTCTTCAATTAAATTATTCTCTTTCAACATATCTTTAATCGATTTACATGGAAATTCTTCAATATAATCATGATCTTTTTTACAATAATTTCTTAATTTTGCAGGAGTTTTTGCTTTTTGCATCATGTAAAGAATAGTAATATTATTTTTTACAAATTTAGACGGCTTAATAAGCTTTCGTACTTGATAACTAAATTTTATATAAATTTGATAATGACAACCATCATTTTTTTCACCATGTTCATGCCCGATTACGTATTCTTCAACTTCGTTATTTTTAACTCCTAAATTATAGAATTCATTTAACAAACACAACATAGCTTCTTTTTTCGTTAATGGAATATGCTCTTCTTCAGAATCCTTTTCCATATGCATAACAATTCCAAAACTTTTACTTTTAAAAAAAAAATTTTGCATTTAAAATAAATAGAAATTTAATTTAATCATTAAATATTAATTATTATTTATAATTTTAATATCCGGTAAATATTTATCAAGGTCAGATTTTAATAATTCATTAGCTTCTTTGAACTTATTCGCAAGAACTCTTATACCTTTTTTGGTTGGAAATCCTTTATAATATTTCCTAAAATCTATAAAATAACCTTTATTATTAGCAAGAAACCTAACAACAACATCATTACTTAAAACAATAGACTTTATAATTATATCCTCATCCATATAAACACTTTTTCTTTTTAAATTTAATAACTTAGTTTCCAAATCTGTTTTATCTTCAACAATAGGTTTTAATTTTATTTCCTCAATTTTAGCACTTTCCTCAATTTTAGCACTTTCCTCAATTTTAGAACCGCTCGTAGACGAATCTTTTGGAGTATTCATAATTTTATATGAAATAAAAAAAAAGAAAGCGTTTTAATAATAATTTTTAATTATAAATAGAATAAATAATAAAATAAATATAAATGCTAGGAAGCTACAAATTTTCAAGAGAAGAAATAGTAAATAAAATAAAATCTTCTTGTAAAACCAAAGACGGATACTATATATGCAAAAAATTTCCTTTATATAATAAACAACTCGGTAATAATATAGAAAAAAAATATATGCATTCAAGAGAAAACTTTGAAAATAAGATTTGTTTTTCAAAATACGATATAGAAATGTACCTAGAAAAAGAAAAATTTAATCCATATATATGCATGATGATAAGAAGGGACAATTATTTAAATGACATATTAAAAAACGATATAAAATTTCCACTTAAAAAAAAATTACCACAACAGAACTTTACATTATCAGAATTAATTGATACGGCAATATACTTTTTTAATAATAAATATATATAAATTGTTGGTAAAAATACAGGAGCCGGCTTTTAAACGAATGTATGACGATCAAGCAGGGCGGCGTTCTACATTGGTTCAAAACCCGGCCTCCTTTTTCCAATTTAACCCCAATCCCCATATAATTAAATATATTTATTATTTATTTTTAAATAGAATTAAATTTATGTTTAAATTTTAAAATAAAAATTTTATAAAAATTATTTTTTTTTAATGTTGAACATTCAGAAAACATATGACTTATATCAGTAACATTAGAAATATCCCATTTTAATATATCAGGCAATGATTTTAATGATAAACATCCATTGAACATACCACTCATATCAGTAACACTTGAAGTATCCCATTTTGAAATATCAGGTATTGATTCTAATGATGAACATTCATTGAACATATAACTCATATCTTTAACATTTGATGTATCCCATTTTGATATATCGGGGACCCATAAAGGGAAATCCCCAGCAAACATAAAACTTATATCAGTAACATTTGATGTATTCCATTTTGATATATCTGGGAAAACCCCCAGCGATAAACAATTACAAAACATATAACTCATATTAGTAACCTTTGATGTATCCCATTTTGAAATATCAGATAATGAATTTAATGATTCACATCCATGGAACATAAAACTCATATTAGTAACATTTGATGTATCCCATTTTTTTATTTTTTTTATTTGCTCAATTGTTGAGCATCCATTGAACATAAAACTCATATCAGTAACTTTTGATGTATTCCATTTTGAAATATCAGGTAATGATTTTAATGATGAACATTCAGAAAACATATGACTCATATTAGTAACATTTTTTGTATTCCATTCTGAAATATCGGGTAATGATTTTAATAATGGGCATTTATTGAACATATAACTCATATTAGTAACTTTAGATGTATTCCATTTTGAAATATCAGGTAATGATTCTAAAGATTCACATTCATTGAACATATAATTCATATTAGTAACATTTGATGTATTCCATTTTGAAATATCAGATAATGCTTTTACTGATGAACATTCAGTAAACATATTACTCATATTAGTAACTTTAGATGTATTCCATTTTGACATACCAGGCATTGATTTTAATGATGAACAATCACGAAACATATAACTCATATCAGTAACATTATTAGTACTAAAATTAGATAAATCTATTGAAATTAATGATGAACATTTATTAAACATATAACTCATATTAGTTACATTATCAGTATCAAAATTAGATAAATCTAATTCTTTTGATGATGAACATCCTTCGAACATACCGCTCATATTAGTTACATTATAAGTATTAAAATTATCAAGATTCAATTCTTCTAATGATGAACATCTACAAAACATAAAACTCATATCAGTAACATTAACAGTATTAAAATTAGATAAATCTAATGAAGTTAATGATGAACATCCTTCGAACATATGACTCATATCAGTAACATTATCAGTATTAAAATTTGATAAATCTAATGAAGTTAATGATGAACATCCATAAAACATACCAAACATATTAGTAACATTTTTTTTTTTAAATTTTATAAATTTTATCTTTTCAATACATTTACAATTATAAAATAAAAATTTATAATTAGCTAAATCATAGCTAATTATAATTTTTATTTTTTTTACTTCTTCGTTATAATCAAAAAAATTTTTTTTTATTTCATTTTTATCATTATTAAAATATATATGATAATAAGATTTATATTCATCATTAATAAAAAAATAATTCCCATTTTTTTTGGGAATTATTTCAATTTCAGTTTGGAGATATTCTTTATAATTATTTATATCTAAAAATTAAATAAAAATATACTTACCAATATTTAATTTATTTTGTATTTTTTTATTATATTTAATTAAATTTAATGCCCTCCGGGCAGGGAGGGTCTTCCACACTTTTGCGAGTGTGTATGCACTCCTCACACGAGTGAGGAACCCCTCCCTGGGACGGAGGGCCAAGTAAAAAAAATTTTTTCCAGCTTCCATTTATTTAAAAATTTTAAATTTTAACAATATACCCAAACACTTGGCCATATATGGGGATTGCACAACTGCGAATAACTCGTCACGCTCTAGCCGAATATGCAATCCCCACACGTATCTCAAACAAAAAAAATTTTGGACACCTGGTTAATTTTTTTTTTCAAAAAATAATTATTTCCATTTTATTTTATTTATTTATTTAATTTAATTAATTAATTATTTATTAATATTAAATTAAATTAATATGGGGATTGGGTTTTGGGGGGGTGGGGTTTGGGGGGGGGGGGGGGGGGGGGGGGCCCAACCCC
>Ga0326514_10002713_pt1 | contig 11267 bp, 4 predicted proteins | sample 3_2548_0518_D_FD_203653 | JGI IMG/M metagenome (GOLD analysis project Ga0326514, IMG submission 203653) | Bovine rumen microbial communities from UC Davis, California, United States - 3_2548_0518 | ecosystem: Host-associated > Mammals > Digestive system > Stomach > Rumen | place: USA: California... | reverse complement strand
GGGCTGAGCCCCCTGCTCAGCAGCTGGATTGCTGCCAGTATCAGCTGATCCCGTCTCAGGTTTTGTGCCATTCTTGGTCTCCTTTGCCTTACGTAATTCGTCGAGCTTGGCGCTTGCTTCCGCGCGGGCCTTTTCGTTGGCTGTATTGTCCGCGAGAAGCTGGTTATACAGGTCGTACTGTTTCTGCGCCTCAGCATCAGCTGCATCGCTCTCGGCCTGTAACGCGGCTTTCGTGTTTCCCTTGGCGTCCATCAGCGCGATGGCAAGGTCTTCAGCCTTAGTCCGGGCTGTATCCAGCGCAGCCTTGGTGTCCCTAATCTGACGGGCTAAGTCTTTGGTGCGATTATCGCATTCAGCGATCGTGGCTTCGAGTTTCTCCTCGTCAATCATAGGAGTCTGCTCGGCCTGCGTCTGCGCCTCGGCCTGCTTCTGCTCCTCGGCCTGCTTCTGCTCCTCGGCCTGCTTCTGCGTCTCAGCCTGCTTCGCCATCTCTGAGAATGCAATCGTTTCGTTATGAGTCAGCGGCAGCCCATTATCCTTACGCCACTTGACGAACGGGTCAGCAACTATCTCTTCGAACTTACGGTCGTTGACAGGAGTAGCACCCTCCGGGGCCCACTCAGTCTGACAGTGCGCACAGACAATATTCTCCACGCAGATGAGCGCCTGCCTGAGCTCGGACAGGCGCTCCGGCTTGTCGCAGTACGGGGTCAGCAGCTGAACCCAGTCAGCGCGGGTAATGTCTCCCTGAAGCAGGCGCTTATTCAGTAATGCGCCGTGCTTGGACAGCTCATCAAGTATGTTGCCAACAGCAGTAGTCCATCCGTTCTGCTTACCCCCGGCAATCAGCACACCAATTTCGATATCCAGCCCGTATTTCTCAGAAGCAGGAGTGTAACTGAGGTCGATAGTCTTGTCTTTAAGCTCGCTGAAGTCTTTACGGTTGGACTCATTAATCAGCATCTGTGACGCTTCATTGGAGTCAGCAGGCACCATACGGCTGACAGCGGACAGCCTGTGCAGGTCCTCCTTACGCTTCTTCTCAGCGGCCTCCTGCTCGGCCTTCTTCTTCTCTTCAGCATCCCGCGCAGCCTTCTCCTTCTCGGCCTTCTCCTTCTCGGCTTTCTCCTTCTCGGCTTTCTCCTCAGCTTCCTGCTTAGCCCTAAGTTCTTCAATCTGTTTGGTCTTGTCAGCTATCTGCTGGTCAATCTTAGTAAGCGCTTTCTGCTTCTTGTCAAGGGTTTCCTGTGCTTTTTCCAGAGCTTTCTGCGCATTCTTTACTTGATTCTCGTTATAGGTTTTATTATCTTCGCTGCTGGATTCAAGCGCTCTCTCTGCCTCGGCAAGTGCTTTCTCACGGATAGAAACCTCGTTCCGCGCTGAACCAACTTCCTCCGCGATATCAGGGCGCTTCTTAGTAAGGCTGTTAAGCGACCTATTCAGTCCTCTAAGACTAGCAGGTTTTTTAGTTTTCCCCTCAGTCTTATTCTCAGAGGTTTCCTCAGTCTTGCCCTCAGTCTTATTCTCAGAGGTTTCCTCGGTCTTGCCCTCAGTCTTATTCTCAGTCTTATTCTCAGAGGTTTCCTCGGTCTTGCCCTCAGTCTTAGCTGCTGCACCGAGTATCTGCTGCGCATTGGGAGACAGTGGCCTGCCAAGCCCATTCTCGTCGTCATGTATCCAGTTGAGTACTTCAGCGTGCGCGTCACTGTCCCAAAACTCTGTCTTGCCGCCTTTATAACGTGCCGCGAGTTTAGGTTCAATGGCGACAAATCCTGCATATATTGCAGCTGTCAGGTCTTCCTGCATGCTGGCTGACTCTTCCCCAGATACAGGTCTTACCTCAGCAACTATTTCAGCTGCCGCGCTCCACGCCAATTCATTGAAATCCTCGTGGTTAAACGTGTTATTGCTTAATCTTGTCTGGAAACCAGTAGAATGAATCAGACGGTCAATCGCGTCAAACGCGCAGTTACGAATCTGGTCGTCTGTGACTGACGGGTACGCGGCCCAAATATAAAGCTGCGCACGGTTAAGGTCATCACCGACAGTACCAGCATCTTCGTCATAGGTCAGAGTAATCGGGGCCTTTTTCAGCAGCGCGCGGTTGGCACGCAGCTCATCGTCCGTCAGTTCAGGGTACTCCGCTGCTGCTTCTTTACTAGTGGTAGTAGTCAGCTTGTCCCATTCCGCAGTAATCTGTACGTAGAGCTGTTTAATTTCTTTAATAAGCTGCTCGTCTGACGCTGAAATATCAGTACCCGGAGCCACAGACCAATAACTATTGCTAAAGTTCGAAAGCTGCTGAATCTTCTCTTTTAACTGTGCTTCTAGTTCTTTAATGCGGGTGAAAGTCTTGCTCTTGCTTTCAAGTTTGGATTCCGGAGTTTCTTTCTTCTCAGGCTGGGGCTCAGGCTGGGGCTCAGGAGTATTTTTCTTCTCCTGCTGTTCAGGCTCAGGAGCGGGCTTGGGAGCAGGCTCAGGCTGAGGATTAGGAGCAGGCTCAGGAGCAGGCTTGGGAGCAGGCTCAGGCTGAGGATTAGGAGCGGGCTTGGGAGCGGGCTTGGGAGCGGGCTTGGGCGGAGTGGCCACGCGGTCAATATCCCTGATAATGTAGTCAGCCGTGGCATCGACAGTCTGAGGTGCCGCGTCCTGTGACTTATAGTTGTTCAGCTCCTTGGAGTAGATAGCGACAGCGAGCTTCTTGGTCTTGATCTCATCAGCGATGCGCTGTGCCTGAGTCTTATACTCAGCCGGATAGTCGTCGACCGCGGTCGGGCTCTGTACCATGCAGAGGCCCATGTAACCAAGTATCCTGCCCCTGACAGTGTTGCAGAACTGAAGATCCCACTTCGTGGGTGCGCTGGGCCAGTAGACAGACCTCGTGTCGTCAATGGCACGGATAATAGCATCGACAGACTCAGCCACGTCAGTGTAGCTGTTAAGGTTCTCAGTCGCAAAATACGCCATTGCCTTGGCTGCGGCATCTGAATACGACCTGTCAGCGAGGCCGTTTATGATCGTACGCAGCGCGTTGCTATACGCGTCACGGACTTTCTGAAGGGTCTCATCTGCCTGCTGGTCAGTAATAGCCTGTTGCCCGTTAGGACCTTTCTGGCGGAGCCTGTTTATATATTTAACATAATTAGTTACAGTATTGGCAAGCCCCTTGAAGCAGTTGTTGTCGTCCTTCTGCTTCCTGCCCCAAGACGTGCGTGCAACAAGATCTTTGGCAGTCTTGTTCAGATGCTCCAGCAGGTTCTTCTCGTTATCCTGCATCTCCTCAAACGGAGTCTTCTGCTGCTGTCCCTGTGGCTGCTGTCCCTGTGGCTGCTGTCCCTGTGGCTGCTGTCCCTGTGGCTGCTGTCCCTGTGGCTGCTGTCCCTGTGGCTGCTGTCCCTGTGGCTGCTGTCCCTGCGGCTGCTGTCCCTGCGGCTGCTGGGGCTGCTGGGGCTGCTGGGGCTGCTGGGGCTGCTGGGGCTGCTGGGGCTGTGGCTGCTGTCCCTGCGGCTGCTGGGGCTGCTGGGGCTGCTGGGGCTGCTGGGGCTGCTGGGGCTGCTGGGGCTGCTGGGGCTGCTGGTTCAGCCCGTACTGCTTGGCAAGGTCGTCAAATGTGATAGCGGTAGTGTTACCGCCCAGCTTGTAGCGTACGCCCATCCTGCCGTCTTTGGCACGCCATGCGCGCACGTCAGACACGGGCTTGCCGACCTTCTTACGGAAATCGTCAAACAGCTGCTTCTCAGTATCAGACCACTGGCCGTAAGCGGAGCTGAAGTGGGGCACGCCCTTGCTGTCTATATGGACATACTTTACAGGTATGAACGTAGCTTTGGTGTTGCGCGGGTAGACCGGTGTACCGGACGCGGCTGCCGCGGGCGAGAGATTGTACCTGACAAGAGTGTCGTTGTCATAGAGTGCCCAGCGGGTCTTGCCAGTGCTGTCGTGCTGACGGAGCTGGTTCAGTACGTCAAGCGTTTCCTGTGTAGCAGTTGACTCATCAAACTTCTTACGCATTGAGTCAATATCGGCACGCTTCACAGTACGTGAGCTGATGTAATCAATAGAGCCGTCGCTCTGCTTGTCGCCCTGCCAGATGCCAGTGATGGTGCCGGTATCAGTATAATACTGGCGTGCCTTGGTAAGAGTATTCAGCAGGCGCTGCGCCTCACGCTGGTCCTGCACAATACGGTTGGCAGCCTCAGTACGCTTGGCAGGGTCCTGAATGCCGGAGAGCGCCTGCTGCTCGTCCCTGAGATGCTGCTGCACCTGCTGGATGGACTGGACACGCTTGTCCAGCTCATCACGGGTCATGGTGCCGAACGGGGCATCCGCCATGTGTGAAGCATCGAACGCTCCGTTGATAACCCTCTGCTCATCAGGGCTGAGTCCGTTGTACCAGTTCACGGTATCGTTGTACGACTGCATGTCAGCGTCACGGGCAGCCGGGTCCTGAACTGTATTGGTGAATCCAGTCAGCGGGCTGAATGGAGTAGGCCCTCCGGCGGGAGGGTTCTGCGGTCCGTTGCCGCCGCCCTGACCGCCGCCCTGACCGCCGCCCTGCCGCCCGTTGCGCCATGCGCGGTAGCCTTCATACGTGAGCCTCGGTGAAGCCATAACTCCGCCGAGTACAGCGCCGCCGAAGAATGACGCGCCAAGGTTCTTACTAAGCTCATCCCAAGTAGCTTCTCTTCCTTCAGTCTCGAGGCCGCTGAAGTTCTGAAAAATCTGCTCGATGGCTTCTGAGCCGCCTTCCGTAAGATGCGCGTACAGTGCCTTGGATATAATACTGCGCGCGGTCGGAGAGGTTACAACACGGGAAAGCAGGTTGTCGATGCCTTTGGCCGCGACTCCGGATATGCCTGCTCCGGCAAAGATCGGCGCGACAAGCGCTTCACCGGCACCGATACCGCGCTGAATGCCAATGGTATTATCATAACCGGTACGCCATAGGTTATCCCTGTACTGGCTGATAAGCAGCGAGCTGTCAGGGTTCTCCTGAAGATTACGGATAACCAGCGGGTTGTTATAGAAATCCTTAATCTGCTGTTCAGTCAGCGGAGTATCTGAGTCAGCTGCGTCTCCAGCCTTGAGGTGCATATCAGAGATAAGCTGTCCAAGCTGCACCGCGTTGGCATAGTACTCCTGCCCGTCAGGGTTGTTCTGCTGGGCGAGCCCCTGCTCAATGACTCCGCCGGGCTGAAGCAGACGGTTCGCGATGACACGGGCGTCGCTCTTGGTACGGTACTGGTCCTGCATGGCAAACGGCACGAATGAGCCGTTGGAGACAAGATGGTCCACGCTGGCGTTCGCTATAGTGTCCGCTTCGTCAGACGCGTTAGGTACGCCAACAGACTCAGCGCCTACTACTGCCGTACCAGTAAGTCCGACACCAGTGGTAAACAGCTTCTGCCCGCGGGTGAGCCCGACACCGACACCGCGCATGATATTGCTGCGGATCATGTTGATCGCGGCTGTCTTGGATACAGCACCGACAGCGAGCGCAGCGGCTATGCCGAGTATTGAGTCAGCTGAGTCTGCGGACATACTGCCGGCATAAGTCAGCGGGCTGTGGAAAAACTTGCTTGCGGCACTGGTAAGAGCGCCGGAGTCCCTGCCTGCCATGATATCACGGCTGCGGGCGATCTTCTCGTACATCTGATAGGTAGCATTGGCCTGATCAATCTGATCCTGCTCAGTGCGGCGGTCATCAGAAATAAGCTGCATCGCGATTTTATTAAACCGCTGCTCTTCCTTGCGGGCTTCAGCCTCAGCTTTCTGCGCCTCTGTTACAGGAGTGCCAGCCAGCTTATCGCGGACATCGTAGTATGCGTCCTGAACGTCGCCTATAGTAAGCAGCAGTCCCTTGGACACACGGTTCCATGCGGTCTGCGCGTTACGCGGCGCTACGCGTATGAAGTCAAACCATCCGGAGACATCATCCTCTTCAGCCTTTTCCGCGGAAATGCTGGAGTCAAACAGGTCTCCGAGCGCGCGCAGGCTGCCGCGGACAGACCTGTCCCCGCTCTGATACGCGTCCATAAGGCGCTTGTAGGTCTTGTTGCTCAGCAGCTGGGGAACATAGCGCTTTACCTTTTCCTCATTGAAGTTGCGTACCGCGTTGACGACATCACGCTGAAGCTCTGCGCTGGCGTCCTGCATGACGGGAGCACTGGCAATGGCATTATACAGGCCGAGCATTGCGGCGTTAGAGCGCAGCCTGCTGGCTGCTGCCTGCCATGCCTCGATGTCCTTGTTGGACAGGTCGGCAGTGTGCATCTTGCGCTCGAACCCGGCGAGCATACGCAGATCGTTCTGCCACTGAGCAGTGAACTTACTGGTGAAAGTCTTGTCCTTATACTGCTTGGTGGTCATTTCAGCGAGGGCATCAGGGTCCACGCCGTAAATCTTCTGTGAGATGTACTTCGCTTCGTTCTCAATCGCCTCAGCTTCCGCATCATCGTCCGAGTACTGGTTGGGAGCATGCGTGCTGACAATGTCCTTGGACGCTATGGCATAGCCGCGGGTACGGATTTTCTCTCCATTAGGGGTGAGCGTAAGCGACTCGCCCGGGCCGCGCTGGGTCTGCGACACCATCTGTCCGACTGAGAAGCCCGGCTGTGATGCAGGCTGCGGTGCTGACTGCTGGTCGGACTGAGCGGCGGGGTACGGCGGTACGTTGCCTACGAGCTCGGCAGTATCAAGAAGTCCCGGCTCATCGGGGTGGACAAACACCTGACGATTGGCAACGATGGTCTGCTCCGGGGTCAGCTCCTTGCCCTCGACCGGGCGCATCGCGTCAAACTGTGGCTGCTGGGGCTGGGCAGCCTGAACAGGCTGCTGGCCGTTCATACGCTGAAGCGCCTGCTGTGCCGCTTCAGCGCTGCGGGCTTTGATGTTATAGAGGGAGACAGACGCGTCGAAGCCGTCGATGCCGCCGGCCTTGTTGATTTTCTCAAGGTTCTTGGCGAACGGGGTATCCTTCGCCGCGGACACATCGAGGTTGCTGCCGCTGCCAAGCTTGCCGAAGCCACGCCTGCCGCCGAAGCCGCCGGAACCGCCGGTCATGCTGGGCACAGCACCGGGCATAGGTACGGACGAGAACTGCCCGGACGGAGCGTTTACTTCCGGAGTGGTAAGAGGCTTGACAAAAGAAAGCGGGTTTTTGAAAAGGCCGTCAGCGTCAGAAACAGGCATAATGCCCCCATTAACAGAATATGACTTGGGGCATTATAGCACAATAAAACTACACAAATCTACAGGTTAGTTTTGTCAATCGACACATTATCTACTACGTACTGAATACGTGGATCAACAGGAGTACGTAACCTGCGTATATCATCAGACGGCAGCCACAGGTTCTCAAGATACTCATCCATCGGCAGGACATCATTAACAGACTCAGGAGAGGCGTTCGCCGAGCCCGCGGCTGGGGACTGACCGCTGACGCCAGCGGGCGCCTCTCCTGAGTCAGGCGCGTACTCCGAGTCCCTGACAAGCGTATAGTTATGCGCGCTGCCGTCCGCCCCCCACTTGGTAGCTGTAGGGCGTATGCCGCTGCCGGTGAACGACGCCCCGTAGGTAACGCCCTCCGGTGGGTTGATCGCCTCGTTAATCATGAACGCGCGATTGTTGATGCCCTTCTTCGAGTCCGAAATATCGGTCTCGGGGCTGAGCACGAGGTTGGCCAGTCCCATCGGGACAGGCTGGGTAACGGGTCTTGTCTGGCGGTTATACGGAGTATTGACACCAGACTCAGCCAGCGTATTGGCCTTGGACCTGCGCTCCAGCCTGTCCAGCGACGCCTGCGAGCGGTAGCCGCCAAAGTAATTCATATTGGTGCTGTCAGCGTCACCCCAGTTGATGTCGCCTACTTTCAGCCCCAGCACCTGCTGAACATCAGGACGGGCGCTCATGTCCGGAGTGCCGCGCAGCTCGCCCATGCTGCCCGCAGGAGCGGGTGCAGTGCCGCCAGCATAGCTGAGTCCGGCACCGTTGAAGTCCTGACCGTTAATCTTAACGGTAACAGGCGGCTGCCCCTCCTGCTGGAGGTAGTGGTTGAACGCCGCCGCGGTGGACTGGGGAGACTTGACGCCGAACGACGCCCATGTTTTGTTGCCAGCGGTAATGACTCCGGGGTCGTGGGCAAGCAGGCGCTTAAGCAGCCCGCTCTCATCCAGCAGCTCGACAGCCATCATGTCCTGCACCTCAGGACTCCAGCTGTCAGGGCGCTCGCCCATGCGCTGGAAGACTCCGGTCCTGGTAAAAATATCCTGAACCCCGCGGTAGGTCTTGTTGATTATCTGATAGGCGCCGCTGGCGGAGGAGAACTTGCCGTTGCCGATCGGCATCCAGTGCAGATGGTAGGAGCGCAGGGTCTCGTCAGGGGTCTCCCCGTTATCATAGTAACGGAAGTAGGTGGCGTAGCCGCGCCCGCCGCGGTCAGTGCCCTCGTTATGCTGAATGGTTTTAAGATAGGCACGTACCCACGGGTCTTTCAGAGCCGCCTGAAGATAATCAAACTTGTCCATGATCAGAAGCCCCCGTTGAGAAAGTTCTGTCCGGATTTGCTATTCTTCAGATTGATGCCATTGCCCTGATCGTTGTCCTCGGTATCTGCCCCCTGCCCAGAGTCCATATAGCTGTCCCAGTTGGTGCTCGTGGTCCAAGTTGTGTCGCCGGGCTTACCGCCGTAGCCGCCCCAGCCGTAACCGCCAAGATACTCAGGGTGCTCCCTATAGATGCCGATTTGCAGCTTGGCAGACTCATTGCCAAGCTGCTGGCCCTCAAGCCCGGCATTGAGGAAATCACCATACTTGCCAGTATACATGCTGCTGCGCTGGGTAGCGTCGTTGCTCTGCGAAACTGAATTGCGGGTAAGCTGCGGGCTTGCCCACGCGTTGGTGTACAGGCCCTGATAGTTCGCCAACGCGAGCGCCTTGCCGAGGTCTCCGCTGTGCAGGATCCTATTCATCAGCTCGTTGAGATACGTGGAGTTCTTGGCGCTGGATAGATCTTCCGCGCCCTTAGCCACAGCTGAGTCCGCTTGACCAGCCTTCTCAGCCACGTCAGAGTCAAACGTAGCCATAGTCTTGGCGTTTTGGAGCTGTCCGGCGAGGACTCCGTTGTAGTTCTGCATGTCCTTCCAGTTGGAGTCAATAGCCTTCTCACGACCGTCAACATAAGACCCAAACAGGTCAGGAATAAATATAGCCATATAACCTCCTACATGCTGGTAGCGTTGCTAAAGCCCTGAGTGCCAGCGGTAATGAACCCGCCCATCGACTGGAGCGGAGCGGTCATGGCATACATGGTCGGGTACACAGTGTCCACCCTGTTGTTCATGTAGCCGAAGAAATTCATCATGCCTCCGCCGATGCCGTTCAGGGTCTTGGCGACATCATTGAACGCGCTGTCAGCAGCCCCCGCCGCCTTGTAGCCGTTGGTCTCGTTGTCATTGCCGAAGTTCAGCATCTCAAGCCTGCGGTTCCAGTAATCCATCCACAGCTGGTTGGAGTACGTCTCCTCGCTGCGGTAAGCGTTGTTAAGCAGGTCAGTATTGAGTCCGGCAGTGTACTGGTCAGCGTCAAGGCTGGGGTCGGCGCAGATACTGTACTGCTTATACAGCTTATCTATTGTATCATTATACAACGACTTGGCATTGTTTGACAACTGGGAAGTGTATTTGCGTGCACCGTCATAGTCAACAGGATGCCCCGGCCATCTGTCCGAAGTGTGTTTAAGCTCACCTAAAAGCTGTTTCTCCAGCGGGGCGAACTTGCCGAAGAACCGCTCCTTCTTCTGCTTGGAGATTTTCCAGTACTTATTGGCGATGTCCTCACGCTGGTTGAGTATGTGGGTGTTGAGCACCGTGTAAGCAAGGCTCAGGGCTATCTGCGCTTTGATCCACCAGCGGGTGTAATCATGCTCACCCTTCTCGTTGTACTCCGGCGCAGCCCACATGCACATGCGGCGGGCTGTCATCTCGGCAGCCTGCGAGATGCGGTTGAACACGTTGTCGTATTCGAGGTTGCGCTTCTCTTCCAGCAAATCCGCTGCGTTGTTCGATGCTATGCCTACAACCGCAACAGGTAATGTCATGGCTCACCTCACTTGAAATAGCCGTTGTCAACGCCGAAATGGAAATCAGACCTGCGTGTCTGCCTGATATAATCCGGCTCGTTGGTACGCTCGCCCGCCAGCATACGCGCATAATCCTCACTGGTCAGATACGTGCCGCTCATCGAGCCGTACTCAGGCGTCTCAGGAGGAGGCGTGAATGTAGTCGGAGGAGTCGGGCTGGTCGGGGTCTCAGGCGGCAGCCACGCCACCTTGAGCGCCGGGTACAGGGTCTCGTTGCGCTGAGTCCAGTAGCCGAACGCGCGCCAGTTGCCCATTGCCGATTTATAAGAGTACTCACCGAGCTGGGCGTAGATGCTGTACGGCTGGCTCATGAACTCCAGCGGCTGCCCCGACATGTGTCTGCCGATAGCGATGACGCCGAACAGCTGCTTCCAGCGCTGGATAACACGATTGCGGATATACTCACGCTCAGCCTCACGTCCCGCTTTCGCAGCGAACGCGGACTCACGTGCCTCAGCGAGGGCGAGGTCGCGGAGCATCTGCTCACGTCTGCCAGTGCAGTACTCCGAAGTGCAGCGGATCTGCGCCTCGTATGCCCTGCTGAACTTGGCGCGTATGGTGTTGCGCGCCACGCCCTCGGCGAAATCGTACTGCGGGTCGCCCGGCTCCCACAGCTTGGCGTCATCGAGCGCCTGATCCTCAATCGGCTCGTAGTGCTGGACATGCAGCTGATGCCATTCATTGGCGAGCTTCCAGTACCACTCGGCAATGTCATACTGCCGCTTGGAGCGCATCAGTGCGTCCCCGGTCATATACCCTGCCATGACAAGAGTCAGCCACGGCCATATACGGCCGATCTCTTCCTTGCCGCCATTGGTCGTACCGGGGTTGCACTGGTACGGCTTGCCGTTCAGGGTGCTCTCGACACCGGAATTACCCTGCTTGCGGTAGTATTGTATATGAGGAGGCTCGTTGGTAGCCATACTACCTCCAGTAAGTCAGGCGCTCGACGCGTCTCTTCTCCATGCCGGGGACAGCCATGTCCTTGCAGCCGTCGCTGTCGATGGCGATAGTGTCAATCGACATGGCAGGGATAAGGCTGGAGACATAATCCAGCAGACCCTGCTCCACCTCAGGCTTCTCGCCGTAGAGGGCGATAACCTGCATGGTCGCACCGGTGTAGAACAGGT
>Ga0326514_10002712_pt1 | contig 11268 bp, 18 predicted proteins | sample 3_2548_0518_D_FD_203653 | JGI IMG/M metagenome (GOLD analysis project Ga0326514, IMG submission 203653) | Bovine rumen microbial communities from UC Davis, California, United States - 3_2548_0518 | ecosystem: Host-associated > Mammals > Digestive system > Stomach > Rumen | place: USA... | reverse complement strand
TTTATGATTTGCGTTATGACAGCGTAGAGAGGAGCTTGTGATGCTATCTATAATACAGCAAACAGCGGACGAAACAACAGGTCTTACCCCACAAGACACCATCTGCACGCTGGAAGAAACGCTCGGCAGCATCAACAAGCTGACTTACCGCATATACCCCGATTCAAGGGCATACGGCAAAGCACAGCCCCGTGTAACGGCTGTGTGGGGCATTGATAAGCAGTTGGACGAGGAAGCGTTCAGGGGGCGTGTGAGCCGAATTGAGGGTAAGTCTAGCGGCACTACGGCGCAGAACGTGACGTGCGAGAGTGCGGCGGCACGGCTCAAAGACGGTATCGTGTCGGTGAGTGTTTCCCGGACGGAGATTTTGCAAACTGCGCTCATGCGCATCTTGCAGGCACACAGGGAGATCACTGACGAGGATTCACACGTTTATCTTGGAAATTGTCCCGAAACGATCGTGCAGGAAACGCAGGACTTTGACTTTGTGACGACCCTCGAAGCCATTGAAACAGTCTGTGCAGATGCAGGGTTAGAGTGGCGTGTGCGCTATGATGATGCAAGCGGTCACTATTTGCTTGACGTGTCAGAGCTGTTCGGCACGTTATCAAATACGGTCATCAGCGTGGGAAAAAATCTCGGCTCTATACGCTACACAGTCGACCCCTCGCAGTTGGCGACACGTTTGATACCGCTGGGCGGTATAGGCTACGACGGCAGACGGCTGACTATCCGCACAGTCGGGGGTCGTGACAGCATTTTTATAGACCGCCCCGACCTGATAGCCAAATACGGCGTTATCTGCCGTAAGATCGTATATGATGATATTGCCGTTGATGATCCTCAGTATTTCGGTGAGAGAGCCGCCGAACTGTACCGCAGAGGCGTGGAAGATTCCAACAATCTTTCTGAGCCTGCCGTAACGTGGGAAGTGTCGGCTATCGAGCTAGCCCGTGCAGGCTATGCGCCCGATATTTTCAGGGTAGGTAATTTTTACAGGATAATACACCCGATGTTAGGCGCTGACGTGACTTTGCGGCTTGTTGGCAAAAAGACCGATTACCGCAACCCCCAGCGCTCTTCGTTGACGTTCGGAGACCGTGCGGCTACCTTGACATCATCGCTTGCAGGAGCGGTAACACAGGTCACGGCACGGCAGACGGCGCAGAACATCAACATCACGCAGATAATACAGGCAGCAACAGGCGGTCAACACATAGCGGCAATGACTGAGACGGAGTACAATGCCCTCGAAACAAAGAGTGCAAATACGCTCTATATAGCATATACAAACGTCGATTTCACGCTTTTTTATGGTGCTTTGCCGCTGAGAGCAGGAGGTGCAGAAATGGCATATATACTGGATGATGTAGTATTTTACACCACGCACGATATAGGCTCAATGGAGCCATGTTATAAATTTAAACCGTCACGCACGTTACACTTTGAGCAGGGCGGCACAATTGAGACTTGCTTTACCGTCCCTGAGCTTACAGCGTCCAGCGATGTTGCGTTTATACATGAGGCAACCGAGGGCGGTAACGATCCTTTTGAAGTGTGGCAGTTGTGCATAAATCACACAGATATAAATGATATGTACCTAACAATCAGATGCAGGTTTGCACTTTTTAACACCAAAGAGCAGTTTTATTATAAGGTTGAGAGCGGCAAAACGTACACTGTGACATATTATATGCCCGTTGATGATTACTACGTTAATACGCTACACATAGTAATTTATAATCACACAGACAAAACAGAGACTACTTTTGACCTGACTAGCGAGAATATGGCGATGAATTATCTTGTGCCAAATGCAGGGCTGTTTTATGCCGTAGGGTGTAACTATAACGGCAATTACCCGTTACACGGCATCAACAGTGTACGTGTCTATGATACCTACCTGACAACGCAGCAGATACAGCACAACAGACAGCTGGACAGCAGGTTCGTACAATCGGAGGAGTGATATTTTTTTGAAATACATCATTATGTTTATGATCGTTCTCGGGCTTGCGGGAGCGGACTTTATAACAGGCTATATCAAAGCCCGTTGTGCTGATAAAGTATCGAGCAAGGCACTAAGGATAGGCGGTCTGCATAAAGCAGCTGAGTTAATCATCATGGCAACGGCGATCGGCTTGACGGTCGGGTTGGATATGCTCGGTAAGTACTACACAGACACACGTCTGACCGACTTAGCAGGCTTTGTGACGGCGCTCGGGGTGTTTTGCTACATAGTAGTAATGGAGCTGGTGAGCATTCTGGAAAATTTTGCCGAGATAATGCCCGAAGCTAAATGGGCTAGGAAAATCATTAACAGGCTAAAAAACTACGAAAATGACAGGAGTGATAAAAAATGATTAAATTTTTAAAGGGTCAAAGCCGTTTTTTATATCGAGATGCGACAGGAAAAGAGCATTTTGAAGCAATGCTGGTATGCGATACCGCCGCAGAACTGGCAGGCGTGACAGAAGTAAAAGGCGCTGTGTTGGACATGGGGTCGAGAGCATATGCCGTAAACGATGCCATGTTTTACGTCCTTGACAGCGAGGGAGAGTGGCACAGTGTCGATGACGGCGAGGTGATAAGCAATGGCTGATTTTTATGAGGCTCTTTTTGTGGCAAAGGTACTCGGAGAGGGCGGCGGTATTATCAGCGTTGATTCGTGGTATAATGTTCGCCAGATCGTCAATCGGGGACTTGCAAAAAAATACTTTAAAGTCGGCGACCAGCTCGCCTGCATGAGGAGCGGTGAAAAGCTTATCTGGGACATAGTAAATATAGCCGCAGACGGCACAGCTATCACGCTGTTGCTCCATGAGACTATGCCCGACTTAGTTTTCTCGGCAAGACAGGCAGTGTTTGCGTTCCCGGACGGGCTTGCGGCAGGCGAGTATCATTTTACTGTATCTCAGCAGCCTTTTTTTGCCGGAGATGTTGGCAAAACAATTAGCTTTACTCTCACACAGGCGATTCCGGCAGGCGGTCAGCTGGTGCTTAACAATGCCTATAATGCCTCAATGATAGGGGCAACGATCAGCAGCTTTGCAAGCCAGACAGCGACCACGGCAATCGAGACGATGACTATGTCTGAGGGCAGTGGCGGCACTGACTTAGGCTCGCTGACAAACGCCGGAACGCCTGCAAGCAACATCAACAGCATTCAGCGGGCATCTCTCGGGTCAAACAACTGGAGAGAGTCAGCACAGCGTCAGGTAATGAACAGCGACAAACCAGCAGGACAGGTCTGGACACCGCAGACGATTTTTGACAGACCTCCGGCATGGGTAAACAACACAGCAGGCTTTATCAACGGACTTGACGAGGACTTTGTGTCAGTGGTAACACCGACCACATACACGACAGTCAACAATATTGTCAGTGATGGCGGTGGTGAGTACACACTCACGGACAAATTTTATTTGCCGTCCCGTACTGAGATATTTGGTACAAATGAGCTGGCAAACTACCCCGAAGGGACACAGTATGCGTACTATGTCGGTGCAACAGATGCAGATAGGATCAAATACAGAGCTGGCTCAGCCCGGTCGTGGCGGCTGCGCACCCCTTACACCACTAATGCTTATAGTGTGCGTATCGTCTATCCCACTGGCGCTATCAGCCACTATAATGCTACCACTGCGCTGGGCTGGTCGCCCGCTTGCCGAATCGCAAAATCTTAAAATCCGCCCGTCAGGGCGTTGGAGGAAGGTGATAAAATGTCGGTAGTAAAATCAAAGCGTGGGCAAGGTAAGCTGCTGGTATATACGAGAGCTAACGAGTTGGCAGTATATACTATACAGATATGTGCCAACGAAAAGCATTTCCCGAAGCGTTACCGATGGTGCATCACAAACAAAATTGTTGAATGTGCCGTAACTATAAACAACTGTGTTGCTGCTGGAAACTCGGTGTATATTGGTGACGGTGACGAGGATGCTAAAAAACTACGACGGCAATATCAGACAAAAGCGCTTGCCGAAACGTATGCTTTGCTGAGCATGATAGATATAGCATACCGCACTTTTGGCATTGAAAGCAGCCGGGTGGAGTTTTGGACACGTCTTGTAAAAGACGTGCAGGGGCTTATTCGCAGCTGGCGAAAATCCGAAAAATAAAATATATCGGGTCAGCAGTTGTTTTAGGCTCAGCCCGGTCGTGGCGGCTGCGCACCCCTAACAACAATAATGCTAATAATGTGCGTAACGTCAATACCACTGGCGCAATCAACAACAATAATGCTAACAATGCGCTGGGCTGGTCGCCCGATTGGGGGAATGCTCGCTTAAAGTAAGTTATAAACCGAAATCAATGCGCCTCCCTGCAAGGAATTGTTGTCCCGACCGATGCTGAAAAAGTAGAGGTGAAACGTAGAACGCCGACGCTGTTTGCATCCAAATGCAAGTACAGCTATATGCGGCGTAATTTTATGAAAAATGTCAAAGAAAAAGTCTGTTCTTTTGAAAGTCTTTACCGTAGTATGCGGCACTGTAAAAAAAATGTCATGTGGAAAGACAGCACAGCCGGATTTGTAAAAAACGGACTTGTAAACTGTATCGACCTGCACGATAACCTTGAGCGTGGCACATACCAGATCGGTAAGTATGCAGTTTTTGAAATTACAGAGCCAAAAAAGCGAACGATAGTTAGCACACGCATTCGAGACCGCACCTTCCAGCGGAGCTTGTGTGATAACTACCTGACGGATGCACTCACAAGGTCGTTTATATACGATAACTGCGCTTGTCAGGTCGGTAAAGGTACAGACTTTGCACGAAACCGCCTGAAATGCCATTTACAGCGCTACTATCGGAAGCACGGTCTTAATGGCTATGTTTTAAAATGCGATATAAAAGACTATTTCGGCAGTACCTCCCACAAGGTCGCCGAGCAAGCCGTGAGAAAACGTGCAAAAGACAAATGGGCTGCCGACGAAGCTGTCAGGATCATCAACAGCTTTACACAGGAAACTGACCCGACTGTCGGCATGGGCTTAGGGTCACAGGTCACACAACTCACCGAGCTTTCAGTGCTTGACGATCTCGACCACTATATCAAAGAGCAGCTGCATATCAAGCATTATATCAGATATATGGATGATTTTTTGCTATTTCACGAAGATAAGCAGTATCTTTTGACTTGCAAACGCATTATCGCCGAGAAACTCAAAGCACTCGGTCTGAGCCTGAGTGCAAAGAAAACGCAGATTTTTCCGATCAGACAACCTATACATTTTCTTGGGTTTAGTTTTAAACTGACCGAGACTGGCAAGGTGCTGATGCTGGTGCTGCCGAACAAAGTCACCCACGAACGCCGGAAGCTAAAAAAGCTGGTGCGTCTCAGCAAAAAAGGAATCCTCACCAAAACAGACGTTGATAAGTGCTTTGAGTGCTGGCAGGCTCACGCAAGCAAGGGCAACAGCTATAATCTGATAAAAAGCATGACAAAATACTATAATGATTTATGGAGGTAAAATAAAAAATGTTTGAATACATCCCTATCGAAAAGCAGATTGCTCACGCTGTCGCCGAATCGCAGGCAGCGGCTACGATGGCGGAACGCAATGCGGCGAATATTGATTATATTGCAATGATGTCTGACATCGAACTCGAATCTGACGAGGAGGTTGAAAACGATGAGTAAAAAGTTTGCAAAAGTCAAACGCTACTACGATGAGGGTTTGTGGTCTAAGCGGCAGGTACATGATGCTGTTGTCAAGGGTTGGATAACTGCCGAAGAGTATGAGATCATAACCGGAGAGCCATATGAGGAGTGATAAAAATGACAAATGAGCAGATAAAAGAGCTTGTAAAATCGCACGTTTACGGCATGACGACCGCCGAAATGTCGGAGATATACGGTCTGTCGGAAGCGGAAATAACCGAGATTCTGGTGGACAACGCCGCCGAAATAGCAGACGAGCGAGAGTACCGTGATATGCTTGACGGTCGTGCAAACGTCCCGATAACTGCACCGACACCCAGAGCGCCAGCGAGGGTATCGGCGGCAAGTGCTAAGACCTACACGGGACCCGACCTGAGCGTGCATAATGGCGCAGTAAGCATGACAGGCGTGAAGCAGTCGGGTCACAGCTTCGTCCTGCTCCGTGAGGGGTACGGCGATGTGTTGTCCTATCCGTACCAAAAGGACAGCCGTTTTGAGAGCAACTACGCCAACGCAAAGACGGCGGGTCTGAGCGTGGGTGCGTATCACTATATGTACGCAACGACAACGGCAGGCGCAAGGCGTGAGGCTCAGGGTTTTATCAACAATCTCAAAGGCAAATCGTTTGATATGCCGATTGCCCTTGACATCGAGGAGCGCAGTCAGTATAACTTGCCGAACAGCACGGTCGAGAGCATTGTCAAAGCGTTTATGGACGTTTGCGAGAGCGCAGGATATTACTGCCTGCTGTACAGCTACGAGAGTTTCCTGACGGCGAAAATGTCGGCGGCGTTCCGCTCGAAGTATGACGTTTGGTGCGCTAACATCAGCTGTCAGCCGTCTATCGCCTATGGTATCCACCAGTACAGCTTTACGGGTACAGTCAGCGGCATAAGCGGACGTGTCGACCTCAACCGCACGGCGAAGGATTACCCGACAATCATCAAAAATGCAGGCAAAAACGGCTTTAAACCCACTCAGCCGACAAAAAACGCCCTTGACACTGAGGGCTTAAAGCGTGGCGATAAATCGGTCGGGGTGTATCTCCTTAAACGTTGGCTCATGTCTAAGGGCTACAAGCTGGACGATAATGACACGTTCGGAAGCGGCACGGAAAAAGCCGTTAACGGCATTCTCGGGGCGGCAGGACACGCACAGAACGGCGTTGTGGGAGAGAATTTTGCTCGTAAGTTTGTGAAGTAAGAAACGGCACTCGCTCCGCTCAGGGGGTGAGTGCCGTTTTGCTATTTATTTATCTTTATTTTTTGCTTCTGCAATATACTCTCGAAAACTTTGAAACCAAGCTTCAAAGTTTTCGTCTTTTATGTGCATTTCAGCTGCTTTTCGAGCCTCTACGCACTCTTCTTTGCTATCAGAGGATAAAAGTATATAGTACTTATGATTGTGATAGATATATGCCTTCCACTTGTCTTCTCGGACTATGTAACATACGCCTTTAATACCTGACGTGCGGTTGTTGCTGTTAGCTTTATCCTTGCGCATTTCGTGAGTGATGCCTTTTTTCTTTCGGCAGCCACAAGAAACCTGTAAGCCGTGTACCAAATTGCTTCCTCTCAAAGAGACAACATTCCCACAAAGATTACATCTGCATAAATAGTAATCATGTCCATTCTTCTTGCAGTCAAACTGCAAGACTTCCAAGTTTCCGAACGTCTGTCCTGTGATGTCTTTCATTTAAACTCCTTTAGCAAGTTCGGAGAGCCATACGGATACTGAATAAACCTCGCTTTCGTCCCCCGATTCATTCTGCTCGTAAACTGTGTAGTCGTACCTGGTGTCGTTTCCGTCATCTTCATTGTAGTCCGCAATGTCATCTACAACATAATCTTTCAGGTCAGATATTAAATCATCTTTGTCATAGTCTAAAACTGTTTTGTCATCGGTGATTGTATCGTCAATGCCCATATAGGCACCTTCGATTTTCCAGCCCTGTCCGTTTTCCCATTCCGAGTAAGTAAATGCTATCCTGTACTTTGTCATAATAAACGCTCCTTTTTTAATTATGGGATTTGCCCTGTTCCGTTTTTTTCTAATTAAATTATATTATATTTTCTTGGTAAAGTCAATAGTTTCTCAGCGATTTTTAGCCAAACTCAATAATTTTGTATACTTGCACAAAATAATAAATATAAAATTATGCAACATGACAGCTTACATTATTATACATATACGACTTGATTTTTATCTTAAATTGTGGATTATACATAAAATTACCTCCAAAATATGTGCAACCATACAAAATCCTATAATTTTCGGATTTAGTATTGACAATTCTAATTTTATAGGATATAATATACTTACAGTATTGAAAAGGTCACAAAAATCCCCTACAAAAGTAATCAAAAAAGTGTATCAATTATCTTCGCACCTTAATTATACACTTTTTTTACTAAAAAAGTCAATACCGAAAGTATTATTATTGTTGAAAGGAGTTAAAAGCATGGCATTTTCTGACAACGTAAAGAAGTATCGTAAAAAGCAGGGCTACTCGCAGGAGGAACTTGCAAAGTACCTCGGTATAGCACAGGCGCAGATCGCCAAATATGAAACCGGTGTTACCGTTCCGAACATCGTAATTGGCGTTAAATTGGCACAAAGGCTCGGCACGACCTGCGAAAAGCTGGTCGAGGGATGAGCCGTGAGCAAGCCGAAAACACCCACCTGCAAGGACTGCCTGAACTACGCAACCTGTCCCGAACGCAGCAGGCTTTACCCTTGCAGGAGTTTTAAACCGACAAGAGTAAACAAGGACAAACAGGGGCGCATATGATTAAAACTGAAAGGAGTTGTTGACTATGGCAAAAAGACAGGAACTGCGTGCAGTGAGCGTTATCACGATAGACGGGGTGAAGTACATATGGGACGATCTTCCCGAGGAGACAAGAGCCAAACTTCGTAAGATGATGCTCGACAATGCGAGCCGCACACTCAGCCGTTACCTCAGCGATCACCCCGATGAAGCAAGGGTCATGCTGGACAAATACGGGGAATGAAAGGAAGTTACCAAAATGCAGGAAAACAAACAGGCGTTCGTCCGTGAACTGGGCGAACTGCTGAAAAAGTACAGCCGTGAAGCGGTCAGTGAACTGGTCTATTTCGAGGACAGCGACCGCTTTGAGGCTGTGGAGATAATCTACGAGGACGGTCACAGGCGCACGGTGAACGTAACTGCGGACAGCGTGGTGGCTGTCATGAAGGATATAGCGAGGGCGATGTTATGACAGACCTGAGCTACATCATCGAAAGTGCAGACGTGCGTATTCCGAACGCCTGCCCCGAACTCCCCGACATGGAGTTTGAACCTGTAACGGCGGTGAAAACGGCTGTCTGCGAGCGTTGCGGTGACGTGTATGAAATACACAGCGGAAGACCGACATCTTACTGCAAGGCGTGCAGGTATCTGATACGGCTTGAAAAGAGCAATGAAAGATACGAAAAGAAAAAGCGCATGAAGTACCGCAAGCCCGAAGTTCTGACCTGCGAGCGCATCAACAGCGTGTGCCGACAGGCTCAGATCGAGGGGACAAGCTATGGTAAGATCATGAGCAAGGGGGTGAAGAAGTGACCAACGAAATTAAAGCAACGCTGTTATGTGTGGCGTTTCTGACCGATTATGCACTGTGTCTCGGGTACGGACGTGTTGACCTGCTGTTGGTGTCGCTTGCGGTGTTTATCGTTATTCTTGCGGCATCGGCGAAACTGGAAAAGGCTGAAAAACGCCTGAAACGCTACAAGGACGACGCAGACCGCAGAGGACGGGAAGCAATGACGGAAGAACCCGAAAGCGTTGAAGAACCGCAGGAAGCACCCGTTATCGTTATAACAAGGGGGAAGGCTTCATGATGCAGACACATGAAAAAAGCCCTGTCGGTGCGGCAACACCAAACAAGGCTAATGAGTTAACTCAAAAACATTATACACTATCTGACGAGGAAAGTCAAGTGTATATTAAGGATTCTTACAAATTCAAAGAAATACTTGCGCTCCAAAAGCTTCCACTCGACAAGAAGATAGCTGTTTCAGTCACGGTCATCGGACAGGCTCTTACACTGGGTCACGCTCCTGCGGTTGCCTTTTCGGGCGGCAAGGATTCACAGGTTGTCGCCGATCTTATCGAGCGTTTCTTTCCTGATGATTTCAAGCGTGTTCACTGCATTTTCGGAAATACGGGCATTGAGTTCCCCGAAAGTCTGAGATTCGCCCGTGAGTACGGCAGGGAACATTTTAACGAACGTTTCCATGAAACACAACTCAGTCGTCTTGAAGAAGATGAACTGCGCTATGATTTTGCACGTCAGATCGTGGAAGAACTGGAAGACGAAGGCACTCTTGACGAGATACTTAAACCTGACGGCAAGCTTAAAGGACAGAAAGCACTTGTCGAAGCCGCAAAGAAACGAGGTTATAAGCTGGATCGTTCACGAATGTTCGAGAAAGGTCACACGAAGAATTTTACTTACTGCGTGGAGCAGTACGGCGCACCTCTGCTCGGCAAGGCGGCAAGCAAACTCGATGCACATCGCATCAATATAGAATGCTTTTTGAAATACTCAAAAACCGACAGCGAAAATGAAAAGACCCGTGATTATTACGATATTCTCAGGGAATGCAAATTTTCACAGCACTGCTGTAAGCTTCTAAAAAAAGAACCGTCAGAACGTATGCAGGCACAGCTTGGCACGGATATGATATTCAAGGGACTTATGGCAAGCGAGAGCCACAGCCGCCTTACCAGCTTTGCAGTCAGAGGACACATATTCGCAAGTCACAGAGATCACGTTGACGGTGCGTTTTATCATGTAAATCCTATCGGCATCTGGACTGACGATGATGTGTGGGAGTATATCCGCAGATTCGGCTTGAAGTATTCGCCGCTTTATGATGTTACTTACACAGCATCTGACGGCAGTTTACAGCACATCAAACGCAACGGCTGTATGATGTGCGGAACGGATATACAGTTCAGAGACAATCATCTTGCAGTACTGCGTCAGACACACCCAAAAGCATGGAACAGCTGCATGGAACGTTTCGGCTATCGTGATGCGCTGTATACGCTTTTTAAGCTGAAAAAGAACCGCAACATTTTTGACAGCTTTGCCGATGAGGGAACAAGTGCAAGAATGATAGAAAAATTCGGCGATGTGTCCGCTTTGTTCGATGTCAGACCGTGTGCTTTCGATGAGTTCGGCGAACTGGTCGATCTCACAGGAACGGGACTTGACAGCGAATATGATGCGGAGATATTGCTTGAACAGAACGGACAATTAAAATGGGTATGAAAAGGAGGAATAAAAAATGTCAGATTATGAAACTACCGTCCGCAGGGTCGAAAGGGCTGTCGGCAGACAGATGAAAGATTATGAAGTCATCGTGTTTCTTGCGGAAGAAGTGGAACAGCTGAGGGAGAAAGTGAAAAAATGCGGCACTGCAACGGCGGCAGATGCTGAATTTGCAGATTTTCGCATGGAAGTATTTCAGGGGCTGCTCGGCATATACGAGGTCATGGACAAGAACGAACAGAGAGCGTTCGACATGGGCGAAGTTTACGGCAGACTGAAACTGCTCGAAGAAAGCTTG
>Ga0326514_10002711_pt1 | contig 11272 bp, 6 predicted proteins | sample 3_2548_0518_D_FD_203653 | JGI IMG/M metagenome (GOLD analysis project Ga0326514, IMG submission 203653) | Bovine rumen microbial communities from UC Davis, California, United States - 3_2548_0518 | ecosystem: Host-associated > Mammals > Digestive system > Stomach > Rumen | place: USA: California... | reverse complement strand
ATCCTGAGGGTGATGAAGGAGGGCATTCTGGAGAAAGGAGACCCCAAGAAGCTCATCTCGCTGTATGTGAAGTCAGAGGAGGTGCCCCTGTTCAACCCCATCGGCGAGTATCTGAACTCATTGCCCCAGTGGGACGGTCACAACTATGTGGCCGATCTGTTCAGCCGCCTGCCAGGCATCAGCACGGAGCAAACCGCCTTTCTGGCTATCTGGCTTCGATCGGCAGTAGCTCACTGGTTGCAGATGGACACACTTCACGGCAACGAGGTGGTACCAGTGCTGATTGGTCCTCAGGGGTGTGGAAAGACGACCTTTCTGCGACGCCTGCTGCCCCAGCACCTGCGCCAGTATTACCTGGACCATATGAACCTATCGAACAAATTCGACAAGGAGATGGCGCTCACCAACAACCTGCTAGTCAATCTGGATGAACTGGAGGCTATCCGTCCTTCGCAACATGCCAACCTGAAGCAGACACTCTCGAAGAACAAGGTGAACGGGCGCCCCATCTATGGCTGTGCACAAGAAGACCGACTCCGCTTTGCCTCCTTCGTAGCCAGTACGAACAATCGCCATCCGCTAACGGATGCTACGGGTTCACGACGCTATATCTGCTTGAAGATGCCCAATGGGCTATTCATCGACAACACGGGCGACATCAACTACGATCAGTTGTATGCGCAAGTAATTTATGAGCTGCGTGAGTTGAATGTCCCCTACTGGTTCTCAAACGACGAGGTAACCCGTCTTCAGGAACTGAACATGGACTTCATGGAGAAAAAGGAGATGACAGAACTCATCAATGCCTGCTTCCGCAAACCAGAGGAAGGCGAGGTGGCCCAGTCGTTGACCAGCACCGAGGTCCTGAAGGTGATACAGGCAGATTTCCCATCAGTGGAAATCACCCAAGGAACCAAGGTCTGTTTGGGGCAGGCGATGAAAGAGTTGGGATTTTCCCATACATCAGCCAAAAATGTGCCTCACTACAAGGTCATTCCGCTCAAGGCTGCCTGACGAGGTTAAGTCTGGGTTAAGTGTGGGTTAGGTCTTAAAAACAGACCTAACCCTTTTCTTTCCCTTTGCGCATCGGTCTTTCGGTCCTGTTGGGTTAAGAGGTTAGGTTGTTTTTGAATAACCAAGGGTTATTGGAGAATAAGGGTCGCTTATTGCAAGAAATCTGGTCTCGAACATAAAATACGTAAACGTTTTCAAAGAATTTATTAAGAAACATTCACGTTTCTCGATTATATTGCGTATCTTTGCAGCCAGAATATTCTACTATTTTATTAATTTTATTAAAACTACTAATTTTATGTCTGTTAAATTTAAGAGTATTTTCCGAACGACACTTTTATTGTGTCTGCTCTTAGTATGTGGTCAAGTTTCGGCACAGACCATCGCTAAGGGAACGGTTACAGACCAGACGGGAGAACCCGTTATTGGCGCGACCGTAGTTGAGAAGGGTAATGCCAAAAATGCAGCAGTCACCGACTTCGACGGTAACTTTACACTGAAACTGCAGCATGGAAAGACGATTGTAGTATCATACATCGGTATGGTATCACAGGAAGTCACCGCAGGCCCCGATCTGAAAATCCAGTTGCAGGACGACAATGCATCCCTCGAAGAGGTCGTTGTCGTTGGTTACACCAGCAAGGCTCGTAAGGACCTGACCGGTTCTGTAGGTTCTGTCAGCGGTGCTAAACTGGCTGCCGTACCTGTATCATCAGCTGCTGAAGCCCTCCAGGGTAAGATTGCTGGTGTGCAGATTACGACTACCGACGGTCAGCCTGGTGCCGACATCAACATTCGCGTTCGTGGTGCGACGTCTGTAACCCAGAGCAATGAGCCTCTGTACATTGTCGATGGTTTCCAGGTAGCAAACATCAACGATATTCCTCCCTCGGACATCGCCTCTATCGACGTACTGAAGGATGCCTCTCTGACCGCCATCTATGGTGCAAAGGGTGGTAATGGTGTAGTTGTTGTAACTACCAAGTCAGCTAAAGCCGGTAAGGTTCAGGTAAGCTTCAACGGTCGTCTCAGCGTTTCATCGCTGGCTCGTTCACTTGACTTGATGAACACCCGTCAATTTGTTGACTACCAGTACGACCGCGCTGCTGCCAGCGGTACCCGTTCATCTTGGGCAAAGGCTTTCCGCGGTAACTTCGGTAACCCTCAAGACCTTGACACCTACTACAACAAGACCAGCAACGACTGGCAGGATGAGGTTTTGGGAAACACCCCATGGAGCTATCAGGCTAACGTAACGATTGGCGGTGGTAACGAGTCAACTCGCTTCAACCTCTCACTGACACAATCAGAGGATAAGGGTATCATCCTCGGTTCTGGCGTTCGCCGTACCAACATCAACCTCAAACTTAACGCTAAGATTACCAAGAACTTAGACTTCACCTACAACCCCAAGTTCACCTTCCGTCGTGACCAGGGTGCCGGTGGTGCCAACATCGGTTCTGGCGGTCTTGTTAACCGCGTACTGCAGTATCAGCCAACTGCTGGTCTGCGCGACTGGGGGTCATATAAGGACATGGAGAACGAAGCCGATGCTAAGATTTTTGCATTGACCAATCCTGTTGCTGATATCGAAACCAATATCCAAAAGAAGCACAGCTATACCATCAGCCAGCAGTTCGCACTGAAGTGGAATCCCATCGACGGTCTCGTACTGCGTTCTGAAGGTAACTACAACATCTCTTTCCGCGACACACAGCGTTTCTGGGGTTATCTGACTTCTACCGGGCAGAGTGCCGTTCACCAGCAGCGTCCTGTTGCTGCGCTGACCAACCGCACCGTAGAGTCATACACCTGGACTAACACTGCCAGCTATGACTTCTCGCTGAAGGATATGCACAACTTCTCGTTCCTGCTGGGTCAGGAAATCTACCACACCAAGTATAAGGAGAACAAGCAGACTGCTCACCTCTTCGACCAGAAGATCGATGCAATGGATGCATTGAACAACATGGCCATCGGTCAGCCCTACGCTCCTGACACTTATACGATGGTATCTACACCTAACCGTACCGCTTCGTTCTTCGGACAGGCCAACTATAACTACATGCACAAGTACCTCATCTCTGGTACACTCCGTGCCGACGGTTCTACCAAGTTCGCTCAGGGTAAACAGTGGGGTTGGTTCCCCTCTATCTCTGGTGCATGGGTTGTCAGCCAGGAGAATTTCATGAAGGACATCAAATGGATTGATCAGTTGAAGATTCGTGCCGCCTTCGGTCTTGCCGGTAACAACAACATCAGCGACGACCTCTGGCGTTACCTCTACACCGTTCAGTCATCAGGTGGTCCAAACCTCGGTGACAACGTGGGTGAATACGGTGCATTATACTATAGCGTACCCGGAACCTATCCTAACAAGGAGATTAAGTGGGAGACCACTATCACCCGCAACATCGCAGCCGACATCTCGCTCTTTGGCGGACGTCTGACCATCACTCCTGAAATCTATTGGAACACCACTCGTGACCTGCTCTACTCTTCTACCATCCCCAGCATCTCTGGTTACACCAAGCAGATGCAGAACATCGGTAAGGTTCAGAACAATGGTTGGGAGTTGACCGTTAATGGCGACATCCTTCGCGGTAAGGACTACGTACTGAGCGCTAACTTTACACTGGGCCACAACAAGATGACTATCAAAGAGTTGAACGCTACCGACAAGGTGCTCTACGAGAAAGCTGGTGCCTGGAAGTCAAGTGACGAGCAGGACTACATGCTGCAGGTAGGTGGTGAACTCGGTCTGATGTACGGTTACGTTTACGACGGTCTGTACAGCTGGGATGAGTTCAACTATCCTTCTGTTAGCAACTATCTGGCAGTTCCTAACACTAAGGGTACCGTTAGCGGAATCTTGATTGGTGGTACCGTTACTGACGGTTACGAGGGCAACAGCGGAAATGGTGTTCTCAGTTCGTCGAACTCTGGCTACTCTACACTTCCCGGTAAGATCAAGTTCAAGGATCTGAACGGCGACGGACAGATTGACCAGAACGATAAGACCGTCATCGGTCGTACTACGCCGAAGTGGCAGGGTGGTTTTGGACTCTCAGGCCAATACAAGGACTTCGATTTCACTGCCAACTTCACCTACATGCTCGACTTTGACGTGTATAACGCTACAGCCTATGCATTGTCAAGTTCATCTTCTTCACAGAACACATTCTATAACGTATATTCGAAGTTTGCTGATAAGCGCTGGCGCTACACTGACCCCGTTTCTGGTGAGTGTATCTACAAGGCCTACTACCTCGATGGTAGCACCAATGCAGCCGGTCAAGTTATCAAGCAGCCGGATGCTTATCGTCAGTTGAATGCCAACGCTACTTTGTGGAATCCTGCTGACGTTGTCAACAACGTGATGAACTCTTACTTCGTAGAGGACGGCTCATTCCTCCGTTGCACCGACGTGACCGTAGGTTATACCATCCCCAACAAGATTACGAAGAAGTTCTTTATTAATAAGGTTCGCGCATACGTTTCTGTATCTAACCTCTTCATCCTGACCAAGTATTCTGGTTACGATCCTGAAGTTGACGTACAGTCGGGTCTGACTCCTTCAATGGACTACAACCGCTACCCACGTGCGCGTACTTGGTCTTTCGGTGTCAACGTAACATTCTAATTGAACTAACCAAAGAAACGGAAATAATATGAAAATCAATAAGATATTTATCAGTGGATTGGCCTTGCTGGCACTTTCGTCCTGCAACGACTACCTGGACGTTGAGCCCGCATCGAATGCTGCCACACCAAGCGCAGTCTATGGGACTGAAGCGGAGGTCAATAAGGCCCTGAATGGCGTCTATGCCAAGATCCTGACCGACAAGACTTTCGGTGGCAATCTGTACAACACTTTCCAGTTGAACAGCGACGTAGATTTCTATGCCAACTCTAACGAAGCCGCTGCCGGCAATCAGCCCCGTCGTTTCGACGTCCGTTCGGATGCCAGCAATGTGGAGCAGTTGTGGAACGACCTCTATAATGGTGTCGAAACTGCTAACGAGTTTATCTATAACCTCAAGAACAGCAGTGTCTTTATTGAAGAGACTGAAAGTCAGACTATTACCGACAAGGACGGAAACAACTCGTTTATAGAAGTTCCCAAGCCCAACAGTTTCACACAGATGATGGGTGAAGCCAAGGTGATTCGCGCTATGATTTTCCATGAGCTGATGAGCTACTGGGGCGATGTTCCTTTCACCTTTGTGCCGACCTTTGTCTCAGATAATTTCACACCAGCTATCGTCAAGCGTCAGACCATCAGCGACGAATTGATTGCAGATTTGATGCATGCAGCTGAGTATATGAACTCTGACAAAAATCTGAATGACGCCCCACGCCGCATCTCCAAGGAGGCCGCATACGCTATGATTGCACGTCTTGCCCTGCAGGCAGGTGGCTACTCTCTGAACCACGACGAAAATAATACCACAGCGTACAAGATGACACGTCCGGCAAACTACAAGGAATATTATGAGATTGCCCGTGAATACGCCAAGAAAGTCATCGATGCAGGTGGTCACACCCTGAAACAGAGCTATCAGGATATGTTCGTCAACGAATGTAATTATATCAAGGTGATTGGTGACGATCCTATCTTTGAGATTCCATTTGTAACTGGTTCTACCGGAAACTGGGGTTATGCTCAGGGACCGACAAACAGCGTAGATACCAGCGATCCTAACTGGACCAACTCCGCATGGGGTGAGGCTAATGGAGGTGTTCGCACCACTTACTTCTATCGCTTTGGTTTCGACAAGAACGACCAGCGTCGTAACTACACCTGTGGCTTGTGGTACTACTCGAACAAGGGTGTTCCTACCATCCGTTTGGACTATGCTATGCACAACAACAAGTGGTCAAAGCTGTGGCAGACGACTGGCCTGGGAGCCAGCACAACAGGTGCTACCGGTATCAGCTTTGCATATATCCGATATGCCGACGTGCTGCTGATGTATGCTGAGGCCGAGAATGAGATCAATGAAGGTCCTACTGCTAATGCCATCAAGGCTGTCGAGGAGGTTCGTAAACGTGCTTTCGGTGGTGTTGATTACAGTCTTACAGCTGATGCAAAATCATCCAAGGAGAAGTTCCTGAAGGCCGTTCTCGACGAGCGCAAGTGGGAATTTGCCGGTGAGAATATGCGTTGGAAGGACTTGGTACGCAACAATATGTACAGCGAGGCTATTCTTTACACATTCCTTGCTTATTACTCTGTTGCTGAAGCACAAAACGGAGCATCACAGTACTTGCCTCAAGTTATTCTGCATGACGGCATTGATTATGATCAGAAATGTGTCAGCAGCTATGAGTATGTTCTTACCACGAATATCAGCAAGTTGAAGCCCGAATTCCCCAACAATTCGCTTTACATGATGTACATTGTTGATCCATTCGGTGATGGCGAGACACGTTCTGGTAATCCGTACCAATACTTGCCAACCGTATTTGGTGAAGCTTATACTTCAAGTATTCCTACAACAAGTGATTTTATCACATCTGCTAAGGTAACTGCAGAAAAAAAGATTGCATGGAGCTCTGGCGAATTGTCATGGGTTAATAACGATGGTACTTTGAAAAATCAGATTAACTACTCGCTATTTGGTTATATCCGTGCAGATGAGTCGAAGAACATCTATGTGGTAAGAGATGGAGCAGTCGTTCCCCTCTCACTCGATCCTTCTGAGACAGAGGCTGCCATTGAAAGCAACATCAGCAGTCTGCCTGCAGTACGCTATCTGCTCCCCTATCCTGAGGAGGCTATTGCCCGCTCTTCTGGTGCCTATAAGAACTACTATGGTTTTTAATCTGTAATAACTAAAAGAAAGTTTCAAAATATGAAAAAGATATTTTTATATTCACTGGCGTTGCTGTCAACACTGACTTTCTGGTCATGTAAGGATGACAACAAGGCAACAGGAGATTACGAGGATTCCGACCGTCTCCCACGCCCGATGTTCATCTGCGATAACAACACCAATAAAGGTTCGGATTACACTTATAACTGTCAAATAATTGACAAGAACACCGCAAGTCTGTATTGGTACACCGTACAGGGTGCTGCTGCCTACGAGATTAAGTGGGCTTATAAGACTTACGTCTCTGGTGGTGAACAAGCTTGGATTGAAACCGAACAAGGAAAGGACAAGAAGTCTTTGGCAGGCAGCATCATTATCGATGATCCCAATGAGTTCCACACTACTATTGAGAACCTGCAGTACCAGACGGAGTATTTCTTCGCCATTCGTGCACTTAACTCTTATAGTAAAACTGATGAGTCTTGGAAAAACGATCCCAAGAACTCGAAATGGTATGGCTATGGCAACCTGCGTCAGTGGGCTGACTACATGCAGTTGAATACTGAGGCTCGTTATAAGAATCCTAAGGTTTGTTCAGTTAAAGAAAAAGGCGATGACTATGTAGTACTCAGCCTAAATCGTAAGATTGACTACAAGAAGGACTACTCAACGGATGAAGCAAATGATATTAAGGAGAACTTCAGATTCCTGGACGCTGACAAGACGATTGTCAAGGTTGACTATCTGACCTTCAAGGCTTCAGCTTCAACGCCTAATGCCACAGAGAACCCCGCTTACCTGAAGTATGACATCACTGATGCCGATTGGGAGAAGGGTGAGATTCGTATTGACGGTCTGTCAAAGAACTCTGTTTACGACTTCCTGGTATGGGACAAGGATGTTCCCGTTGAGGCCGATGCATGGGTAGATGGTAATCAGGCACACACCACTGGTCCAAAGAACGATCCTATCACCATTACCCACGTGATGAGCCCTGTTGACACGATTACCACTTCTGACGGTGTATATATCGCTGACATTTCTCAGTATAACTCAATGAAGATTGACCAGATTCTCATCAACTACTGTCAGAACACAGAAATGTCAGAGAATCAGGTATTCTATCTGGAGGGTGGCAAGGCATATCATATCAGCACCAACGTAGAGCTGTACAAGGGCCTGACACTGCGGACTAAGCCTGAGGATGAGAAAAAGGGATTGCGTGCCAAGTTGTACTTGAGCGGTTTGCAGATGCAGGGTAATAACGCTGCAACATGTAATTTCATGCTGGGCCGTCAGCCTGTGGCTGGTGAGATGTCAACCTTCGAATTGGCTATAGACTCGATTAACTTCATCGACCTGGATGTTGACGTACCCTTGGCTATGAACCAGGGACACCAGACAGAAGGTATCGGAAGTTCTTCTGGTAACTACTTCATGAACATGTATTCCAATGGTCTGGGTGTTAATGTCAACCTGATTGAATGGAGAAACTGTAACTTCCAGGGCCTCATCCGTGGCTTCTTCCGCGTACAGGGCAACAACAACTTCTTCATCCACAACATCAAGTTGATTGGCTGTAATTTCTACAACTGTGGATACTATAGCGCTACAGCCGGTGACTATGCTTATATCTTCGCCGACATGAGCACATCGAAGTTCAAGTATAAGAGTAATATCCTGGAGAATGTTGAAGTTGCCGGTTGTGTATTCAACAATACTCCAAAGCGTCCTTTGATTACCGACAACGGACGTAACCAGACTTGGCATGCTGACGTACGCTGGAACATCAATGTACACCACAACACATTCGTGAACTTCTGCACCGTAGCTGACAACCAGATTATCTACACTCGCTACATTCCAGGAGGTTCTAATCTCGCCTTCCACGACAATGTGACGCTGGTTACCAAGGATGATAAAGATACCAGACGTGGTTCAAAGCATGCCGGTTGGTATTGTGATAAGGTTCAGGGCGGCGACAACAGTGGAGCCTGCACCTTTGACATTTACAACAACTGGACAACCAAGGGTGGCAAGTTCACTGCCAACGCCTTTGATGCTTCTAAGAACTCACCAAAGGCCATTAAGAAGGCTAAGTTCACTCACGATGCTAGCGAACTTCCTTTGCATGTCAGCACGATGAGCCCGACAGACATCATGGTAAGTCCTAATCCGAAGTATTTCATCGGCATTCAGAACAACCATCTCGACTATCACACAGACGATGGAATTGAAGGTGTGTACTATAAGAAAACCGCAGACGTGCAGAGCTCTGACATCTATACAAGTAAAGCTGGTGCCCCACGCTTACGTGGTTTGGAATATGACGATTTTAAATAATAATTATTAATATGGCTATGAAGATTTTCAAATATGCTACAGCACTGCTCGCCATGATTGCCATGACGGCATCATTCAGCAGTTGCTCGAAAGACGTTGATGAACGCAAGTCAAAAGATATTGAAGCCAAAGAGAATTTCTGGATGGAAGTCTCAGTGAGCAATCCTGGAAGTCTCAATGATGCTGTGATCATCATTACGGAATGGATTAAGGTTAGCGGAAAGACTTACGAAGTTGAGAAAGCAAGATATTCTGGTACGGAGTACTTCAATCTGACTTTCAATAAGGAGATTTATGGTACCGAGAATAAGATTGATGCTCTCATCTGCAACCCCATTTACAACACTTCTAACTATGCATGGAACAACTGGAACAAGCTGTTAGCTCTGTCGGATGCAGACAATGACATCATCCAGAAAGTCATGATTCCTGTGGCTAAGGCTGCAAAAGTTCGTGACTTCGAGGTGACTGTAACTTTCTCTAAGGACGAAAAGCAATCCGTCTTAGGAACCAAAGTCTATAAAGCTGCTGATTTTGTTTCTGCAGAAGACATTGCTGATTAATCAGAATTAAACAACACTCTTCTATACTCCGAGGGCGGACATCTTTTCGGTGTCCGCCCTCGCTGTTTCTTATACCCTTCGCACTTTTTTTCTCAAAAAGTTGGAATATTCAAAGTTTTATCGTATTTTTGCAGCGTAATTGAAGATTTTGTATATATGAGTACACAGGCAATGACACAGCAGATAGCCAACTATTTTAAGACACAACCTGTCATAAAGGCATGGCTTTTTGGTTCTTTCGCCAGAGGTGAGCAAACCAAGGACAGCGATGTCGACATACTCATTTTGCCTGATAAGACACAACATTTCAGTTTGTTTACTTTAAGTGGGATGTATGAAGATTTGAAAGAACTGCTGGGGTGTGAAGTGGATTTGATTACTGATGGTGGACTAATGCCATTTGCCAGAGAAAGTGCAGATAGAGATAAAATTCTGATCTATGAGAGAGCATCGTAATGATCCTAAGCGGCTAAAGGATATCATTCAAGCCATAGACACCATTTTAGAATATGTTGCCAATCGGACTTTTGAAGAGTTTGTGGCAGACAAAAGGACTTACCATGCAGTCATTTACAATATCATGATAATGGGAGAAGCAGCAAACATGCTTACTCTTGATTTTAGAGAGTCTCATTCTAATACTCAATGGCGTCAAGTGACAAACATGCGGAATTTTCTAATTCATGGCTATCATAATGTGGAGGAAGATCTTGTTTGGGAAGCAATCACTGAAGATTTGCTACCACTTCGTGAACAAATCACAAGTTATTTAAATGAGATTGAAAGTAATAACAATAAGTGAACAATCCCCTACTCTATAACACACTCCGAGGGCGGACTCCACAACGATGTCCGCCCTCGCTGTGTACTGTGTCACATCCAGTTTTTCCGCTAAATGTTTGGAAGTTACGACAAGAATATCTATCTTTGCAGGACAAAACAAACTACTGATAAAAACATGAGACTTTACAGACTATTAACGATAGCCTTGTTAATGGTGGGCTATACACAGATGCAGGCACAAGAAGAAAAGTTACCTGCATTCCCAGGTGCAGAGGGTTTTGGGCGATATACCACGGGAGGACGAGGTGGTAAGGTCTATCATGTTACCACCCTGGAAGATGGTGAGCAAAAGGGCTCGCTACGATGGGCTAATGCACAACAAGGTCCCAAGACCATCGTTTTTGATGTGTCAGGAACTATATTCTTGAAGTCTCCCCTACGATTTACCGAGAATACCACCGTTGCAGGACAAACGGCTCCTGGGGATGGCATCTGTCTGGCTGACTATCCTGTCTCGGTAGGGTCGAACAACATCATTCGCTATATGCGCTTCCGGTTGGGCAATCGTCAGGTAACACACCATGAGGGGGACGGACTAGGAGGTAGCAGATGCCATAATGTCATTGTAGACCATTGCTCCATCAGTTGGTCTATCGACGAGTGTCTGTCCGTCTACGGAAATCGCGACTTCACCGTACAATGGTGCATCATATCACAAAGTCTAAACAATGCAGGCCACCAGAAAGGCAA
>Ga0326514_10002710_pt1 | contig 11274 bp, 13 predicted proteins | sample 3_2548_0518_D_FD_203653 | JGI IMG/M metagenome (GOLD analysis project Ga0326514, IMG submission 203653) | Bovine rumen microbial communities from UC Davis, California, United States - 3_2548_0518 | ecosystem: Host-associated > Mammals > Digestive system > Stomach > Rumen | place: USA... | reverse complement strand
CACACCAAAACCATTTGAGCCCATGCCTAAACCGCTGACACTTTGAGATGCACCGGATGTAATATAATAAGCCGTGTCTGCATTATAGGCAATGTCTGCTATAATTAATTGTGTTTCAGCCGTTGCACCGCTTGTATTTATTGTTATTCCCACAACATTATTTCCACTGTCGGTAAGAATGGACATTGTTATACCGTTGTAAGTATATGTATTCCCAGACCATGTACCGATAGTGTTATGGGCTTTTATATTTTCTACCGTAACCTGAAGCAAGTTTTTGCCCACTCCCCCTACCCACGGCTTATCATAACCATGCAAGTCCTGTGAGCCTGTGATTTGTGTCACGCACCTTACCAAAGGCGCACTAGCCGCATCACTTATCTCGATGGGATTTCCGCTTGCGGTCTTGGTAACGTCTGCACCGCCTTTGGTGGAGAGTTCCTCTGCAAGGTTCGTCATTTCCCACTTAGACGGGTCGAAGTTCCCTGTTGTGTCCTCAAGGCACTTATAAAGCACGTTCTCGTAAATCGCATAATCTCCAACGGCATAGGTTTCCGTTTGGTCATACTCGTCTGCACTGATTCTGCGGTTCTCGAAAAGCAAAGCATCCACCTTGTCCGTCATCAGCCTGTTAAGCACATCTATGTCTGCTTGGTCTCCGTAACCCGGCTTCACAAGGCTGTAGTTCTCTGTATATGTTGCCATGTCTCCTCCTTCTACCAATTAAACAGTTCGAGGATTTCTCCCCATGTATAATTCTTAACCTCGCCCCACGTAAGGTCTTTGAGTCTGCCTTTGTTGAGGTATACCGCATCTGTGTAGTCCGTAATCTCTTCGGGTTCGGTCTCAAGGTCTGCGGTGTCCATTCCATCTGTAACCTCGATCAGGATCATATCCTGTAAGGTAAGCGTTGCGGAGTCCCTATGCAGCGGAACCACAACCGGCTCGACATTAAGCTGCGCAAGCGTGATCCTGTCCTCGACCTCGATGTATCCATCCCAGGAATCCGTAGCAAGCAATCCCTGACCGCTTATGGATGACTCAATTCCCTTGACAATAATATCTCCACCGTCTGCCGTCATCCGGACTAACCAGCGGTGCATTTCTGCCTCACCAAGTTCCAAATGATACAAGAGGTGGAGTACGTGTTTTCCATCTATCCATGTCTCTGTGGGATTGTATGCGGTGATCTCTGATCCGTTCCAAAGATACGAAACTACACCACAAGTCGCAGCATCTGATATGTGGTGCGCTGTCAATAATACCTCGGCATGAAATATCACCTTTGTTGCCTTCAGGGACGTGAAACGCAAGTTGATAATATCCTTAGTCTTCGTGTCTTCAATCGCAATCTGATTGTTAGACTTGAATATATAATACTGGATCTCATTCTGCACCTGGCCGGCAGCCATGGCAGCAAGTTCCTTCTCTTCCTTGCTCATGGTGGTTGGCTTATCACCAACTCCAGCGCACTGATAGGTGCCATTATAGATATACGTAAATCTCTGTATACAAGATGGCGATCCGTCTGCAAGACCACGCTCAAACAGGATCACATCTCCAAGGTCATACGCTGGATCTCCAATCATGTCGCAAGTAAAAGGTGTATAGTATATCGACTGGAGCGCATCCAGAATATTCTGGAGCCTTCGTGTCGGATTTCCGTATTGCATGAACGGATTAGCACCGAGATCCATGTCTAAGCCATTATCCTGAATCTCATGAACCCTATATACATCCGTACCCTTAGTCACATGGACCGCTGTGTACCGTGTTTGGAAGTCTTCCAAAGTGATCCCCTGGAATCTCTCATTCGGCTGGATCGTGTCAACCGGATCATGGCTGAATGTCTTAAAGATCAGTCTTCCGGCCCGATCGACCTGAGCCCAACAGCCCATAGCCGCTGCCAGATACGATATGGCATCACGGTAGGTCTGTATATCATTGTCTGCGTGCAGGACGTAAGCCTCTTGACCATTCGGAAGAGCCCTGACTTCTTCATTCGTCATTCCAAGAGGGACGTTGCAATCCATCCCCCACGAAGTCAAGAGCGTATATGGAGTACCGGCAGAGCCGTTGGCAATAAAATCCTTATCAAACTTGGACATATTATCATATGCCGTGATTGAGACTCCGTCTCTGCTCCAATATGCTTCCGCTATGGTGTATTTCCCGAGTGGGACAGATTCAGACGTGCTATCCTCAAACAGCCTTGTATGTCTCGGTGTGATCACCTGCCCCTTCCAGGCATATCGGTTGATATTCACTCCAACAAACGTGGCAGACAACACACCGATATTGACACCGCCAAGAGTGATTGACGTGTCAGACATACATTGGTTTTCGATGTTGAAAGTCCCTTGCAGCACGTTGGACTCATCAAAATGGACGTTTCCAATCGTCCCATCGAGTCCAAACCTCTGTATAGGGGCTTTCATGTTCAATTTATATTTATCACTTACGGAGTACATTCAGTCCTCCTTATCTAAAATTCTGTCATTGTAAACGTGACAACCCATGCTCCATAGGTACCGCCGAGCTTGTCAGAGTAGAGCTGATAGGATGCATTAAACCCTCTAATGTACATTGTCCGGTCCGTCATTCCGCCCTCCATCGGATCGAATCTCCGCAAGGTCACGGATCTGGACATAGCATAGTGGTGAAAGAGCCGGTACCAATATGATGAGCAGTTAAAAGAGGCAGACACACTCAGCTTGTTGTTTCGGACCTGTGAGATCTGATCATGCCCGTCCTCTGTCTGATTGATAGTCTCGACCTCTGTGTATGACTCATCCCACTGCTGCGGAGCAGGCAACTGTGTATTGTTGATATAGATCTGATACATTACATACCTCCAGTCCGGTAGTTGTGCTCTCTGAGAGAGTTGACTACTGCTCTTCCAAACTGCTGACCGCCCACGTTGAGGTTGACCTCTGTGGTCTGTCCGGACTGCATGAGTCTTACAATCTCCGACAGCATTGTGCCATAATCAGCCTGTCCGGATTTCTGCGCAACACTCTGCTGCATCTGTGTAGCGACCGCATTGATCCATTTCTTATTCTGGTCAAGCGGTACAACAGCTTCGGCGCCATTACCCTCGAGGATACCGACCTCACCTTTCTCCAGGATACCGCCTCGAGCCAGGTACGGAGCGTCAATGTAATCCAGATAATCAAGGTCTACACCGGGGATCAGGTTGATCGCCCAAATGCAAGCGTTGATCGCACCGATAAAGCCGTTGATAATACCACAGGCTCCAGCGAGCACGGCATTGATTGCACCTTTAACAACTCCGGTAATTGCATCTGCAATGGATGTCCCAATCTCGGAGAATGTCTCAACGATGGAATCCCAAACTCCGGCGAAAAACTCCTTGATGCCTTCCCAAATAGCCACAACTCCATCATATGCGCCCTGGAATACGTCCGAAAACCACTGACCGATTCCCTCAAAGGTTTCGCAGATTCCTTCCCAACAGCTGGCGAAGAAGTCACCGATTGCTGTGCATACTTCACTAGCAAGTTCTCCGATTGCGTTGAACCCTTCGGTGAAGAAGTCGACAACAGCCTGGAAGCCTGCCTGCATTCCTTCGCAAATTTCTTCCCATACCCAGCCGAGAACTTCCATGATCTCATCCCAGTGTTTGATGACCTCAATTACCGCCACAACAGCCAGGACAACCGCTGCAATAGGTGCGAGCAATGCGCCGAGTGATACTCCCATGGCGGCAGCGGCTCCGGATGCAGCACCGAAGACACTGGCGAGTGCACTGATGCCGGTTGCGATCTTCCCGATAAAGATCAGCAACGGACCGAGAGCACCAACGAGTCCAACCACAACAAGTATAACTTTCTGCATTGTCGGACTAAGGGATTTCCACCAATCACTAAACTTCCGGAGTAGATCACTTACAGTCTTAAGGATCGGCGCAAGCGTCTCTCCGAGAGTATCTCCAACCTCAGACAGCGCATCTTTTAGATTATTCTGCGCCACCTTGAGATCCCCGGAGCCATCTTCCAGGTTGGAGTAGGTCTTATCGACAGACCCCATTGTGTCTCCGAGTTTGGAAGCCGTATTGTTCATATTTTTGAAGGATACCGTACCATTTTTGACAGCCTGGTATACCTGATCTCCGGACTTTCCAAACAGCTCATAAGCATATGTGAGTCCGTCCATCTCGCCGGTGCCTGATTTGATGTATTTCTCCATGTCCTGCAAGGCTTTATTCAATGGTTTGCCCTCTTTCGTGGCATTCTTCATTGCCTTGCGCATTCCGGTCATTACAGTGTTCGCATCTGCGCCGGATTTTTCCAGCTCGCCGAGGAAGCTGGCAGCATCATCTATTGATACACCCATTTCCTGGAATGCTGCTGCATTGGTGACAAGTCCGGATGCAAGAGTGCTTACATTGGCACCGGTATTCTGCGCTGTCTTGTTCAGGACATCCAGCAACCGATCCGCATACTTGGCATCCTTTCCAAAGGCAGCAAGGGCTTTCTGTGTGTCATCTACGGCGCTCGTTACATCGGTACTGTTAAGCCGTGCAAACTTTACATACTTCGTGGACAGCTTTTCCAGCGCATCCCCGGTCAATCCAAACCGAGTATTAACCTCTCCGATAGCCTCGGCAGCGGTATCAAAGTCTGTCGGGATGGATGTAGCAATGTTTTTTGCCTGCTGCTCCATACCCTCAAGAGCCTTGCCGGAAGCACCGGTTTTGATTGCTATATTATCCAGCGCATCATCCACGTCATAGGACATCTTAAGCGCCGCTGCACCTGCTCCAGCAATCGCAACAGTGACAGTTTTGGTCAGTGTCTCACCGATCTCCGTGCATTTCTCACCGACTTTTCCAAAGGCTTCGGACAGTTTATAAGCCTGATCCGAGATCCCTTGCATGGATGAGCCCTTGCCGAGCTTATTGACCTCTTGGTTTACCGCTCCGGCTTCTCTTTCCAGCGCTGTCAACTCGGATGTGGTCTTGGCAACCTCTGCCTGGAGCGTATTGTACTGGCTCTGTGTGATCGTACCGTCCTGGAGTGCCTTGGCAGCATCGGCAGCGGCCTGCTTCTCCAGTTTGAGCTTCTCCTCGGTGTCCTTAATAGCCTGATTCAACAAGTTTTGCTTTGTCTTCAGCGTGTCAAGGTTCTTTGGATCCAATTTTAAGGCCTTGTTGACCACATCAAGACTCTTTTTAGTCTCGGATAGGCTCTTATTGACATTCCCCAGAGACTTGACAAGCCCGGATGTCTTACCTTCTATCTCGATTGTAATGCCCTTAATGTTTCCGCTTGCCATAATTTACCTCGCAAATTTATCAAAATCAGATTGGAGTGGCTTCAGCTCCCACTCCTCTTGATCGTTTCCTCGTTCGATCAGCATATCCATCACCTCTCCATGCGTGTAATACGGCAACTCTTCGAGAGGGATGTTGAGCTCCTTGACTCGGAGCAGAAACAGCCCAACAGTAAATGGTCTTACCGTGGGCCTTTTCAGTTTTTTGGGTTGCTGGAGGTCTTTTGATTACTCATCCACAGGTTTGATACCTCCGGGAGGATGATATTCGTCATCTCTTCAAAATCAAATCCTGCAAGCCACTCAACAAACCCATCACTGTCTGTCTGCATGGCTTCTTTGAGTGGTTTCTCTGCCATGACCTTCATGGTATAACCAACCATCTCAAACTTCTCCATGCGTTCTCCCATCGTGATTCCTTCAACATTCTGGAAGAAATCAAGGAAGTCAAACCCAAAGATCTTCTTTCCGACAATCGTAGTGGCTGCATTACACTCCAGCACCACTTCTCCGTGTGATGTCTCAATTACTTTCCTCATATATACTTCTCTCCTTATCCAAATAAAGGGCCCCACTCACCACGGAATGAGGCCCAGTCTCTTATTACTTACTTGCCGTCACCAGCGTATACTGATGTGTACCAATCAGCATATGCCTCGGATGCCTTGTCAGCGTATGCCTTGATAGCATTATCGTCAGGCCTTGCTGTTGATGTGATCGTAACAGTGTCGGTCTGCGGTTCAATGCTCTCGTTGGTTGTTCCGGATGCAATAGCATGACGGGACAGTGAGCAACGGTAGAAGCAATACCGTCTGCCGGATGCGTCAAGCGTGAACTCAAACATAAGAGCCACATACTTCTTTACATCGTCAGACTTCTCAATGATTACATCTTTGGTGTCCTTGGTCTGTCCCATGACAGATACCTCAACATCCTCCGGGATAAGGGCGGACTCAAAGTCTCCCTGATAGCCGGCATTGTTTCCGAGCATATAATACACGGAATCGTCTGCATAAAACGGTGTATCCTCGCCCTGAGCTTCCAGGGACATATTGACAGCACCGGGCCATGCCTTAACGGTGCCATAGGTGGACGTAGTCTCACCCGTAGACGGATCTGTGGTCTCCGTTACAATGGCATAGTGCACATTTTTAAGACCATACTTAATTTTACTCATCTGCTAATACCTCCATGGTATATATGTCTATGTACACTTTCTGGTCTGCATCGTAGGCGGAATCGCAATTCCAAAAGAGGTCATTGCCATCAAATACCGCCTTAAGTTCTGATCCTTTAGTGTACTCTGTGTGATAGTGTGTAACTGTAACTGATGCAATGCGCTGGTAGACCTTATTGTCGGCTCCGAAGTTGTCATAGTCCCATGTGTAGACCAGGAACGGGCACTTGGTTCCGATCGGGGCATGGTCGAAGAATGCCGGAATACCACTCGTTTCAAGCTGCGTTGCGAACTCTGCTCTCGTCATAAGTTTTTCTCGATCCTTTCAACCATTTCATCCTTCACCCATTCCTCCACGGCCTTGATATGTGGCTGTGGCTTGGCATGGCCCACTACTGCACCATTCCGGACAACCTCATGACCATTTTCGAGGAGATGGGTGAGCTGATACTGCTTGTTGTGGATGATCGTCTGTGCATAGTTCTTTTTGGCCTTGGAATCAACCTTCCAGTCATCCGCATAATGCCGTCCTTTACCTCTCGGATTCTTCGGAGACGTTGCTTTGAGCTTCTTTATGGCTTCCTTAGCAACCTGATCCTCAGCATCCAGCACAGCCTTGTCCACGTCTTTCGCATAATCTTGCAGTATCTTGTTAATTTCCTTCGTCAGATCCATAAGCACCAACCTCCGTGCCTGCATAGATCTCCAACACGTCAGCAGAGGGCTGATATGTCCGACTGACACCGTACCGCTCGCCCTCATATTCCACGATTGACTCTCCGTTATAATTGACCGGATTAGTCAGGAATACATACTGGAGATCCATGCCGAGCTGGGAAGCGGAATAAAAGTCATTCCTTCCAACCGACCGGACCGAGCAGAATACATCAGTGGCGGTCTCCGTTTCAACCAGAGCCTTGTCCTCATTCTGCGTGTAGGTCTTTTTGATCAGCTTGATAACCGCATCTGTCATGTCAGTGTCCTCGCTTTCTGCCCGAGGATCATGTTGTTGAGCATCCATCTGAGCATCCTGGGCATACCTTCCATGGTGTCCCTGCGTCTCCACTGCCATGCTGCATACGTCACCACCGCTTGCATCTCATCAACGGTCAGAGTCTCCGGGAAGGTATATCCCTCCCGGGTGATCTCTGCCTTGGCGGAATCGAGGTACTGACCCAGCCTTTCATCATATACAGTTGTTGATATGCCGAGGTCTACCTTCAGCATCGTAATCATCTGCGTGTCAGCCATGATCAATCCCTCTTTTCCTTATTTCTTCGACTTGGTCGATCTACGTGTTGTCTTTTTAACCGGAACAACCTCCTCAACCTCTTCAGTCTTTACTTCTTCGACTGCGTCAGTCTTTTCCGTTGTCTCGGTACCTGAAACGGGTGCCACTGCTTTTTTAAGCCCGGCACTCATGGTTGTCCCTCTGCCTTCAGGCGCAGCAAAGAGACCGCTTATAAATTTGCCGAATCAGACGGGAAGGTATGAACCATATCGTCCCCATCTGCTCCGTTGATACCGATTGCAACGAATCCGTTGACATCCAGAACCTTGCCGTCATAGCGAGCGGTTCCCTTGAATCCTGTCTGATCAGCGGTCCAGAATGCGTGCTCAGAGGTTCCAATCTTGGTACCTGCACGCTCTGCAAGGAGATACAGATCTGCGTATCCGCCAACGATTACATCGTCCGGCATGAATCCAAGCTCGATGATGTCACCGCCAACGATCGGAAGCTGATTTCCAGCCACATACAGACCATTTGCATCGACATTCATCATTGCCTTGCGGACCTTCAGAAGTGTCTTCTTGTTCATGATCCAGATCAGATCAGAGCCGTACTTGCTGGAGATGAGTGCAGCGTCATCGATCAGTGCCTCGATCAGAGCCTTGTCCTTTACTGTGTTTGCGTGAGAAACTACGTTCGGAGTAGATGTCACAGCCTTCAGGGCGGTTACGATACCAACCGGCATCTTTGTTCCAGAACCGAAAACGATTGCAGCATCCAGAGCCAGACCGATTGCCTGTCCCAGTGCGCTGATCAGCTCGTCTGCCAGGTCAACATCGGAATCCTCAATAGTTGCATTGCAGACCTTGAAGTATCCACCAACCTTGTAGCCATCAACCTCAACCTTGGAGAAGCTCAGATCAAGCTCGTTAAGGTTAGCGCAAGCCTCGGTCCATACTGCCTCCGGAGTTACTCCTTCGATTACCATACGGCCTTCGCCCGGAACAGCCTTAACAAATACACGGCTGTACAACTTGGAATAGTCCTCGATGCTCTCCTTGAGCAGTCCGAGCAGTACCTTCGGGATCAGATAGCCAGCGTTTGTGATGGCTCTCTTCTCCTTGATTGCTGTCCGCACCTGGCTGATCAGTTCCTGCATCTCGTCCTGTTTTACAAATGCGGATCTCTCCTCATAACCCATCTCTTTCCATCTCTTGTTCATTGTCCTTACCTCTTTCTGCGGTGCTACCGCCTCTCTTGTCTGTACTTCCGGCTCCTTTTCTGCCGGAGTCTCTTCGATCTCTGCAAGCTCTCTTTCGAGCTTCTCAACCTCTGCTTCCAGATCAGTAACGGCCTTATCTGCCTCTGCCTTCTCTGTTTCAAAAGCATCAACAGCCTCTTCAACCGCTGCCTTCTCCTCTTCCGTGCTGGCTGCTTCGACATCTGCCTCCAGCTCTGCTTCACGGGTTTCCAACTCTGTAATCTTCACTCTTGCTTCTTCAAGCTTTTTCTGCGCTTCCCTCAGAGCCTTCCCCTTCATCAGACTTCTCAGTGCCATGTGTGCACCCTCCTTTTAATCTTGATCTCATTGTGGCTTTCCATGCCTCAGTCTTGCGTTTCTCCAGCTCTTCCTTATCCTTAGCCCGTGCGGAGATGGCCGTCTCCTCATAGGCCGGGAAGGTACAAGCGGATACTTCCCACAGCTTGACATTTTTGATTGTCCAGTGAATTTCCCCGTTATCTCGGAACTCGGTTTCCTCCTCGAGGATGTCAAAGCCAATCGAGCACTGGTTCACATCACCCCTCTGTACACGGGCATAAAGGTTCATTGCGTCCTGATCGTTCGGATTGATCCGGACCTTTCCCCATAGGCCGTGCTCATCCTGGCGGACTTCCAGCGTGTGTGCAGATGTCCGACCGAGGACAAGAGTTGTGTCATGGTTGACCAGAGCCCTAATGTCTCCAGCTAAGGTCTCGCTGAATGCGCCTGGAGCAATACTCTCGCTCATGCCCATTCCAAGGTCATAGTTGCTATTGAATACGGCGAAGTAGCCCTCAATGTAAAGCTCTCCGCCGTCTTCTCTCGTCTCAAACTGTGTTGCAGCAGTTCTAAGCTGCCTCTGTTCTCTATTCATTTGCATACCTCCAAAAATAACCATTTGCGTATGGTCTCATGCCCTTGCAACACATACAAATGTTGCCCTGGCTGATATTAAAAAATCGAGCCGCCTTATAAATTGACGAAAACTCGATTTCTTCACCGGTTTCAATATTCATAGCAATTACTGCCTTTGCTGAAACATCATCTTTGCGAAGTCCTGTCTCGTAAGCGTGTTTCAAATTTTCATTATGTGTAACCCATTCAAGGTTGTCAGCACAATTATTGCTTTTATCACCATCAATATGGTTTACTTCCTCAGCCCCATCAGGCCTATCAACAAAATACATTGCTACAAGTTTGTGCATGGTGTAATAATGGACGGACCCACCATATCTTAAACCTACCTCAAAATATCCGGTTTTCTTTTTGCTTGGCTTAATTATGTGTCCCGTTTCCGTATTAACAACATATCCATCACGGCATACCATATATACAGTACCATCAACCCTGGCAAATTCCTTTTCTATCATTCGTCCTCCTGTATTAGCTTTTTCTGCAAGCCACTCATCTCCCACGGCAAATAGTTCTCAAGTATTCTCAGCTCATCCAATCCCTCTCTCGGACTCAAACCAAGCTTATCCCTCACCTCGTTACCGTCTACATATCCTCGGTCACCGAGCGCACAGAACACACTGGAGATTGTCTGAAGATCCCAATCCAAAAGTGATATGATATTAAATCTCACATACCACTTCGGTGAGATGATCAGCTTCTTCGTCATTTCCTGCTGGAGGCTCATAACGATGGACTTGAGCTGCGTGTTGATAAAATTGTTCCATTCGTTCTTGTTATAGGCCCCAACCCCGAGAAGGAATGCCGGCACTCCGAGGACCGCTGCCACCGTCTGCTTATCCAGTTTGACATTGTCAGCCAGCGCAAGATCCGCAAGGGACAGAGGTTTGATCTGTTCAACCTGGAACTGTTCCGCCGGAATCAACCATGGCTCTCCAACCTCGGCAGACTCCACATAAGTCTCGAGCAATTTCTTTCTTCCTTCTTTGGAAGCGAACTCGTCAGACAGGGCATCCACCTTCACGATCACGGATGGCTTCCATTTGCTGGAGAAGAATGCCTTTTCCGTTGCGCTTGCCTGCTTGAGGTTCGAGATCAGGTCCGACAGGATCACTCTGAACCCTTCACCCTTCCACATATAGTCTTTTCGAGGATTGATCCGGAAGTGCAGCACATCATCCTTGTTGTACGGTTTCCCATTGATCAGCACCGTGTAATCATTCCAGGTGCCATTAAATGCGACCATGGATGCCGGGATCGGCTCCAGGCTTCCAAGGTATCCGTCATGCGTATTAACTCTGACTATGGAGTTCCCATCACCATACAAGAGGAGGTTCATCACAACCGCCTCGATAAAATTCTTTCGTGTCATGTACGGATTTGGGTTAATGTCAAGTT
>Ga0326514_10002707_pt1 | contig 11276 bp, 10 predicted proteins | sample 3_2548_0518_D_FD_203653 | JGI IMG/M metagenome (GOLD analysis project Ga0326514, IMG submission 203653) | Bovine rumen microbial communities from UC Davis, California, United States - 3_2548_0518 | ecosystem: Host-associated > Mammals > Digestive system > Stomach > Rumen | place: USA... | reverse complement strand
GATTTTCTTTCCGCATTTAGGACATCTACGTTCAGGATATACATATGTGATATCTCTAATAAGGTCACCATCATCATTTAACTTACCAGCATCATACTTATCTGTTTCAACAGAAAGTGCTTGTAACTGGTCAGATGTAAATGATTTAAGAATAGTTGCATATGTCTTTACACGTCTCTTATAGGTAATTACTTTATCATTAGCAACGGGCTTAGTATCTATAAGAACTAGCTGATTAGTCTCATAATCAATCTTATAGATAGAATCTATATATGATAGGAGAAGAATTAAATCTTCATATTTCTTAGAGAAGTTCTGGTCTACAAGTGTAGGTTCTATATAAGTATTATATAGTGAAGGAACTTTAAGTCCTATTACATATTCATCAGATGCCTGATACAAGTCAACCTTATATTCTGTAGTTGTAGAATCAGTATTGCCTTCTTTAAGAATATTCATATATTCTTCTTTAACTTTATCATCAGTAAATTTAATCATAGAATGTACAGGTACATTTTCCATGAACACATTATTACACTTATCATCAGGGCAAGTGAATGTAACAATGTTTGCAGTTCCAAAAGTAGCCTTATAGCTAGTAAACATATAATCATCCATAACTGTGTTAGGAGTAATCATTGCCCAAGCTTCAAAGGTCTTAGGTTTATTTGCATCTATAATATGCTCGTAGATTAGTTTAAGCTTATTCTCAATAAACTTATTATAATTAGCTGAACCACCACGAACTTTCTGAGGGTCAATAGACTGAATCTCCATAGGCTTCCATGCAGACATTCTAATTGCACGTTTCTCACTGAACAATACGCCATCAGCACATTCAATAGCCTTTGTCTTAATATCATTAATTACTTTAGATGCATTAATTGTCTTCTTAGAGATAGAAAACTTGGACAAATCAAGTCTATTATGAACTGGTCTAAAGTTATTATTGATTTCATGTCTAATTGTTTCTTTAATAGCTTCTGTTTTAGCCTTTGATTCTTCATCTGTTTCTTCATTTTCAGATTCATCGGATGATTCTTCATCATCAAGGAACTTCATATCTTCTTCGTCAATTCCATCAAATAGATGGTCATCTTCATCATATACAGATGTATCTTCAACCATTGCAATTGTTTCTTTTTTAGTACCAGATACAGGTGCAGATACATCTACCTGCTGTTCTATCATATCAGGCTTACGAAGAATACTTATCATTTCTCCGACAATAGGTGGTTCTTTAACAACTGTTGTTTTAGCAGGTTCTTCGTCTGTATCAAAGTTATTTACTTTAATAGTAGTAGGCGCTACTGTATTTACTTCGTCATCATTATCAATATCACCACTATCTTCTTCTATAGCTCTTTCAATTCTTTCTTCATTACCTTTATTAATAAGCTCTGTAGATTCACCCGCTAGTCTATTTATTGTAGAATCAAGTCCAAGGAATGCTTGGTCAAGCATAGGGTTTCCAGTACCATCAGTAGGTTGTTGATTCTTTCCAGGAAGTACTACTTCTGATAGATTAGCCTCTTTTAAATTCTTTGTATCAAGTTTATGTTTAGTAGGCATTCCTACAGGTGTTCCTACAGGAATAGCACCATTAGAAAGGTCGGATAATGATACATTATTAATATTTTCAGACATATGTTATTCCTCCTTATATATTATTTAAAGTCTGATAGGTAAGAATCTTTTCTAAGAACCTCACCTGTTTGTGTATTAATAGGTATAAACACATTCAATTCATTGGTTGTAATGTATATCTTTATAATTTTTTCATCAGTGTCTAATTCACACTTTATCTTAGCTAAAGTAAATTGTGGTAGATACCTTGATATTTGTTCTGCTATACGTGTTTCTAATTTTTGTATATCTACACCAGTAGAATATCTAAACTTAGAAACTAGTCCAACACCACAATCTGGATGAGTTTGAATAGTTCCAGGTTCTAATAAGATAAGTCTAACCAATAATAGTGTAGCATAGTTTATATTTTTTACCACTAAAGGTCTATAATATTTATCAACCGATAATAGTGGCTCAGTATCATCAACAAAATAGTCATCATTGGATGGCATTTAATATACCTCCTTTCATGTATTACTTTATTGTTTCAGAATTAAAAAAATAAAAAGACGTGGTAAGGTTTGTTTTTACACCTGTAGAAACTTAACTATAATATATTCTCTTGAAAGGGGTTAACATATATTATGGCAAAATTAAAGTATACATTTAATGACTACATCACTAACCCTTCTGGCAGAGGTGCAGCTAATTCAATCTCTCCTCCAAATGACCAATTTGAAAAAGAGTTAATGGGTTTAGAAGGTAAAAATGATAAGTCTAAATTTAAGGTGTACAAGCACACTAAACCTGGAGGTAAACACTTATATTACATACATTTTCAAATACCATCTTCTACTAAAGACTTCTTTAATGATGTCGTTGTAGAGTTTACAGAAGATGATAATGATTCTGGTAATATAAAAACCATTAAGAATTACACTGTCAAATTTTTCTCTAATGATACAAACTTTGTATATACATATGCATATACCTTCAAATCACATGGTTTAATAATAGGAGATTTAGAGAAAAAACTTCCGTTAAGATGTTTAATACAAAAACCAACTATGCGTAATCCTGATAATGCAATGGGTATTAATAAAGCTATTTATTTCTCGTATATAGTAATGACAAGAGAACAGTTATTTGAAAAAGAAACTCTTAATAGAGTTGCTGTTTCAGGTGGCTTGTCTAAACTAATATCTGAGATACCTAGTTTTGATACTAAACAACGGGAACGTAATAAAATAGAACAAGAACAGAAGGAAAAAGGAAATGGTACTAAACAACAACCTAAAACTAAAGTGGTTAAGTCTAAGAATCTATTAGGAGAGAATCCTGTAGAAGCTTTAAAACCAAAGATTACAAAAATTGTTGGTAGTACTAAGAAATCTTCAATCGTTAAAAAAATAAAAAAGAGATAAGATTATATACTATAATAGTGTAAATCAATCTCTAAAGGAGGTTTATATATTATGCAGCAGGTAATAAACATTAATGGACAAGAATCCGTAGTAGTTGATGCTGGATTCGAATACTACTTTTGTGACAACAACCGATTTATCTTTGATGTAGATAATTGGGTTGCATATCCGAGTGATAAAATATTCACTCATTGTAAGAACTCAATAATTTTACCTGTATCTTCATTCTACGGAATAGAAGATAACAAGGTACTAAATAGCTTCATCTTGACTAGCAAGAGATGCTATAACTCTAATGAGGTAAGAGAACATATATGTCAGTACCTCAATTACTTCGAGAAATACTTTGATAAAGAACATGAGTTACTGTTCTATATATTTAGAATGAAACAACTTATGGACACAGGTTATTTATCAGAAGGTGGAACATCTAGACCTTACACACTGGATAATTTCTACAATGATATAAAGACCTACATCTTATCAGATTCCATGTATAACAAGGTATGGAATATGGTAAGTGTTAACTACAAGCTAGACCTTAATTATAAGAATAAGAATAATGAAGGTCTACAGTACAACAACAGTCATGGTAAATACCTAATGGAAATTAGTTTGTTCATGAACATGTTAATCCCATTAATCATGCACTTCAGTTATAGAAATAAGATTACGAATGTAGAAAAGATACACGAAATAATCTTTACTATCTATAACTGGCTATTCGATATGTATATAGATACAGATAGAATGGCTAAAAGAGGTTTACCACCTGCAGATATGTGGGTTAAGATATATGAGACGGCTTCTACTATAATGGCATCTGATTACAAAACAAATCAAGTGCTTTGGAATATAAGTGAGGTTAGAGGTTTCTCTCCAACGATAAATGCTAACGACGCCATTAATACAGTTATTATGCAGGTTATGCCTAAGTATACTTATAATGGAAATGTCGTTACTTATAATATATCTTCAATCAAAAACAATATTAGATACAATATATCTGATATTAGTTATGAATTCGACTACTCTGCATTAAGTAGTAGTAAACGTGATGGAGAAGATAATACCTCACAATTTGATAAGTTTGAAGCACACATGGTTAAAGCAAATGAAGCTTTACAAGTATGCAATGACTTTATGGCAAACACTACTATGAATAATATAATTGCCAGATATGGACCATTCAGTCAAGAAGAAATAAACTTCTACAGAAGAGCACTAATTAAGAATGGTCAACCTTTGATAAATAAGTTCCAACAAAAACTTGTTAATTACATGTTTTTCAGGTTCTTTGGAAACACAATGTCACCAATGTGTATAAACGGTGACCAATATATCATTCTTATGATAGCTGCTAAAAGAATATTACTAGGTGATGGTATGAAACTACTACCATATATAATAGCTAGTAATGTTGTTCAGATAAGTTCTCGTACCACATTATGTAAGAAAGAACTTATAAAGGTAGAACAGTCAGAGTACTATAACGACATTTGTCTTAAGTACCGTGATGATGAAAAACAAATAAAAAGAATGTTAGCACTAATTGCTACGATACTGAGCAGTAGATTTACTATCATTGATATGGATGAAGAAATTAATGGTATGGAAATCAAGATGGAATCAGATATCCTTATAGATGAGGTGTTAAGATTCATAATTCAAATATGAAAATTCAGAGTAGAGAGATATTATATCTCTCTACTCTTTTATATAGATTATACATATTTTAAATGAAAGGATGATAATTTATGAAAAAATTATCAAATTTGTTCGATGGAATGAACAAAAAGCAAACTGAGGAAAGAAACAGCCGTAAACCCATAAAGATAGGTGAAGTCTATCTTTTTGACCCTATGGGTGAAACAAATGTATCAGCTACAACAACAGCAGTAACTGTACTGAAAAAAGGTATATACGATAGCACATATATCGTTATATCCGTAAACAATGGTGATGTCTTTGAATGTGGTGAAGAATTATTGTGTCCATTTGTTAATTACAATACAATAAAACCAATCATAAGATGTCAATATGGTACGACCGACTTTACTTCAGAAGACTATATGTTCTACGAATATATAATGTCTAAATTGATAAGCAATCTTGAAGATGTCATAAAGGAAACTGATGACATTCCTAAAGAATCGTGTGAAAAAATATACACGGACATATTAACCAAGTATAAAATTCTTGGTGATAAGATAAAGAAGTTTGCTTCTATATCGAATTACAAAAAGTATATAGAAATCATCAAGACTACTAAACTTCCTACAGAAGAAGAACTAACTCTTTCTAAAAAGAATTTTGACAGAACTCTTGAAAAGTCAGAGTTCATTGAGAAATTTAATGAACTCGTTGCTAGTTATAATCCTATACCTGAAGATGGTAAAGAAGGTATAACTCTAGTTGATTTTATAGATAAAGCACTTGACTTACTAGAAGATGTTTTTCCTCTATCTGCTTTAGTACCAGCAGAGGAAGAATTTAAATATGTCTATAAAGAAGACTATTCTAATCTTATAAATCAGTGTATAACTGCACTTAATGATGATAAGATTGTCTTCCTTGTAGGAGCGAATAGTGATGCTACCCAAATGGCATTAGCAGTTTACGACATATGTGATATTGACCAAGTAGGAATATATATTGAAAACTGTTATGACAAATGGGAAGATAAAGAAACCCCTTACAAAACAGAGTATAGAATAGTACTCATTACAGTTGATAAGAATTCTAGGGACATTGACTCTAGTGATTCTGAATAATAAACCCAAACTAAAATTTTAGGAGGAATTTTTATGTTGAATTTTAACGAACTCGTAAGAAGCACTAAAAACATGTGTGCTAAGGTACTTGATGAACTTGGTCTTAGTTCAGATGACTACAGAATAGACGTTCAAGACCCTTCAGACTTCATTAAAGATGAATACGAACTGTGTTATAAAGGCACTAACCTGTCGACAGATGATGTGATAGGATTTATTTCCAATTCGGACTGTATAAATACGTATGCATCTTCTTTGATGTACACCTGCTATTACTTTTCGAAAGAACACAACAAGAGGGTTATTAGATGTGTTATACCAACGAATAATCTTCTAAAGTTGCTTTATGAGAATGAGCGTACCAATTATATATTTAAAAAGATTGGTGAGAAAGACTCCGAAAAATATGTGACAACTGATATTCTTTTAGAATATATTTATCTCTGCATAAAGCATGAGGTAGGTCACCTTATGGATTATAACCAACGTGTTGGTATTAATTTAGAAGGTCTTGATAACTTTGAAAAGTATGAGAATAATAATAATAAAAGCTATGTTGAATGGGGTAATTACTACGTATCAAAACACAATGCTTTTCAAAAGTATTTAAATGAAATCGATACTGATGAGAACCGTGATAAGTTTGATTCGTTAGCTGACAAAGCTGAAAAAGAAACTTACATGGATATAATAAAACATTACTACGAAATCCCAATGGAGAAAAACGCCAATACATTAGGAAACGTTGATGTAAACAGATTTATCGAACTCACATATTTTTGTGAAGTCAGACCTCAAGCATTACTCTAAAAGAAGAAAGGGATAAAGATGATACAAAAAGAATCTATAAAAAACATCTTAATGCGAGTATTACCTAATCCCACTGTAGTATCAGGTGGCAATGAAATTGCCACCTCTTGCCCATTCTGTGGAGAGCAGAGACCTAAGTTTTACTTAGGTCCTTTTAATGACCCAAATAAACCTATCCAATATAATTGTTTTATTTGCAAAGCTCATGGTTATGTAAATGAATCATTCTTAGATAATATTGGTGTGTATACTAACGATACAGATTTAGATATAATCAAATCTAATAAGTCTAGTGGTATACGAATGGGATTCAAAGGTAATAATAACTTTTATAATATACTTTGGGACAATGTTACAGTAAATGAAATTACTGAATATAAACTTAAGTATATTAATAACAGACTTGGTTTAAGACTAACTTACCAAGACTGTATAAATAACAAGATTATTCTGAACCTGAAAGACTTACTTAATCGTAATAGTATAACTTATCTTACTAGATATCCTACTACAGTAGAACAACTTAATAACTACTTTATAGGATTTCTTTCTAGAAGCAATGCTAGCTTGAATATGAGAAATCTTATAGAGGGTAGTTACAATGATAAGTTAGAAGAGTCTTTATGTCAGAAGTATATAAATTATAAGGTGTTTAAAGATACACCTGATAATGATTTCTATATACTTCCATGTAATATAGATATTACTAAACCTATAAAACTTTATATTGCGGAAGGACCTTTTGATATACTTGGGATTAAGTATAATCTTATTAAGTCAGAAGATAATTGTGTATTTATTGCAGGTCGTGGTAAAGCATATGAAAAAGCTCTATATTGGTTTATCCATAAAGTAGTACCTTTTCATATGGAAGTCCACTTCTTTCCTGATAAAGATATAGATGATAAGTTCATAACTAGAATTTCTAACAAGTATAATATGTTTGGATACAAATATTACTTGCATAGAAATATGTATAGGAATGAAAAAGATTTCGGCGTGCCTGAATGGAATATAGATGACTTTTGTTATCCTATATGATAAAAGGAGAGGGTTATATAACCCTCTCTTATTTTTTTGTCTCTTGAACATCTCTATAAAAGGAGGTATAACAAAATGGGTAAGTTTATTAATAAATCATATACTAATACTATTAATGCTCTTACTTCTGGAACTATCGAGAAGGTTAAGAACGCAAATTATGTATTCAATAATAAACCTCCTGTTATATGTGATTGGTATAATATTGATAAAGATGCTACTACACTTGATGAAGGTACTGGTGCTGAATATTCTGCATTAGGAAAGAATAGTCCTATTCGTTATAAACTAATAAAAGATGCAATATTCTATGGACAAGGAATACAAATTGAATTAGACCTAGAATATGATGAAGATGGGTTATCATCTTCTCCACCTTCTATTAGTGGTATTATACTTCCAAATACTTGGGTACCTTACTCTGGTGATTATTTCACATTAAAACAAATCGGTAAAGAATACATATATAGAGTTAACTCTGTCTCATATGATACTATAGATAATAATAACAATGTCTATAAATTTGATGCTCAGTTAGACCAGACAGGTGAATCATATATACATAACCAAGTAACAGAAAATTATCGTATGATAATTAATAATGTAGGTACTAGTTTTAATTCTGTTATAAAAGAGACCATATATGAATGTATAGATACATTAGATGGATTGCTGTTACAAATGAAAGATTATTATATATCTCTTTTCTATAATGATAAAGTACAGACATTTACATATTCTGGACCTTATGGTAATCTCTATGACCCTTATATGATAGAGTTTTTGTCCCGTAATGATATTCTATCAGGTTCATCTGAATATATATATGTACATCATGAAGTACCTGTTCAAAGAACATTTAGTCTTGATTACGATAAAAGTTTATTTAGAGCTTTAGAAAACAAATCTAAAGAAAACTTTACTAATCAAAATTGTAATGCTGAATTAATACAAGACCAGTATTCTCTATTCTATACATGTGCTGAAGAGTATTATATGATTAAGCATAAAGACTTTGGTCTATCATTGTTTAATCCTATAGATGCACAACTGATATATGGTGTAAGAACCGGAGAAAAACTAGTTGCTAACGACCCCAAAGCGTACTATAATATTATAATAGATTTCTTTAATGATGTTAAATTAGACTCGTCTATAATACCCTTAATAGAATCTATTAAATTTGATTCTAGTATAGATTTGTTCTATATTATACCTATGATTATATATGCATTGGAGTATAGTATTAAAAAGCTTATGTCTTAACATCTCAATAATCTAGGAAAGGAGGAATTATTATGGATGACCAACCTGTAACACTAGATAGCCTAATGGCTGATTTTGTATGTGATATGGTAGTAGCAGATGATGAACTATCAGATTCTATATTTACATGTGTAGATAACTTTATAGATGATTTGTGTCTTAGAGTAATGGACGATGAAAATAGTGTGTTTGAATCTGATAGAAATGAAGGTAACCTACCTTTTAATTATATTATCGATAGAGTATTAGAGAAAGTAGATACAGTAGAAGATATAGCTTCTGCTGGATATATGCAATCTCTTGCTAAACAACTTGGAGTTGAAAAGCCCCGTGAAGGAGAAGGGTGTGAATGTAATTTCATGGACCCAGATTATTGTAATGAAATCAACTTCGATGAAATAACACCAGAAGATTTTCAATTATATATCTCTATTCCTAATATAGATGAAGAATCAGAAGATAAAGATGTTGATTGGACTATAGATGATGGAACAAATGTAAATTCTACATATGATTCCATATTCAATGCTTAATGAAAGGAGATATATTATGGTTTCAGTTGATGAAATTATGGCTGATATAATAAATTCTCAACGTGACTTAATTGTAGAAGATGCAGTTGATGAATATCTATTAGCTGAAAAAGATATATTAATAGAAGCAGTTACATCAGCAGATAAAATGACTGATTTAGAAATAGATTCTAAGTATGGTGATGATACTAAATTCTTAGAAGATGATGACCCTGAGATGGTTGAATTAAAAGCTATGATTGATGAAGATATTACAGATGATATATCTGATGAAGATAACGAATTCCAAGACACTTTAGATGACTGTGATTTTTATGAAGATGAAGAAGTAATAGAAGATGTAGAAGATGTTCTATGTCCATATGATGACTTAGAAGCTTTATGTGATGATGAATACGACTTTATAGATGGTTTTATAGAAAATGACCCTGATACAGATTATTAATATATTATATATAGGAGGAAATAACAATGGTTAATGGTGTTCCACAATTTATGGTAACAATTGAGACAAAGAATTATCCTGTTACAACAATCAGACCTGCAATTCAAAGATATGCAAGGATTCGTAAGAAGATGAATGCTACCGAAATTGCAAATTGTCTTGCAGTTTGTGCTGTAGTAACACTTGAAAAGAAAGATGGTTCTAAAGTAAGACTTACTGCAAATAACTTTAGAAATATCTTATATGCTTATACAAATGAACTTAAAAATGAAGAATATGAAAAAAAGAAGAGAGCAGAAGAAAAAAAGAATGCTGAACGTGTTCAGAATCTTATTAATACTGAACCTGAAAAAACAGAAGAAGTTATCACTGAACCAGATGTAACAACTACTACTATTGAATCAACAACTGATTATATAGATGAAGAAGATATAGATGATTCTGATATTATAGAACAGACAAGAGAATATGAACAGGTTGACCCTGAGTATGATGGAGTATTTGATGACTCAGCTTATTATGAAGAATAAAAAAATAACCAGTACCTTTCGAGGTACTGGTCTTTTTTTTGTCAATCATCTAGATTAATCTAGATGATTGCCAATTCCTCCTCCGAATCCATCTCCCAATATTTACACCCCCTTTCTATATGGGATGTGTATAGAGTATTATTATCACTATACACATAAATAATATATAAGTTTAAAACTCTGGATTTACAAATTTAACTGTTGGGTCTGGATGTACAGTAAGCTCATATAAACATAATATGTTTTCTTTTGATATACCTCTTACTGTATATCCATTCATACCTAATACTTGTATTTTAGCATTAGCTTGTTTTTCACATTCTTGATTAGCTTCTATTGTATATACAGGTTTTACTATAGCAGTATCTCCATCATAGTCCATTCCCATTGCTTCTATAAGACCATTACATATTGATAGTGTATCTTCGAATACTGGTGATGTATTAGTATTGATATCTGTGTCTTCTATATAAGGATACCATTTATATAATTTAAGATTATCTTCAAATCCACTTTGTATTACCATTGGAACGGTCTTTACAGTAGACTTTATTCTAACTTTAGATGGATATTGATTAAGATATGAGTCAATAGGGAAACGAGTAATCAAAACCATTTTATCAGATGTGACGTCACATGCTGCCATATAAAATAAATCACACCATGTAATACGTCTATTTATTTTAAGATTCTCTGAATATTCTTGCTTAGTTTCTTTATACTCTTCAGAGTTATTAAGTTTATATCCAGTTAGATACATAAAAAAATTTATATTCTTTAAATCTAATGGTTTTCCTGTTACAGGACTTTTAAATTCTTTATTTTTTGCTTTTCTTGCAAATTCAGCTTTATCTACAGGAAGTTCTATAGGGATAAAACGGTTT
>Ga0326514_10002706_pt1 | contig 11284 bp, 8 predicted proteins | sample 3_2548_0518_D_FD_203653 | JGI IMG/M metagenome (GOLD analysis project Ga0326514, IMG submission 203653) | Bovine rumen microbial communities from UC Davis, California, United States - 3_2548_0518 | ecosystem: Host-associated > Mammals > Digestive system > Stomach > Rumen | place: USA: California... | reverse complement strand
ATATCTTAAAGATGTCAATATTTTTGACATTTACGTCAATGACGAAAAACTCGGTAAAGATAAAAAATCGTATGCCGTATCATTTACGTTTCAGGATTCTCAGGCGACCTTTACCGATAGTCGTATCGACAAGATTATGAACAACTTACGCACGCAGTTTGAACAAAAACTTGGAGCGCAGATAAGATAAAAGTTGTCAATAAAAAAAAATTAGAAAAAAGAAAAACAAACAATCATTATAAAATGAACAAAATAATAAAGAAAAGATTTTTTTCGGAAAATGTTGTGCAATTTGTTGTAGAAGCACCCGAAATTGCACGTACAAGAAAAGCCGGAAACTTTGTGATTCTCCGTCTTGACGAAAAAGGCGAAAGAATACCCCTGACTATTTCGGAGGCTGACACCGAAAAAGGCACAATCACAATTGTTGTGCAGCGAATTGGTGTTTCAACTTTCAAACTCGCAGCAATGAACGAGGGCGACTATATTCACGATGTTGTAGGACCGCTCGGACACCCGACACATATTTTCAAAGCCGGAACAGTATTGGCTTGTGGTGGTGGTGTTGGCGTTGCACCGTTGCTGCCTATTGTTCAAGCATTTAAAGAGGCAGGAAACCGTGTAGTTTCGATTCTTGCCGCAAGAAACAAAGACCTCATTATTCTTGAAGACGAAATTAGAAAATATTCCGACGAAGTTATAATCATGACCGATGACGGAAGTTACGGCAAAAAAGGCGTTGTAACGGTTGGAATGGAAGATGTTATTGCAAGAGAAAAAGTGGATTTTTGTATTGCAATAGGTCCGGCTATCATGATGAAATTCTGCGCGTTGACAACTCAAAAACACGAAATTCCTACCGTTGTCAGCCTCAACACCATTATGGTTGACGGAACAGGAATGTGCGGTGCGTGTCGCGTAAAAGTAGACGGAAAAACAAGGTTCGTTTGTGTTGACGGTCCTGAATTTGACGCCCATAAAGTGGATTTCAACGAAATGCTTATGCGTATGGGCGCATACAAAGAGCAAGAAAAAGCCGCATTAGAAGCCTATAAAAATGCAAACAATATTTAACATTCAATCAAGAAATTAAAAATGATAGATTATAAAGCAGAAAGGGCTCAGGCATGGAGAGAAGAACTCAGAAAGTCGATTCCGGCAAAAGAACGTACTACACTCAGCCGCGTTGAAATGCCCATGCAAGACAAAATACAAAGACGGTCAAACAACAAAGAAGTAAACCTCGGACTTACCGAAGAAATGGCAGTGAAAGAATCTCACCGCTGTCTTGACTGTGCAAATCCAACTTGCGTTACAGGCTGTCCTGTCAACGTCAACATTCCTAAATTTATTAAGAAAATAGAAGCAAAAGATTTCTTAGGTGCGGCTTCGGTCATAAAAGAAACTTCTACTTTGCCGGCTGTCTGTGGACGTGTTTGCCCTCAAGAAAAACAGTGCGAGTCAAAATGTTTCTACACACAAAAACTTCAGAAACCAGCAGTTGCAATCGGTTATCTTGAGCGTTTTGCTGCCGACTACGAAAGAGAAAGCGGCAAGATGTCAATACCAGAATGTGAAAAACCTAACGGCATAAAAGTTGCCGCAATTGGTTCGGGTCCCGCTTCGCTTGCTTGGGCGGCTGATATGGCAAGAAAAGGTTACGATGTTACTGTTTTTGAAGCACTTCACGAAATTGGCGGCGTTTTGAAATATGGTATTCCAGAGTTCCGTCTGCCTAAAAAAATAGTTGATGTTGAAATAGAAAACCTTGGCAAAATGGGCGTTAAATTCTTGACTAACACCATTATAGGTCGTACCATTTCGATTGACACTTTGCGCGAAAGAGGTTTCAAAGCATTCTTTATTGCTGCCGGTGCAGGTTTGCCACGTTTTATGAATATTGAAGGCGAAAACGCTAACGGTATTTTCTCGTCAAACGAATATTTGACTCGTGTTAACCTTATGCACGCTGCTGACCCTGAATACGATACGCCTGTTATTAAAGGTAAAAACGTTATTGTTGTCGGTGGAGGAAACACAGCAATGGACTCTGTCAGAACGGCAAAACGTCTTGGCGCAGAACGTGCGATGATAGTTTACAGACGTTCCGAACAAGAAATGCCTGCACGTCTTGAGGAGGTTCATCATGCAAAAGAGGAAGGTGTTGAGTTTCTGACTCTTAACAATCCTGTTGCATACATTTCCAACGACAAAGGACAAGTTCAGCAAGCGAAAATTCAAAAAATGGAACTTGGCGAACCTGACGCTTCTGGACGTCGTAGCCCCGTTCCTATTGAAGGTAGCGAATATTTGGTTGACGCTGATACTGTGGTTGTTGCAGTAGGTGTTTCTCCTAACCCGATAATAACTTCGGCTATTGAAGGCTTGGATGTTGACCCAAAACGTAGAACAATCACCGTTAATCCCGAAAACAATCAGTCAAACATTCCCGACATTTTTGCGGGTGGCGATATTGTCCGCGGTGGAGCAACAGTAATCCTCGCAATGGGCGACGGTAGAAAAGCCGCTCAAGGCGCAGACGAATATTTAAAAAGTTTGAAATAAGAATAATAATTTCTCAATTATTTTTTTCGGCTGACATAAAAAAATATGTCAGCCGAATTTTTTTTGATAATTTTTGTTTTGCGGTGAAAAAAAATTATTTTCCCGGATATTTAACAACTGAGGCTACATCGTATTTTGAAAGTTTTTTTCTACCTTCAAGACCTTCAAGTTCCATAAGAAACAGAATCTTAACAACTTTGCCTCCACATTTTTCAATTAATTTTGCAGCCGCCTCAATAGTGCCTCCTGTGGCAATCAAATCGTCAACAAGCACAACCCTTTGTCCGGGCTTTATGGAATCTTTATGAATTTCAATTGTTGCCGTCCCATATTCAAGGTTGTATGTTTCTGAATAAGTTTCACGAGGAAGTTTGCCTTTTTTCCTAACAGGAACAAACGGCTTACAAGCCTTATACGCAAGCGGCATTCCGAAAATAAAACCACGAGCCTCCGCTCCGGCTATAACGTCAAAATCAACATCTACAAGCAGTTTGTAAAGTTCGTCAATAGAAAGTTGAAGCCCCTCGCCACTATCAAGAACTCCTGTTACATCTCTAAACATAACTCCGGGCTCTGGAAAATCCGGAATTGTAATTATGAAATCTTCAATTTTTTTAGCCATAATTTTTAAATATAGTTTGTTATAACCGTAAAGTTAGCAATTTTTTTAATTAACAAATTAAGAATCGGTCAAGTTTTTGTCATCTTTCTTTTATAAGTCCTTGACGATAAGCCATTAACAATTTCTTTAAATTATCAATTTGAATTTGAAGTTCTTTTCCACGGTCGGTATCGCGAACCAACATTCTATGGTATTTAAACTCTTCAAGTTGAACTCTCGAATGAATGTCAGTTCCGTCTTGAACAGCCTTTTCTTTGCTTTCAAAAGGTTCGTGCTGAACAAGTTGAAGTCCATGCGAATTATAAATCAAAGTATAACCGGCTATGCCTGTAGTTTTGTGATACGGTTTTGAAAATCCTCCGTCAATCACCAAACGCTTACCACCAGCCCTCAACGGACTTTCGCCTTGAGTTGTTTTAACAGGTATATGACCGTTGATAATTCGTGATTTTTCAGGGTCAAGACCAAACTCTTTTAAAATTCTTTCACACGTATCAACATTGTTTGCAAGTTCATAATAAGGACCTTTTTCCTCTTTTGAAAGTTCCTTATCCTGAATGAAATAACGTTCAAAAGTTGTCATTTTGTCTTTATTGTAAAGAGGAGAATCTGGTCCGCACCAAAGATACCACATATAATCCAAGGCCAAATGTTTCTCTTCGGTTTCAATAGGCGAAAAATACGCCTGACGAATTATCTTGTCAAAATGCTCCATCAACGCTTTGCCTTTGTATTTCTGACCCTTTATCATAACCTCCTTAAAACTTCCGTCCTCGTTGAGCGGAATTGCCGCATGATACAAAAGACAATTATTTCTCACTAAAAACAAACTGCCTTGTTTGTAAATACAACGCAAATGATTCTGAAGTTTCTCACTGCTTGTAAACGAATGATAAAGTTGAACCATCAATTGCTCCTCTTCAAGACTAAGTTTGTAAGGATCTTTGGGGTCGATTGTTGGGAAATTTTTATCTTTTAGTTCGTATGACTTGCCGTTAATGGTAATAATACCTTTCTGATAATCAATCAAATGTAGAAGTCTTCTATCGTCCATTTTAAATTCAGGACGACGCATTATAATCTGCCCCTCCAACTTAAATTGAATTATCGAAATTGCTTTGTGCATTTTTGCCATAAGTTGCATTGAACGGCTCATTCTGGAATTTTCTTCAAATTCAACAGCCTGAAACACTGTACATTTATCATCGCCATAGGTGTCAAGAGCAAACGTTGCAAGCGGAAGAAGATTTATAGAATATCCCTCTTCCAAAGTTTCAACGTTAGCATAACGAATAGAAATTCTAACAACATTTGCTATCAAAGCAAGATTTCCAGCAGCGGCTCCCATCCAAGAAATGTCATGATTTCCCCACTGAATATCAAAATTATGATACCCACAAAGTGTCTCCATAATGTCGCACGCACCGGGACCTCTATCGTACACATCACCTACAACATGTAAAGTGTCAATTACCAAACTATGAATCAAATGACAAATTGCGATAATAACTTTTTCACTTCTACCAATGTCAACTATTGTGTTGATTAACTGCGCATAATAACTTTGCTTGTCGGGAGAATTTTCGTCCTCATGAAGCAATTCTTCAATAACGTATGCAAACTCCTCTGGAAGTAGTTTTCTAACCTTAGAATTTGTATATTTTGAACTGACTGTTTTTGCAACAGCAACTACTTGATACAAAGTGGTTCTGTACCAATCGTCAATATCTTTTTCTTGATTTCTTACAAGGGCAAGTTTTTCGCTCGGATAATAAATAAGGGACAACAATGCGTTTTTATCGCTCTGACGCATAGTCATACCGAAAATATCGTCAACTTTTCTGCGGATAACACCAGAGGCGTTTTTCAAGACATGAGTAAAGGCGGTAATTTCGCCATGAAGATCGCTTAAAAAATGTTCTGTACCCTTTGGCAGATTCATAATTGCTTCAAGATTAATGATTTCGGTGGAGCAACTTGATGTATTTGGATATTTTTCGGACAAAAGTTTTAAATATCTTTCGTCCTCAATAAGTTCTTCAATCGTTTTGTTTTTCATCATTATTGACAAAAATTTTAGCGGTTAAAGATAAAAAGTATTTTTTATATGACAAAAAAAATTAAATAGAAAAATTATCAATAAGTTTCCAACCTATATATTCAACCACATTAGAACTATTCTCAGCAAAAATTTTTAACGTTTCTTCTTTATAAAAATATCGAGAATTTTATCTCTTAAAACTTTAAGCCTGAGGTATGCTGTTTTTTGCTTATTAAAAAACATTTTCCACATTGCCGCAACCTTTTTGACGTACGCATAATAACGGTGCGAAAAAATACCTGTCAAAGGTACACTTATTATGTACAAAATTCTTAAAAACCAAGAATCAGTAAACTTACACAAATAATAAAAAATTAAAACATAAAAAATCGGAAACAATATCAAATACAAAACAAAACGTACCGAAGTATGAAAATTTCTATCTTTAACTACCATTGTAACCAAAAACGGCAAATGATACGGAATAAAATTGTTTACAAAACCAAAAAGATTTATTGGAAAAGTTACAATTAAAATCAACGACCTAAACAAAATGCCCCAAATTTTATATTTTTTCCTAATAATCCAATCCTTCAAATTCAACTTCTCAAGACCATCTCTGTATTGTTTTAAAAGCAAAGTAAGTTCATTAAAAGCCTCAGTATCATCTTGTTTGATTTCGTCCATGATTTTCACGACTTCTTTGCCAGCCAAAATCTGATTCTTGAAATTATTAATCAATTTCCCATTTTTCCTAATTATATAAGGTGAAAGAATTTCGCGAGCAGTTTCAAAACAATCATAATTTTCGGTATCTTGAATGTCTATAATCAAAGTGCTAAGTTCTTTTTTTACCGCCTCAACAAGTTCGTGATTTGCTTTCTGAGGGTTTTCTTTGTAAAGCGCACTATAATCTTCAACGTTAATTGGTTTGCCAAAATTAATCATTGCATCTGTCCTGAAATCGTAATAATCTTGATAGTTGATTCCAACAGGCACAATTTTAACACCTAAAGTATAATTTGTAGCCTCCTCTGCCATGAAAGCAATTCTCGTAATGCCCTTTTTGAGTGGTCTTAACCTATGGATTCCCTTATGACTTGCCTCTGGATAAATAACAAGATAACGTCGTTTTTTTAGAACATCAACCGCTTTTTGAAAAATCACATTGTTTTGTTTCAACGATTCTTTTCCGTCCCTGATTCTAAAAATAGGCAAAATTTTGCAGAAAAAAAGAAAACGTCTTAAAAATTGTCCCGCAAAAATGTCAGCACGAGCCATAAACACAGGTTGCCAATTTTTAACGCTAATCAAAATCAAAGCGTCCATTAAGGCGTTTTGATGGTTTGGCGCAAAAATAACAGCACCTTCTTCAGGAATATTTTCAAGTCCTGAAGTATAAATTTTTCTGTAAAAAATGTAATTATGAACGGCAATAGGAAACGCCTTTACAAGCGAATATCCCAAACTTTGCTCTTCAACTTTACCGAATTTCATAACGTTTTTCTTAATTTTTGCAAATTAAAGTATTTTATTTTTCTGAAATAATTCCATATCATACTAAGGCTCAATCCCGAAATTATATGCCAAACACCCCACCATGCTGCCATAAAAGCCATTCCACCGGTTTTGATGTCAGAAGGGAAAATTTCAGGATTGAAAATAAGCATTAACGCTAAACCCGAATTTTGAATTCCTGTTTCAATCGTAATTGTTCTTCTGTCTCTATCATTTAGCCTTGCAATTGTAGCCGAAAAATATCCCGACAAAAATGCCAAAGCATTATGAATCAGAACAATAATCAGAATATATTTTATGTACTCCAAAAAATACTCATAGTTTGCGACAAAAGCCAAAACCACAATCGCCATAAAAATTCCAATTGAAAGCCTTTGAATTGGTTTTGAAATTTTTTTTGTTAATTCAGGCAATTTTACCGAGAAAAAAATACCAAGCGAAAGTGGGATTCCGATAATCAAAAATAAAGTCTTAAAAACCTCACTTATAGGAATTTGCAACTCTCTAACCAAATCTGATGACGAAATAAAAAGATTGCCCCAAAACGTAAAATTAAGCGGTGTAATAACAACGGCTGTTATTGTAGAAATTGTTGTAAGCGATACTGACAATTCGATATTTCCGCGCGACAATAATGAAATAAAGTTTGAAATATTTCCGCCCGGACAACAAGCCACAAGAATAGCCCCTAAAGCCACCGTTACAGTAAGATAATCCTTAAAAAACATAACCGCCAAAAACGTAACTAACGGCAAAACAACAACTTGCGAAACAAAACCAGTGATTACACTCTTAGGATGCGAAAAAGCCGTCTTGAAATGAAGCGGCTTTATAGAAAGCGCAATTCCAAACATCACAAAGGCTTGCACAAAACTTAAAATCAAACCACCGTTATTAGAAAAATTAAGTTTTACGCTGTCCAACTGCTGAAGTTGCAAATATATTTCGTTCATTTTCTTTTAGTTATTTTTTGTAACAATAGTCAACCAACGAAAAAATCCGTGAAAGGTCGTTATAATTTGTAAGCGTTTTGCACAAATTAGTATTTTTGGTGATAAAACTTTCAAGTTTTTCCAAATATTCGTTTTGACCAATCACACCGTCGGAAACCATATTCAAACCTTTTTCCCAACTTGCTGTAAGTTCGGGATTTAGCAGTGGTTTTATAGCCGCTTTTACCACTTCGTAAACCAATTCTCCAAGCCTTGCAGGAGTGATTATTTGCGTTTTTTTGTTAAGTGCAAGATAATCTATTTTGACAAGTTTTGCAAGTATTTCAGCCCTTGTTGCAGAAGTACCTATCCCCCGCCCTTTCACCAAAGCGCGAAGTTCCTCATCTTCGATAAATTGTCCTGCATTTTCCATCGCTAAAATAAGTGAGCCCGAATTATAACGCTTGGGAGCCGAAGTTTCACCTTCTTTTATTTCATAACCCTCAACAGACATTGAAGAACCTTTTTTGAGTTTTGAAACCGCTTCGATTCCCGCTTCTGAAATTTCCTCTTCGTTGCTATTACTATTGTTTTGTTGCTGATTATCAGAAGGTTGTTTTACATCTTTTTCATAGACTTTAAGATAACCCAAAGTTTCCAAGGCTTTGAAATTAGAGAAAAACGCTTCTTTCGATACAAGTAGTTTCAAAGCCACTTTTCGATATTCAGCAGGCGGAAAAAAAATCGCAAGAAACCTTTTAACAATCCTGTCATAAACGCCCTTTGCCGTATCCGACATTGAAGAAAGATTACTAAACCCCTCTCCTGTTGGTATAATTGCGTAATGGTCAGTTATTTGCTTATCGTCAGTATAACGACTTTTTCCTATTTTATCGTAAATGCCATGCTGTTTTATATCTTTCAACAAATCCAAATATTCACTTCTTGTGGCAAGACCGTGAAGATTTTTTGTTATCTCCTTTGCAACCGCACTCGAAAGCACTCTCGCATCCGTTCTCGGATAAGTTACAAGTTTGCTTTCGTACAGACTTTGAACTATTTGCAAAGTCTCGTCAGGCGAAATCTTGAAAAGTTTGGAACATTCGTTCTGAAGCTCTGCCAAATTGAACAAAAGCGGAGGATTTTTCTTTTCTTTTTTCTTTTCAATCGTATCAATCACGGCTGAATTGCCAAAAGATTGCAATTTTGAAATCAAAGCCTGAGCATCTTCTTTTTTGTTGAAACCGTTTTCTTTGTACAGAAGCGGCGAAGAAAAATATTCAGAGCCTTCAACGGCACGCCATTCGCCTGAAATTTTACAACCCGGAACAGAAAAATTTCCCATAACTCTATAAAAAGAAGTTTTCTTGAATTTGCGAATTTCTCTTTCTCGTCTTACAACCATTCCCAAAACGCAAGTCATTACTCTTCCGACAGATACAGCAATATTTTTGTCGGCTTTAAGATGACTTTTCAGCATATTTCCATATTTTATGGTCAAAATTCTTGAAAAATTTATTCCCATAAGATAATCCTCTTTTGCTCTTAAATACGCACTTGCCGACAAGTTATCATAACTATTAAGCGGTTTTGCTTCTTTAATTCCGCGTCTTATTTCTTCTTCAGTTTGAGAATCTATCCAAACTCTGCGCCTTTCTTTGTCTTGAGGCACTTTCGACATCATGTCAACAAGTCTATAAATATATTCACCCTCTCTTCCAGAGTCGGTGCAGACAAAAATACAGTCGACATCCGCCCTATTCAAAAGAGTTGAAACTATATCAAACTGCGATTTTACGTTAGGAATTACCTCATACAAAAATTTCTTGGGCAAAAAAGGTAACGTTTCCATACGCCAACGTTTTAGTTCGGGAGAATAAACCTCTGGATATGACATTGTTACAAGATGACCTACACACCAAGTTACGATTGTTTTTTCTCCTTCTAAATACCCGTTGTATTTTTGGTGGTTTTCCTTCAAAGCCTTAGCAAACTCTCTTGCTACCGAAGGTTTTTCCGCTATAAAAAGTTTCTTAGCCACTCCGTGAAAAATTTTACATTTTTTGTGGTACAAAGGTAAAAAAAATTATACTGTTTGTAAGGATATTTTTGGGAAAAATAAAAAAAAATTATACCTTTGTATTTTGAAATAAAGTAAAACATGTTTTCAGGACAAATAATCACAAAAGCATTTTTTTAATAAAAAAACTATGGCAAAACAACAGACCAAAACTACAAGAAGAGTACGAATAAGAGAAGACGAGCCGCCAAAACGGTTTGCAGTAATAATGCACAACGATGAAGTTACAACAATGGATTTCGTTGTTTATGTGCTTGAAAACATTTTCTTCAAATCCCATGATTTGGCTGAACAAATAATGATGGAGGTTCATACCAAAGGAAGTGCAATTGTTGGCGTTTATGACTACGATACGGCTGTAAGCAAAGCACTTAAAACAATGCGTATTGCCTCTGGAAAAAATTTTCCACTAAAACTTACATGGCAAGAAGAATAAAAAATATAAAATTTTTTTTTAACTTTATCATTTTTTAGAAATGTTAAGACAATCGGCATTTTTACAGACAGTAGAAAGAAACTGCGTTATTGTTGCAAAAAACCGCAGATTGGAATTTATAACGCCTGAACTCTTTGTATATTACGGAGTTATGGGTTTGGAGCAGTTTGAAAAAACGTTAGCAGAAAGCGGTATCAACGCCGAAAAATTTGCTCACGATTTGGAACAATATATCGACTCCATGGAAACCGTTCCCGAAAACATAGACTATGAAATCGAAGTTTCGGCAAATCTTTTCCAAGCCTTGCGTTTTGCTGACAAATTAGCCGAAAAAACTGGCAAAAAAGAATGTGATGTACCTCACGTTCTTATCGGAATAGCAAATACCAACAACTGCGAGGCAAACCGCCTTTTGAACAAATATTCCAAAAAAAGCGTTGTTGAATTTATAACGGCTGTTATCAATAATTTCACCGAGGATAATGTGGTTGTTTCTGGAATCAAAACAATAGGAAAAGTACCAAAAGACGGTATTCCAATGCCACCTTTCGGTGCTGACTTTGATTTTGAGGTAGACCGTCATGAAATCGACGAAGATATGATGGAGGCTCCAATTGATGCTCCAGAAATTGGTGGTGAATTTGGCATAAGAGCCTCTGCAATTCAGTCGTATACAAAAATTCTGAACAGCGAAAGCAAAAATTTCACTCCACTTGTTGGTCGTCAAGACGAGTTGGAAAGAACAATTCAAGTGCTATTAAAAAAACATCGCCACAATATTCTTTATGTTGGAGATTCAGGTGTTGGCAAAACTGCTATGATATACGGTCTTACAAAAAAAATCACCGACGAACCAGAGGCTTTGCCAAAAGATTTGAACTCGGCTAAAATATATCAAATAGAACTTTCTGACATTCTTGCAGGTTCGCAATTCAGAGGCGACTTTGAAAAACGAATCAAAAACATAATGGAAGAGATTTCAAAAAGCAAAGAAAAACATTCGATAATCTATATCGATGATATTCACAATATTGTAGGGTCAGCATACGAAGGAAACGATGCCGCCTCTATGATGCTAAAATACATGGAC
>Ga0326514_10002705_pt1 | contig 11284 bp, 21 predicted proteins | sample 3_2548_0518_D_FD_203653 | JGI IMG/M metagenome (GOLD analysis project Ga0326514, IMG submission 203653) | Bovine rumen microbial communities from UC Davis, California, United States - 3_2548_0518 | ecosystem: Host-associated > Mammals > Digestive system > Stomach > Rumen | place: USA... | reverse complement strand
AAGATGAACTAAAAGACCCAGTCAATAAGATTATCATTGACTTTATATATGGTGAATAATGTTTAAGTATAAAGAATTAACAGAAATATGTAAAAAATTGTGTAATAAGTACAATTTGGTATATGGTTTTGGTAATGGCTATATATATGGCTATATATACGGTAATGGTTTTTCTTGGATAATTATAAATGTCACGAACGGTGCTTTAACTGAAAGACCTAGACTTTTAATTACTGATTGGAAATTTGGTAACTGTATTGATTGCTCAAAAATATTTGATGTTACTACAAAATCTTTTGATGAAATTGAAAAATGTTTGAAAGAATCTATAAAGAAGTTTAAAGAATGTTGTTTGAAAGATAGACTTTACAATATGGAGCAAGATTTTGAAAATTAAGATAGGATATAGTGAATATTCATTGTATGGTTTATTGAATCAACCATTAGAAAATTTTTGGAAAGAATATATTCGTTGGAGACATATCAAAAAGTATGGTCACATATTTAAGGAAGTTTGTGATAAAATAGGTTTAGAAACTGAACCTAAAAATTGGTGTGGATATAAACAAGGTGTACCATTGATTGTGTACAATACTTATGACAATGAGTTTTTTATTAGAACTGATGTTCATTATGAAGAAGGTATAGTTAAAAGTTCATTAACTCATGTTGATGCTAAAAAAACAAATTCAGATGAACTTATTAAAATGGTATCTAATACTTTGACCGAATATAAAATATGCAATTGTAAACTTAAAGTAATTGAAATTGAAAAAGAATTCAATCCTTACAAGTTGATATATGAACAGTTGAAAGAAGAATATGGATTATATGAAAATGGACTTGATTATGCCCATGCAAAAGATTTGAATATGTTTATGATTCATTTTAATGGTAAGGATCTTTTAGTACCTAAAAAATTAGAAGTAACTTGCTATAGCTATGGAGACATATATTCATATGCATGTCAAAATGTTTTAAAGTTTGGACCTTTAACTTATATAGAAGAACTAAAAACATTTGAGGACTATAAGAATCATTTGGATAAACTAATTCACGAATATAAAGTTTCAACTATACAAATGTTAAGTAAATATAATTGACAACTAAAATAGATTTTAAACAAATTCGGAGATAAAAATGAACATTAATGAATACATTGAATTTCTATCACATAACAAGACTGAAAGAGAATGTGTAGAATATGCTGAACGAGTATTACGAAATCATGGCTTTAAAATGAGAAATGAAATCGTAAACTGGGAATATGGCACTAAGGTTTATTACAAGAATAAAGAAAAGAATATTGCGGCATTCATTATTGGTAAGCATTATGATGATTATGGTTTAAACTTACTTGGTGCTCATATTGATTCACCTAGACTTGATGTAAAGACCCAGCCATTATATGAAGATACCGGTGTTGGATATTTTGACCTTCAGTACTATGGTGGCATTAAGAAATATCAATGGACTACAAGACCACTTGCCATTCACGGTATTATCTGTAAGACTGATGGTTCTAAAATAAATGTCAAGCTTGGTGATACTGGAAGTGGATATACATTCTGTATTACAGACTTGTTACCTCATTTGGAAAAGGATGAAAATAAGAAAACTCCGATTGAAGGTGAAAAGTTGGATCTTCTATTAGGTACAATGAAGATTGATGATAAAGAAGAAAAAGATCCTGTAAAGAAAAATATCTTAAAACTTCTAAAAGACCAATATCTAATTGAAGAAGACGATTTAATTTCTGCAGAATTGGAAGTTGTACCTGCAGGTGAAGCAACATATGTTGGATTGGGTAAATCTATGGTTGGCGGATATGGACAGGATGACCGTGTCTGCGCATGGACTTCATTAATGGCATTGATTGATGTGGCTGATTCAGGAATTACTCCAGATCGCACCTGTGGTTGTGTACTGGTGGATAAAGAAGAAGTTGGTTCAATCTGTGCTACAGGTAGTGAATCTAGGTGGCTAGAAGATGTCATTTACAATGTTTCACAAAGTATAGATAGAAATGACTTAGCTACTGTACTATCAAATACAAATATGTTAAGTTCTGATGTAACAGCTGCATATGACCCATTGTATGGAGATGTTTCCAATAAAGACATGACAGCAAAACTAGGTGGTGGATTTATGCTATCTAAGTACAATGGTGGTAGAGGTAAGTCTGGTGGAGCAGATGCAAATCCTGAATATATTGCTTGTATTAGAAAAGTATTGAATGATTCAAAGATTATGTATCAGTTTGATACAATGGGTAAGGTTGATGTTGGTGGTGGTGGCACTATTGCTTCCATTGTATGTAGGTTAAACTTAAATGTAATGGATGCAGGTGTTCCAGTATTGAATATGCATTCTCCATTTGAGATTACCCATGTAGAAGATATTAAGAATACATTTGAAGGATATAAGGCATTCTTAAAGTCAAATATAGAAGTATTTAAGGTAGAATACTAATGATTATTGAAGGATTTGACAAGATTGGACAGTTCCTTACAGAAAGACTCACCAAGTCTGACCCTAAGGACATGTCTGATGAAGAACTAGAACAGTTATCAAAACAGGATCTGATTGCTTTCATTCATATATTGAAGGGCGAAAAATCCATTTTGAAACGAGATAAAGAAAAATTGAATGACCAGATAATGAAAATTTTTCTTAATCTTAAATAAAAAGTTCTTCAGTGAAAAATAAAAAGTTATACATAATTAAAATGAAATAAATAATTTACATTTGTATTTGTTTAAACATTAAAGTGAGGTGAAAATCTATGCAAGAATACGATACCATCAATGGTGAAGATATCCTTTCCAATGCTCTCAGAGCAATCAAGCAATACATTCCACAGAAGACTGCTGAAGTCCAAAAGCATGCTCCAACCGGAGACAAGGCAAGTCCTCAGTATCAGTTGAATGCAGCTTACAATGAAGGCTATCTTAGAGCTCTTAGTGACCTAGCTACATTTATCAAGGCTATGGGTGTTTAAGAGAATTTGTTAGAAAAATTCTTTAATAATTCTAGTATATCATTATTATTAAAGAATTTGAAAACAAAAACCAAAAAGACTAATATTTACTACGGTATTGGTCTTCTATACCTAGCGAATGCAGGATAGTTTTATAATTTGTAGATTTCGTGGTACTTAAATTAAAGACCACAGGATAAAATAATATGATGAATTATGGAAATTTATTTTCTGATTTTGATTCTGTTACCAAAGCTATGGAAACAGCATTCAATGAAACTGGTCGCATTGTAGATAAGACATTGGAAAAAGTAACAATACCAATGAATATCTACAAGGACGAAAATGGAACACAGGTCATTGAAATTGCTGTTGTTGGTTTGAAGAAGGAAAATATCAAACTTACAATTAAGGTTGAAAATGGTAATTCCTATCTTTATATCAAATCCAATGTTCCAGAAAAGAGTGAAGAACAAAAACAGGCGGAAGAAAAGAGAGTATATTCTATTCGTAAGATTAAGAATCTCGCTGATCTTGATGTTCGTATTTGGTTGCCTAATACATTAGATATTGACAATGCTTCTAGAACTCTTGAAAATGGCTTGTTGACTATTAGGATTCCTATGAAGGAAGAATCCAAGCCTCGTGAACTAACGATTGAATAATAAAAAATTAACATTAAATAGAGGGTAACTTTAAACCAGTTACCCTTTTCTTTCATATTAAAGGTAAAATAAAATGGCAAAACAAATTAAGTTTAATGTAAATGCTCGTGAATCTCTATTGAAAGGTGTCAATGTATTGGCAGATGCTGTAAAGACTACTCTTGGTCCTTGTGGTAAGAATGTTATGATTGATAAAGGTAATGGTGCTCCATCTGTAACTAAAGATGGTGTAACTGTTGCTCAATCCATTGATCTTGAAGACCCTTATGAAAATATGGGTGCTCAAATGTGTAAGGAAGTTGCTTCCAAGACCAATGAACTTGCCGGAGACGGCACTACAACCGCTACCGTTCTAGCACAAGCAATCGCAAGAGAAGGATTGAAGAATGTAGCTGCTGGTGCAAATCCAATGGAATTGAAGACTGGCATAGATAAAGCTGTTAAGGACATTACAAACAATCTTGACCAACTTGCACAGAAGATTGAAGGCAAGAAATCTATTGCACAGATTGCTACAATTTCTGCAAACAATGATGAAGAAATTGGTAATCTAATTGCAGAAGCCATGGAAAAGGTTGGTGAAGATGGTGTAATTACCATTGATACGAGTAAGACTGCTGAAACTACTCTTGATGTGGTTGAAGGTATGCAGTTTGGTAATGGATATATTACTCCTTACTTCGTTACTGATAGCGAGAAGATGAATTGTGAATTTGATGAACCACTTGTATTGCTCTATGATAGAAAAATCAATACAATGGCAGATCTTCTTCCACATTTGGAATATTCTGCTAAGGTTGGTAAGCCATTGGTAGTGATTGCTGAAGATGTTGAAGGTGAAGCATTGTCAGCCATGATTGTCAATAAGATGCGTGGTGCAATTAAGGTTGCTGCTGTAAAAGCACCTGGCTATGGTGATAGTAGAAAGAACAATCTTGATGATATTGCTATCTTGACCGGAGGTACTGTTGTTACTGAAGAAATGGGTGTAAATTTAGCTGATGCTGAACCATCAATGATTCTTGGTAAGGCCAAATCCATTAAGATTACAGCAAATTCTACAACCATTGTTGAAGGTGCTGGTGATAAATCTAAGATTGAAGAAAGAGTTACTTCATTGAAGAATCAGTTGGCTACTAGTGATTCTGATTATGTAAAAGAAAATTTACAGGAAAGAATTGCTAAATTGGCTGGTGGTGTTGCAGTAATACATGTTGGTGCTCCTACAGAAGTTGAAATGGGTGAAAAGAAGGATAGAGTTGATGATGCATTACACGCAACTCGTGCAGCAGTGGCGGAAGGAATCGTTGCTGGTGGTGGTGTGGCATTGATTCGTGCTTCTAGAAACTTGGCCTTATCTGCAAAGAATGATGAAGCAACAGGCTATTCTATTGTACTTCGTGCTGTTGAAGAACCACTTCGTCAGATTGTATCAAATGCTGGTCTAGAAGCTAGTGTAATAGTCAATAAGGTTAAGGAAATGGAAGGTAACAATGGTTTCAATGCCAAGATTGGTGAATATCAGAATCTTGTTGAAGCTGGTGTTATTGACCCATGTCTAGTAACTAAGACTGCTTTGAAGAATGCTGCTTCTATTGCTAGTATGATTCTAACAACAGAATGTGTAATTACAAATATTCCTGAAAAGAAGGAAAATACTACTATCCAAATGCCTATGGGTATGATGTAATTCTAGTGTAAACATTTGTAAACGAAGTGCTAGTTGACAAGACTGGCACTTTTTTCTATATACAATGATATGGTTTTTACTAAAAATAATATAATAAGACAAATCTGTGGAAATTGGTATTTCTATACCAGTGGTGTTGAAGCAGCAAGAAATTTTGCTAATTATGATTTCATAGGCTATAATGATTATATAAAGAATTTAGTAGAAATTGTTAAATCAGATCCTTTATATGAAAAAACAATCAAACCAAGATTTGATAAAGAAGAATATAAGATAATATTTGAAGTTGATAGATTATTTGAAGATTTAACACCTATTGTATTTAAGATTCTAGATATACATAAGAAGAAAACTGATTTGGAGAAAGATTTTCAAAATGACTAAAGATTATTTTATTTCTTTAATTAGCAAATATACTCCAGAAATGGAATATCATATTGATGACAAAAATTCTTATATATTTGTAAAATATAAAATTACTGAATCTGAATATTCCATTAAATATGATATTACCAATGACATTCTTATTTATCCTTACGATATAATTCTAAATAAAGTCAAAAGAGATAATATTTTTTATTATGAAATTACATCTGTAGATAAATATAAAAATATCACAGAAACTTGGACAGCTGATAAGCAAATAAGTTATGTTTCTAAAACAACATTAACAGATATTTTGATTAAACTACATAAGAAATATGTTGAATTAATGGTGAAAATGAAGAAAAAAGAATTACTGAAGGATTTTGAATGATTGAGCAAGAAGATATTATTAAAATATGTAAAGAACAAGGATTAACTTATAGAATCTATTATGGAGAAAATTATACTAAATTTTATGTTTATTACAAACCAGAATTAGAAATGTGGTCCGAATCTATAATAGATTCATCATTATTAATGGATGTTAATTTTCCTGAAAATGATTTTATGTTTAATGAAAAAACTGAATTTCTTTTATTATATTATAAAAAAATTAAATATGATGATGAAAAAAAATATTGGCTTGATATGTCAAGTAAATATAAAACAATAACTATAAATCAGTTAACAAATTTAGTTAAGGATTCTGTTGCTAAATTAAAACAAACCGAAGTTGAATATAAACTTAAACAAATGGAAAAGGATTTCAAATGATTATTTTAGAAGAACTAGAATCTACACTAAAAAGAATGGAAATTATAGCTAATAATTCAGACAATCCTGAAGAAAAGGTAATGTATTCCATTATGAAGAATAATCTTTATACATTTCTAGTACAAGCCAAGCAACTGGCGGAAACAGCTGAATTTAAGGAGGAAGTAAAGAAAAATGAGAACATTAAAAAGTAAGTATTTTTTCAATAGAGAAGAATTAGTTAAGTTTGTAAATGATGAAAAGATCAATCATAATGATATTCAGAATATTCTAGTTGTAGAAGAAAAACATTTTGTATTATTTTACTGGACTAATGGTACATTAAATGACTGAAGAATGGTTTAAATCCAATGTGAAAAAGTATATACCAGAAATAGAACTTGATATTTATAATGTGGCTATTTTTGGTAAATTTAAAGAACGAAGTAATATTAATTTAATTAGATATATTAAGTCTAGAAAAGAACTAAATTTACCTTTTGATATTAATTTAAATAAAGATAAACAAATTATACCAATAGATAAAGTAAATAATTATACAAATAATTGGAATGAAGATTTGTTATTTTATGAAGAATCAGATAAAGTAATTGAACAAATGTCAAAGCTACATAAAAAATATAAAGAACTAATGTGTACTATTAAGAAGAATGAATTAGAAAAGGATTTTGTATGATTAATGAACCGACAAGACTAATGTATGGACCTGGTAGTTATATTATTGACGAAGGGTACTATAGACATTTGAAGTGGTATATAATTAAACCAGGAATTACACCTTGTGCATACATTGTTCTTGAAAATGATAAAGTGAAATTCAATATTGACGATACTGCTAAATTAATTTCTCCGCATGGAGGAATAACTTATGATAATAAAGGTTTATCTCATAATGGAAAAACACTAACACATAAACGAGTCATTGGTTGGGATTACGGACATTTTGGAGACTATAATGAGTATATACCTCATCCAGGATATTGTTGGACTAAAGTAGAAGTATTAGAACATATCAAAAAAACAATAGATGAATTATACTTAAAATTTTGTAAATAAAGTTTTACAAAAAATATTCATTTTTTCATTGACAAACTTAGATAAAAGTTCTATATTTACTTATACAAATGAAACAACAATGTTTCACAACCAATAACTAAAACCAAAGAGGTAACTTATGTCTAATACTACTAACACCATTTCCACCATTAACACTGCTGACAAGAAGGTTCGTACTCGTACCTGTGTTGAACCGCTTACTGCAGATGAAGCCGCAAACCTTCAGACCTGGCTCGTCAAGCACAATTTCTGCATCAAGAATGCAAAGAAGAATATTCGTGTATATCGTTATCTTGGTCATAAGGACGGAAAGATTATTTCTTCGCCGGACTTTATGTATGTAGTTGGTGCTGATGCATATCGTGAAAATCCTGAACAGGTTCAGATGGATATCTTGTCACTTAGCAAGAAGGTTATGAATAGTCACCGTATGGTCAAGAACAAGGAATATACTGAAAAGATGTCCCGTGTTGAAGAAGACCTTCTGATGAATCACAAGATTCATATGATTTGGACGAAGTCCAAGACTGTGGTGTTCAAGAAGTTCAACCATGTCATTACTGACAAGAAGATTCTTTCCCCGCTCAATGTGTATGCAAAGGGTAAGACTGACCACCTGGTTACCAACCGAATCTACAAGACGAAGGATGGCAAGCATCTGGAAATCTTCCGCAAGATGGCACAGATTTTTGAGGAATTTGAACCGTCCATTCCGTTCTATGATTGGAAGTCTTTCCGCTACATTACTCGTAATGGTGAAGTAGTGGCTGCATATTCCTGTGCTGATATGTCGCAGGAAATTGTTTCCCACTTCGCTAAGGGTATTCAGGATAAGTTTGACTACAACCTCAACATTATGGATGATAAGTATATCAATGATGTTGTTGCCAAGCTGGAGAATGTCTAACATTTAAAGTGTGGAGATAGAATGATGGTGGGGATTCAATTATCCTCACCATTTTCTATTTGAAAATATGAAAAATAGAATCATAAATTTTAAACTTGCCATTGATACAATTAGGCAACATATTGAAGACTTTGATTTGCCTTATAAAGAAATTGGATATGAGAATGTGGACTATGTTAAGAATAATCCTAGAACAGAATATCCAATGTGCTATACATTCAGATTTTATTCTATAAACTACATTCATATCATTATCAATGAAGAGAAATATGTTGTTGAAGATGGACTACATTTTGATGAAAAAAATTATTGGAAGACATTTACAGATATTAAAGATCTAAAAATGTGGTTGTCAAAAATGTCTGTTGAATATAAGGAATATGATATTTGACAAAATGAAGACTTTTATATAAATTTAAATTATGACCTTGAATCAGTATAAAGATATAATGAATAAATGTGGTTTTGTTGTTGTTGAAGGCCATATACAAAATGATATATTTTATCTTGGTTGTATTGACTATTCATCTTATGATGATGACATAATCGCAGTATATAGTGAAGAAGATGAAGCAGCAACAATTTATACCGAAGTAACATTTGATGAATCTAATGGAAGTATTTGTGAAGACAACAGAAAAGATATAAAAGATGCTGATGAGTTATTAGAAATTTGTATAAAAATGAGTAAAGTATATAAAGAAATTGAAATAAAAAGAAACTTGTTAGAACTGGAAAAGGATTTTAAAAATGACTAAATATCCATTACACAATGAAACACATGAAGTCCACCCAAAAGGTGCCAATATAAAGAAGTGTCCTTTTTGTCAAGGTAGTGATAACTTACCAATAATTAGTTCAGATTTTAAAGAAGTCTTCATATCAATTGAAAACAAAGAATTAATTATTAAATTTATAGACGATGAAGGTAAATCATATAGCATTGTAACTGCTATTGATAAATGTCCTAAATGTGGAAGGAAACTTTGATAAATATAGAACTATGTACAAGTAATTACAGATAAAAGGAGATTTTCTGTGAATAGAACATTATTCATTTCCCAGCCAATGAGTGGCTTATCTCACGAGGAAATAATGAAGACTCGTGAAGAAGCAACAAAGTATATTGCTTCAATTTATCCTGAAGATAATATCATTGTATTACCTAGCTATAAACAACAACCAAATACAGAATATAATGCCATTAGTGCAGTAAACCTATTAGGAAATGCTATTAGTCTAATGGGTGGTGCTAATATCATTTATTTTGCTCCAGGTTGGAAGGAATCTAAAGGCTGTCAAATTGAAAATGAAGTAGCTAGACGATGGTTAGAAGAAACCGGTGTTGAACTCATTGAAGATGGTATGGAAAAAGTCAATATTGAACTATCTGAAGATGAACTAGAAACATTGAAAAAATTAGCTGATAAGATGGGTGTATCATTGAATAAGTTTATTGAAATTAAGTTACAACAAGCTATAACTGATGGTACATTTGAAAAGATAGTTTCGGAATATAAAAATGCTTGATATTTTTGAAAAAGATGTACCTAGAAAATATATCATTAGAGAAAGAATTATTGGTAAATTTGATTCTGTTCTAAAAGAATGGATTAGAACCAATAAAGTTCTAGGTAAACTTAAAGAAATTGTAGAAAATGAAAAATCATTTGAAGAAGAATCTTTACAATATAACTATAAAGGTAAAGATAAAAAAGCTATTCTTGCTGTAATGGAATTTTTCTACGAAAATCTTTATAAAAGGGTATTTCATCCATTTGCATATTTTGATAATTCAGACTGTTTTGAAAATTACAATATCTATGTTAAATATAAAAATAAGTATACATGGATTTGTATATTATATGGTCAAGGTTCTACTTGTATCATTAAGTCTGTTAAAGAAAATGAAATTAAGACCAATAAGACAATTATAAACTTAGATACAATACATTGTAGTATATCTGGTGAGGTAAATTTCTATGAATAAAGTAAGATATATCTGTATAGTTAATATGAATGGTGAAGAAGAGCCATTATTCTTTAAGAGATATGGTGAATCTGTAGATGTTGTAAGAAAAGAATTGACAGAATTCATTAGACAGTCTTATGATGAACCATTTAGAATTGAATCAGTTGAAAAGGATAAAACAAAAACAATTAAAAATTAATGGATAGCATTTTAGCCAAAATTTCTATATTGATTTGTATAATCATTATGTGGTTGATTCTATGAAGACCTTTATTATATTGTATATTAATTCCTTGATAGCAGTAGCCCTGTTTTCATTTATAATTCAATATCCTCTACCATTTTGGGGATATTTTTTCTATGCGCTAATAGCTAGTATTTTTATTGGAGTTATAAGTAAGATAAATGAAAAATTCTGAGTTACAATTAATTCTTTATATTTTAAAAAACAATCCAATAACTATTAAGAAATTATACTGTTTAATGTATCTATCTCAAAGAGAATTTCTTTCTAGATTTGGTAAAAGACTATATGATGATTTTTTCGTATTGTCAGATGATTTTATTAAACCATATAGATTAAAACATTATCTTAAAGATACATTAAAACACTTTAAGATTGTAAATGATACAATATATGCTTTAACAGAACCAGATATGGATTATATTTCCATTAAAGATGCTGAAATCATTGACAAATATGTAATATATTGTAATGAAAAATCTTTAGAAGAACTTCGTACAGAAGCTAAAGATTTTGCTGTAATTAAAGCAATCAATAGATGTAATCAAGATCCAGATTTAGTTAGAATTACTGATGTAGATATAGCTAAAGCTGGTGGTTGTGATTCTAGTCTTATTAAATATATTGTAG
>Ga0326514_10002702_pt1 | contig 11291 bp, 21 predicted proteins | sample 3_2548_0518_D_FD_203653 | JGI IMG/M metagenome (GOLD analysis project Ga0326514, IMG submission 203653) | Bovine rumen microbial communities from UC Davis, California, United States - 3_2548_0518 | ecosystem: Host-associated > Mammals > Digestive system > Stomach > Rumen | place: USA... | reverse complement strand
CTTTCTGATTTGAGCGGTATTCCCTGTGAAAAGCTTCAGAGCATTGAACTGGGAGAAGAAACCATATTAAGCTCCCAGCAGATGGTAAAGCTGGCTGAGGTGCTTCATGTAATGCCGTCAGACATCTTTGAATGAGGAGAATATGAAGATGAATATGTATCAGCGAGAATCAATTTTGCAGTATTGGCATTCTAAACTTAATAAGAAACTATTTAATAACGAACTTGAAGTTGCAAAAATAATTGTGAGGAATGATGAAGAAGCAGTAAAAAATGCAGAAGAAGGTATAGAAGCACGGTATATAGACTGGTATGGAAGAGATTATATTGTGTTTTATCCATACACGTGGATGGCAGAAGAACCAGAAACCGACAACGAAACCATTGAAGTTCCTGTTTCAGTATACGATGTTACAGTTCTTCTCCATGAAATGGTTCATCAGTATTGCAATCAAAACGGAATTGACGATATTGACTTAAACGGAAAACACAACGAAAACTTCAGAGAAGCCGCAGAAAAACACGGTCTCACTCAATACGGTTATCAGTTGCAAGCAGGCCTTGAAGATGAAATAGATGCTGAATTAACTTGGTTTCGTGAATGGGGGTATTAGACGAGAAGCCCGGTCAGAAATGACCGGGTTTCTTCTTTCGTTCCTGACAGTCTCTTTCTTATCTCTTGATAATGCAATGGTTTTCACGAGATAAGCAAACCAGGATCAGAGAAAGCAACCTGAAGCACTTCCCTTTTGGTCAAATCCCTTTTTAGAATAATTTCATCTGCATTTTCATCTGCGTTTTGGATGAAAAAAGGCTTAAAAAACAGCAAAATATTCTTGAAAAATGAAAGAAATCTTAAAATGACAGGGGCTGAATTTAACCACTTTAAGCGGCTATAATGGGTCTAAAAATGCTCAAAAATACAGAATAACGCAACGAAACAATAGAAAAGACAGAGGCTTGTAAAACCTCTGTCTGTGGTGCGCGAGGCGGGACTTGAACCCGCTTTGAAATGACCAAACACGCAGTAAATACTGGCTTCAAGCAATTTCATCTGCATTTTCATCTGCATTTTTGCCTTTTTTCTCCCCTGTTTTTGCATCTGCATTTTTGAAAAAAGAAGCAAGTCTGTTCTCAGCTTTCAGCCGGTCTGCAGCAGAAATATGCTCATAGATTTTGTGCATTGTCTGAGCATCTTCCCAGCCGCCGATAAGCATTGCATCCTGTTCCGGCAATCCAACATGATGAGCCAAGGAAGCGAAAGAATGGCGTAAACCATGAACACCAACAGCGGGCAAATCATGCTGAGAGCAAATCCGGTTGATCTGAGCCCAAATAGTGTTTGGATTGCAAGTCACAACAGAACCGGTCCTCTTCTCTTCCGGGATGGCCATTAAGGCTTTCTCAAGCTCCGGTATCATGATCGGAACCGTCCTCCGGCTGTTTCTACTTTTATTGGTTTCTTTATAACTCAGCTTGTTGTCCTCGTTAAAGACTGCGCTTCCCTCAATTCGTATAGTCTTCTTCTCAAGATTGATCTTTGACCATTGGAGACCAACTATTTCGGATCGTCTCAAAGAATGCAGCGCCAATAATGCCGGGATTTCGCAGTCCTGGCCTTGTACAGCGGAAACAAAGACTTTGACTTGCTCTGCATCCAACCACGGTCTGACCGCTGGCATGATTGCTGGGAGCTTTACAGATGGAACCGGAAGATCGGCAAATTCCAGCGCAGCCGCAAGTAATGACCAACTGTTTTTGATTGTCTTTGCTGATACGCCGTCTTTTACTTCATCATTTATGACCGTTTGCCAATTCTTAATGGCAGATGGTCTTTTTGTTTTATAAGACGGGAAACGGTTGTCGACAATGGTCTGATAACCACGGATCGTTGATGGTGAAAGAACAGCTTTCCTGCTGGCAATGTACTGGTCCAGAATCTCTTGAATGGTTGGATCATTCCTGTTCTGATAGCTGATCCTCTTGCCGGCCTTATATTCTGATTTTATCAGTCTGGCTTTGTTTGTACAAGTGGTTGGGTCTGCTTCAGTAATGGAATAATTCTTTCCGCCTAAGCGGAGCATGATATTGTAGTTCCCTGACGGCAGTTTCTTTGGTTCTGGTAATTTCATTTCTTCTCCTCCGCTTCTTTAGAATAACGATCAAGCCATTTTGTGATCTGCTTCATTTTGAATGGTTTGTATAGTTCTGAAATACTGATTACTTCACTCATATCTTCACTTGATTCTATGATTACGTTTTTCTTTTCAAACTCTGACGTCCTTTGTTGTGCTTCATATTCTTCAAGTGTTGCAGGGGCAGGTGATAAATCAGGATAGCTCCTGGTTACTTCAAACGCTTTAACATAATCATATAAAAAGCTGAATATAGTTGTGCTCGGGAAGTCCTCATTTCTTTTAATATTCGAGTCAGACAGCGCCAGATTTAAGAATAGAAGCGTCTTTTTATCATCTATGATCGTGGAATCGTTTAAGTAATGAAGCAATTCAATTGATTTGCCTGTCAAGCCTGTATATTCACAGATTGACCTGATATCAGCTTGGGGAGACGGATACTCAGTTAACCCCGCCAGGTAGTCAATTGAAACGCCATAATATTGGGCCAACTTGGCAACTGTAAGATACCCTGTATTTCTTGGATTTAATACATTCGACTCTAAGTCTTCTATCATTGATTTAGAAATCTTAGTTGCTTTGTAAACCTTTTCTGTTGATTGATTGCCGTTCTTGTTGTAAACGGTTCTCGCTAGCTTAAAACGATTTTCTTTTGTTTCCATCATTATTCCTCCCTATTTTTAGGTACTCTTTCAAACCTAAACCCTACGAAACCTATCAATGGACTTTTCCTTGCATATTACCGTTGTTGTTGCTAAAGTATACCCAGAAACAGGGGTTTGTTATCCTGCTCACCCTATTTATAGCACAACAACAACAATCTGTCAACATTGGAACAGGAGGTGTAAAGATGGCGAACGAGGAGATCAGACAGGCAGCAAAGGAGAGCGGTGTAAAGCTCTGGGAGGTTGCTGATCGTATCGGAATGAATGATGGCAACTTTTCCCGCAAACTGCGGCATGAACTTTCAACTGAAATGAAAAGCCAGATCATGACGGCAATTAGTGAGATCGCAGCAGATAAAGCGGAGGAATAAAAATGCCGTATATCAAAAGGCAAGAACCGTTTTCTAAGATGACACGATTGCTTCTTGGTTACGGTTTGAACGGTGTAAAGCTAAGCAATGTTATCGGTTGCTCTCCCCCGACAGGAAAAAAGAAGCTTGACAATCCGCAGCTTCTAACCTTGGCGGAACTGGATGCAATTCACCGGAAAGCGCATATCCCGATTGAAGAGATCAGGGAGGCAATTGCAAGATGAAAGCAAAAGAAAAAAGCCGCCTCCGGTTGGGGGAACCGGAAAGCGGCAAAGGGAATCAGAACAATTCCTCTGTTCATATTGTAAGGCGGCAAGTGCCTCCTGTCAATCCTGTATTTTCCTGTGGCTTTGTTGAACTGGTATATGATTTGCTGGCTTATCCGATAACTATTGAGAGTATCGCAAGGTTAACGGATAGCACCGAGGACCGGGTACGCTTGGCGCTGAATGATCTTCAGGTTGCCGGAGTGCAGATCGTGAGGGCATACCATGACAGATGATGTTTTTCAGGCAGTAAAGGACCTGGTTCCGATTGCTGAAGCTGTCAGGCTTTACGGATATGAGCCGAGCCGGTCAGGGTTTATCTGTTGCCCCTTCCATAATGAGAAGACTGCTTCCCTGAAGCTATATGACAATGGATCGTTTTACTGCTTTGGCTGCGGCGCTCATGGGACCGTTATTGACTTTGCGGCAAAGCTTTTCAACCTTGGACCGCTGGACGCTGTAAAGCGGCTGAATGAAGACTTCCGGCTTGGCGTGAATCTGGATGCTCCCCAGGATCGGGACCAGCTCCGGCAGCGCCGGAAGACGATGGAAGCGAAACAGCGCTTTTCAGAATGGCGGGAACAGATGCTGAATCAGATTGACAAAGCAATCCGGGTTGCAAATCTGGCAGACTTCCAAAGCATGACCGAGGCAGAAGCAACAGCGGTCAGATTCCGGGAATCATTAGAAGCATGGGCAAGCGTTCTCATGCATGGCAGCCTGGATGAACAGATGCAGATATTTCGGGATCGTGAGGGGGTGGGCCGGTTATGTCAGATGATTTTGCACAGTATGCAGACGAAATCAACAGCGGCCTGAATGTCTCAGCCCTCTTCCGTCCTCTGAAAGAGTTTGAAGCACAGGAAGCGGAATGGCTCGTCCCAGGCCTGCTTCCAAAGGGACAGATAACAACGCTGGCCTCTGATGGTGGTATCGGTAAGACTTCTGCCTGGGTTGCTCTGGCGGCTGCAATAAGCGCCGGTAAGAGATGCTTCATTGATCCTGACGATGTAATCAGGAGGCCGGGAAGAGTGCTCTTCCTGTCTTCCGAGGATTCGGTAAAGGTTGTTCTGAAAAAGAGACTGTCTGCAGCTGGAGCCAATGAGGCCAGGATCATAACGCCGGATTTCTCCAATGATGCTTCCGGGTTTCTCAGGAAAGTAAAATTCGGTACAAAGGAGCTTGAGCAAGTTGTCTCAGAGATAGCGCCGGATTTATGTATCTTTGATCCTATACAGGGCTTTGTTCCTCATGGCTGCGTTATGGGTGACCGTGCGGCAATGCGTGATTGTATGGCTCCTCTGGTTGCCCTGGGAGAAAAATACGGCACAACCTTTCTCATCATCTGTCACACTAACAAGCGGGCAAAGGTGAGCGGCAGGGACCGTATTGCAGACAGCTCAGACCTTTGGGATATCTCAAGATCAGTCCTCATGATGGGCTGGACCGAACTTGAAGGAATCCGGTATCTGTCTCATGAGAAATGCAATTATGGACCTCTGCAGCAGACAATCCTTTTCAGCATTGATAATGCCGGAATTATCCACAATGAGGGAAAGACCTGGAAGCGGGACAGGGATTATCAGGGAGCGGAAGGAAAAGCCCTGGCAAAGCGGCAGGATGCAAAGGACTGGATTCTGCATCTGCTGGAGGACCGAGGCGGGAAAATGCCGGTCAAAGAACTGTATGACCTGGCAGATGAAGTTGGATTCTCAGACCGGACAATGGAACGAGCAAAGGCTGAACTGACCAAACAGAACAAGACCAGGACCGGCAGCACAGGGTATGGACAAGACAAAGTTTACTATATCGAATTGGCTTATTTTCCATGACCTTCCGAAAGACCTTCTTCAAGTGGCGGAGTAAAGGAAAATATATAGATTTTACTGGGGTTTTCTTTACTCCGCCAGGTGGCGGAGTAAAGGAGTAAGACGGTGCTTAGTCCGCCACTTGGCGGAGTAAGCAAGAGGCCTGTAATTACTGGGGTTTTCGTCTTACTCCGCCAAATTGGTCTCTCTGAGGGAGCAAGGCGGAGTAAGAGCGTCTCCCAAAATGGTGTCCGGGTGGGAAGGACGGTGCATTGATTGACTACTCTTGAATGGCTGAACCGGGGCCGGATTTTGGATGATAAGATATACCGATTGCAGAAAGAATATCTCAATGTACAGTATGAGCTTTTTGAAGCAATCTCAAAGCTTCCTGATCGGCAGGACAGAATCATCCTGATTGATTATTACTGCAGCGGTCTGACCTGGGCCATGATTGCGGAAAGCCTTGGCGTCAATTATAAGACCATTGACCGGATGAAAAATAAAGCGCTTCAGCATTTGGAGGAAGCAATAAAACATGGGGAAATCACAACAGAGAAAAGGCGCTGACGGTGAGCGGGAGCTTGTGGAGGTGCTGAAGGGCTATGGCTTCCTGACTGAGCGGGGCGGATCGGAGACTTTTGGAACCGTGCCAGATATCACAGGGCTTAAGGGAATCCATATAGAGTGCAAGCGGGTTGAGCATCTGAGCATTACAGAGGCTATGGACCAGGCGCTCCGGGATGCTCTCCGGTTCCGGGATGGGATGCCGACAGTTTTTCACCGGAGAAACCGGCAGCCATGGATGGTCACAATGCTGTTGTCAGACTGGATAAGACTTTATAAAAGGGGGCTGAAGAATGATAGTTTGGAGAATACCGAGGAAAAAGGCCAGGATAGAATTGAGGGCTGAAGGGTGGCTGGTTGTGATCCGGTCCGCAACATATAGCTTTAACACTTTGCCGGAGTGCTTCTGCTTCCTGGCCGGAAGACGGATCATTGATATTGAAGCTATTTCTTTCCTGCTTCAGAAGACCAGGGAACGCTTTGAATAAAACCGTTATGGGAGGTGATAGAGCATGACGTTTCAATTTCCTAGGAAAGACAGATACCAGTTATACGAAACTCCAGAAAGCTGGATTCAAGAGCGGATGAAACTGGATGACAGGATAGATTATTACAAGCTCAAGCTTGTGCGGGAGAAACACGAACTGGAAACCACAAGAGGTTTCATTGCACGGTTTAGGTTAAAGAAGCAGATTCGGGAGACTGAGGATATACTTCAGTATTTGGAAGAAGCAGCCAGGCATTGGTTTCGGGATATAGAATACTATATTCCACGGTAATAAGAGAGCGTGACAAGATCATGAAACCGTTTGCAGAGAAATTCTATAAATCTCCGGCATGGAAAAACACTGCTGCAGCTTACGCTAAATCACAGGGTGGTATATGTGAACTATGCTGGGCAAAGGGATCAGTCACTCCGGGTGAGATCGTCCATCACAAAATCCATATCACGCCGGACAACATTGATGATCCTTCTATCACTTTGAGCTGGGACAATCTTCAACTGCTTTGCCGGAAGCATCACGCTCTGATCCACGGCGCTCAGAAAAGATTCTACATTGACGAGGACGGTCACGCCATAGCTATTGATAGCCCCTTATCTTAAATCAGGGGGGATGCCTCTGGAGACCGAGGGGTGGCCAAGGCAATTGCTGGTGGCGAGCGGGCGCTGGGCGGGGTGTGGTCAGATGGGATGAAAAGGAGGTGATAATTTGACGGAATTAGAAAGAAATAACAGGATTTCCGAGGAATACCAAAGAATTAAGCGTTTTTTTGAAAAATTAGGCGAAAAAGAAAAAAGTTTGGTGCTTCCACTTATTCAGAACGCTGCTTTCATGCGTATTGCCCTGGAAGACCTGCAGGAGATCATTTCAGAACAGGGACCTGTTGAGGCATACCAGAATGGACAGAACCAGTATGGCATGAAGCAGAGCGCAGCGCTTCAAGCATATAACACAACGGTGAAGAATTATGCCGGAGTAATCAGCAAGCTTTATGGTTTGCTTCCGGCAGATGAGAGACCTCAGCCGCCACAATGGGTTCCTCAAGAGAAAGCCGGTGCTGATCCGGAAGAGGAAAGCCGCCAGGATGAAGATAAGACGGAATCTATCAATAAGGAAATTGCCCTGGCTGCAGAGTTTCAGAAATGGCAGCGGGAACAAGAGGAAGCCGGGAAAACTGTTACTGTCAGCTTTGAAACATGGAAAAACAGATGTAAAGGAGGTGAGAAAACATGACAACGATTAACATTACAAAGGACGGCAGAACTGCAAAAGCTGGCTGTTGATCTGGTCCGGCAGAGATCGGCAGCCGGTCTGGAAGAGGAAAAGCTGCCCTTTGCTTTTGCTGCAAGCATATAACACAACCATGAAGAATTATGCCGGAGTAATCAGCAAGCTTTACGGTTTGCTTCCAGCAGAGAAAAGGCCGTCACCTTGGAAGATATTTTCCACGGTAATATGCCATAAACCGGCAGTTTACGCCTCTGGGCTGCTAGTTTATGACAATTACATATAAACTCTCCTCACCTGGTCACCTTGCTTGGCAATGGACATTACCAAGCACAGACTGGACAGTCTGACCGGTAAATTGGGAATGGTTATCCCATCTCCATTTGTACCAGGCAAAATCTATTATGAATGGTGGTGAACTAAATGATTCCTAATTCGATTATTACTCCCAAGAACAACAATAGCGTTTATTCCATTAAACTACTTGAGGCAATGATGGCAGCAAAACAGAAAGAGACTGATAAAAAGCTCAATAACGAGAAGAACAAAAAGGAGAAGAATGCAAGATGAACATGGAAATCATTGATCGTTTGGTAAAAGAGAAAATCAAACATAGATCAGAAATGGAAAAACAGATTTCAGTTCTAGAGAACCAGGTTGAAAAATCCAAAGAAAAAGTCCGGTCTGCTTTTGAGGCTGCTGATAAAAAAGCCTACAAGGACGCTAAAAACGATTTGCAGGAGTATGAATCTGAACTGGAGATTACAAGGCATTTATATGAGAGAGACATTACAAGACCTGTTCTGACAGATGAAGAAGCTTCTTCTATCTGGAGTGAGTTTTCTTCTGAACACGATAATCTGTTTGACAAGATGTATTCCGACTTTGAGAAAAAACGGAATGAAATGCTTGTAGCATACCAGAAGCTGGTAGATCTCCAGACAGAGGCAATCATTACCAGAGAGCGGCTCGCTGAATATGTCGGTAAAGGGGTTGTGTATTGCTGCTCCATTTGGGATCGGCCTTATGACGATCTGTTTCCCTGTAAGCTTTTGCCGACAGATTCAAAAGAAGGTAGATTGACCATGAACGGAACGCTTGTCAAAAACCCTGATGTTCTTTTTTACCTGGCAAGTGCTGCCGATAATGAATCCGAAAAAGGGTTGCCGTATATTGAGAATTATAATCTGCACAAGGTTATGGGCATAATTTCAAGGCACACAATAAAGTTTCAATAATACGCTGTGTATATCCGATTGCGCTAGCTGCGGGAACAAGAGGAAACCGGGAAAGCTGTTACTGTCAGCTTTGAAGCATGGAAAAGCAGATGTAAAGGAGGTGAGTAAACATGGCAACAGTTGTCAACTTTAAAAAGGGTGGAAAGCCTGTATCAAAGACCTTCAGATCGTATGATGCAATAGTCCGGTATTTTCAGACTGAGATTACAAAGCTTGGAGTAAGAGAAAAGGCATTAGGCCAGAAGAATCCTGAAATCCGTACCATTCTGGAAGAAGACAAGAAGGAATGTGAACGGATGGTTGCGATTTACAAGCGTTTGATTAACGAAAGAAAAACTGTGCGTAATGCTGTTACTGGGGAAACCATAGAAGCAGAATATAGATGAATCGTAACGCAGAATAGTTGATTCCATTGTTTGGTAGTAATGCTCACTGTCATACAATCACCTTTAAATGATATAGGGCGCTGTGTACTCGCTTTCTCAGCGCTTTATATACACGTTTAGGCCTGGTTGATTACTGGAGTAAGTGACAACACAAACCGGATGGTTTGAACAAGGCCGGGAAGGGAATGGGCTTTTTTACCATTCCCTTCTTTAAAACAAGCAGCCCGATTCTATTTGTTTTTAATCGTATATTATGGGGAATCTTATGGACGAAATCATTTTAAAGATTCAACAGGGCCACAACGAGCTTTATTCGGAACTCTGGGAGGCCCTGAGGGACTTGATTGCCTGGTATGCGAATAGATACTATGCAGCAATCACAAGCTCAGGAAAGACCCTTGGAGGCGCTGAGCGTGAGGATTTGAAACAGGCCGGATTTATTGCCATTACTGAAGCTGTCAACGCTTATGATCCTGCAAAGGGATCGTTCAAAGAACTACTCTCATATAAACTGAGGAATGCTTTTCAAGAGACGGTAGGCATAAGGACCAGTAAACGTGACGCTCTTGATTATGCCCTTTCTCTTAATGTACCGGTATCAGATGATGAGCCAGATGGACCGGAAAAGCTGGATTGTGTTCCTGATCCTCGTGATGAGATATCCGGTGTTGAAGAAGCAGTCTTTATGGAAGAGCTTCATAAAGCGCTGGAAAAGGCCCTGGATTCGATTTCGCCCAGGGAAGCTTCTGCTATCCGCTCCGAGTTTTGGGAGGGCTGCAAGCAATGGGAAACCGCTGAGAAGATGGGAATATCTCATCAGATGGTTAGGTTTCTGAAAGAAAATGGTTTTAGGCATATTCGGAAGAGTGCTGCCGGTAAACAGTTGGAACGGTTCCTGGACGCTGAGACAAGTTTCTATTCCGGGGTTGGTCTCGCAGCATTCAAAAAGACACAAAGGAGAGCTGTAGAAAGCAAAGTTATTCAGCGGGAGAAATTGCGGAAGCAGTATGAAAGGTTATTCAATTATGAGTACAAGGATTCCTGAAGAAAAGCCGGTTCCGATTGTCAGCGGAAGTAGCGTGATTATCAATAATGGTGACCTGGAAGAAGCTTTGTCAGTGTTTACCATGATGATAAAGAAGGAGAGAATCCTGGCCGAGTACAGGGAGCATCTGGTTTTTATTCCAAAGCGGAAAAGAAAGCTTCCTGAATGGCTTCTAAACCGATAAGGGAAAAGCCCTGCAAGTTGAACGCTTGCGGGGCTTTCTGTTTGTCATTTCTGGTTGTCTCTTTCTATGGTCTCATCAATGGCCCGGTTTACAAATTCATTGACGGATTCATTCCGGGCGCTGGCGTGATCCTGGAGGCGCTGCTTCTTTTCCGGCTCCATAGTCAGACCGACACGAGCAACCTTGCTCATGTACTTCTTTTGAGCTTTCTTTTCTGCTTCTGTCTTTTCCGGCATGGGAACCACTTCCTTTCTTCCTGGTATTATATCGCACGGTGCTGTCTAGCGAAAGATACAGAATGAACAAATCTGACGATAGATATTTGTCAATTCTGCTGTATTGATATCTTTTGTTAGATAGCTTAGAATAAAGACACCGGGAGACCGGAACACTTTAAGGAGGATTCAGAACATGAACAAAGAAGAAATCATCAAACGAATTGAGCGATATATTGAGAATACCGCTCCGGGGAGTGTCCGCTATACACTGTACGCAGATGAGACATTAGCCATACTGGACCTGATAAAAGGAAACAGAGGAATGGACGCAGTATTATTTGCTTTTAATTATGGTAGGGCAAAAGGTTATCGGCAAGCCATGAAAGAAATGAAAGGAGCAAAAACAGCATGAAAACAGAAGAATTGAGAGACAGGGTTTCAGATATGGCGGCAGAAACGGCAAATCTGTCTGATATGGTCCTTTCCCTTGTTGGGGTGCTGGACGGTCTGAAGGTGGAAGCAGAAAGCAATCTGGATGCTGAGCTGCTGAGTAATTCTTTCTGCACGGTTTCAACATATCTCTTGAGGATCAGCAGGGAGCTTGATTCTTTGTCAATGCCATTTGAAAAGAATAATCTTGAGATCATCCGCAAGGCAAAGGAACTATCCCTGGACGAGC
>Ga0326514_10002699_pt1 | contig 11298 bp, 7 predicted proteins | sample 3_2548_0518_D_FD_203653 | JGI IMG/M metagenome (GOLD analysis project Ga0326514, IMG submission 203653) | Bovine rumen microbial communities from UC Davis, California, United States - 3_2548_0518 | ecosystem: Host-associated > Mammals > Digestive system > Stomach > Rumen | place: USA: California... | reverse complement strand
GCCACCTCCGGACGTTCATTCAATTTCTGCGTGAACTCATTCGAATATTTGATGAAAGTAGCATCGTCGTCACTCGAACTATTCTGGAGGTTCAGCTCTATCGCCGAGCCTGAGCCATAGCCCGGAATCTGGGGCATCTGAAACGCGGTGACATCGGCCTCCGGCATATTCTCTATCGACCACAATGTGATTTGGTTCTGCACGCTGGCAACGCTGTAGAAGTCGCGCTCCTCCCAGTTTTTCAGACGTACCATCAAGGTACCGTAGTTGGTTCCGGCACCACCGTTCATGATGGAGAAACCTGACACGGTGCTGATCAAATCGACATCGTCTATCGATTTGATGTAATTCTCGATTTTGCTGACAGCCGTTTCCGTTTCGTTAAGATAGGTGCCCGGCGCGGTTTGCACATCGACGAAGAAGAAGCCCTGGTCTTCTTGGGGAACAAGCTCTGATTGGGCGCTCTTCATCAACCAAACCATACCTACACTGAAAATCGCTATGAGAATCCATGAAACAGCAGGACGTTTGATGAATTTGCTCACACCTTTCATATACTTGCTCAACATGGCATTGAAAGCCACATCGTATGCTTGCTTGACGTAATAGCTGACCCCCTTCCGCTCTTTTTCGCCTTCTTTTTTCGGTTTGAACAAAAGCGCGCAAAGGGCTGGACAGATGGTCAAGGCTGAAAGTGTGGAAAGGCACACCGAACCTGACATGATAAAACCGAATTGCTTGAAGAAGGTGCCTTGTGTGCCTGAAATGAAGGTCACGGGGATAAACACGGCGACAAACACCAAAGTGGTTGAAATAGCGGCTGCCGTCACCTCATGGAGTGCCTCGCTGGTGGCGGATGCGGCGGTGTATTTGCCTGTCTCCATCTTGGTCATCACCGCCTCGACGACCACAATGGCATCGTCGACAACGGTTCCAATGGCCAACACCAAGGCGAATAGTGTGATTAGGTTGAGCGAATAGCCCAAGGCCCACACAATGGCGAAGGTGCCCACCAACGACACGATGATGGAAACCGAGGGAATCAACGTCGCCTTGAAATCCTGCAGGAACAAATACACAATGAGGATAACGAGAACGATGGCGATGATGAGGGTTTCCACAACATTGTGGATGGAGGCGTAAAGGAAGTCATCGGAGGTCTCCATTTGCTTGAATTCCAGACCGGCGGGCAACGACTTTGAGATTTCCTTGATCACCCTGTCGATTTCCGCGTTGACTTCTGTAGCGTTGGCACCCGGTGCCTGCTTGACGATGAACATGGCTCCGGGATGTCCGTCCACCTTCGAACGGAAGGAGTACGTCTTGGTTCCAAACTCCACGTCGGCCACGTCTCTCAAGCGCAAAACCTCACCATTAGAGGTGGCACGCAGGATGATTTCCCCAAACTCGCTCATTTCGTCGAGTTGTCCCTTGAACTCAATGTCCATCTTGTTTACCGTGCTCTCGATGCTACCCACGGGCGACACCAAATGCTGCTCATTGATGGCATTGATAATCTCTTCCCTGGTGATGCCGTAGGAGGCCATCACATCCGGCTTGATCCAGATACGCACACCGTAAGTATCGCCGAGGAGGTTGATGCTGCCCACACCTGTGATACGGCTGATACGCGGTATCACATTGATGTCCAAGTAGTTGATGATAAACTTCTGGTCAAACCTGTCGTCGGAACTCTCCAAAGACTGGATTTGCAGGATGGAGTTGACGCTCTTTTGCACGGTGACACCTTGAGAGGTCACTGCAGCAGGCAATATGCCTTCGGCCTGACTCACACGGTTTTGCACGTTCACCGTGGCTTGGTCGGCATCGGTGCCTTGCTTGAAATACACACTGATTTCGGCACTACCGTTGGAGAAGGCCGACGAAGAGATATACATCATGTCCTCCACGCCGTTCACCTGCTCCTCGATGGGCATGATGACCGATTTCATAATAGAGGCAACATCGGCACCGGTGTAAGAGGCCGAAATGACGACTTGAGGAGGCGCAATGTTAGGATATTGCTCAATCGACAACGAATTGAGTCCCACAATGCCGATAAGGCAAACCAGCACACCAACGACAAGCGCTGACACCCAGTGCTTTACGAAATATTTTTGTTTTATTGGTTTTTCCATAATCATCTAATTTTCTGCCCATTCGTCAACTTGCCCGCACCATTGGTGACCACTTCGTCGCCCGCGTTCAAGCCTTCGAGGATGTAATATTCCGTTCCGTCATTTGAAGGATACACTTCCTTGCAGATGATGCCTTCCACCGTACCGTCGGTTTTGACGCGGTAGAACATCATCTGGTCTTGCAGGCGCACGGCGGCTGTTTGAGGCACGCTTAGCACGCTGTCTATCGTCAGGGGAATGATGATATTGGCCGACAAACCTGAACGCAGCACGCCTTCGGGATTGTCGAACTCGGCCTCGCAAGCCGCTGTTCCCGTGGTTTGGTTGACAAGAGCACCTATTACGGTAATTTTGCCATCTTGTTTGTAAGTGGAGCCGTCCTTCAGCTTGAGTTTCACTTTGGGCAACACTTCACTGACAAGAGAGCCGTTGGGGCCTTCCATGCCATTTTTGCCGGTAGTCAAGTGATATTCCATGACTATACTCAACAACTGGGTTTCCGTAATGGAGAAGTTGGCTTTCACCTTACTGATGTCGCTCACGGTGCATAAATACATGGCTCTGGAAACCATGTCGCCCACATTGTACTCGTTGCCGGCAATATAGCCCGTCACAGGTGCCGTGACAGTACAATAACCGAGGTTGGTTCTCGCAATGTTGAGTTGTGCCTGAGCCTGCGAAACCGAGGCTTGCGCCGAGTTGTATTCGTTGAGGCTGGTGTTGAGCACATAGTCGCTGATGATTCTCTTTTCAAACAGTTTCTGGTTCGACTCATACTGCAACCTCGTGGTCTCCAAATTGGCTTTGGCTACTTTCAGGTCGGCTTCGGCTGACTGCACGCTGAGTTGATACTCGGTCGGGTCAATCACGAAAAGGGTTTGGCCTTTCTGCACGATGGTGCCCGGAACATAATTCTTCTTCGTGACGATGCCTTCAACCTGCGGATACACCTTGATTTCGGTGATGCCGCAAGTCGATGCCGGGAACGTCATGTTATAGGTTTTGGGTTCCGGTTGAAGCACCTTGGTCTCGTACTTCGTCATAGGCATCTCAAATTGTGCTTGGTTTCCACTGCAGGAAACCATTATGCCACAGGCTAATAGCAGTGCTGAGCATAGTAAAAGATAAAATTTATTCATAATTTTACATTAGGTTATTATACAATCGGCAAAAATAGGGAAAAATGAAATGTATTTGTCAATTCAACCGAAGTTTTTACTGTGATGATACTTGAAGGCAGGGCAATGATGCCAATTCCGAATAAAAAAGAAGAAAGATAGTTTAAAATGCATGTGGCAAAAACACAAAAAAATCCAGCCATTTTTTCTACTTTTGCACGATAAAACTGATTTACCATGAAAAAGCGTTTTTTCTCCATGCTGTTATGCCTTGTTGGCATGACCGCCTTCGCCCAAACCGCTGACCAGCAGCCCGAACCCGACCCCATTATCACGAACCGCATCAGCCAGTGGCAAGACCTGAAGTTCGGCTTTATGATGCACTGGGGCATCTACGCCCAATGGGAAGTCGTCGAGTCATGGTCGATTTGCAACGAGCCTTGGATTAACCGCGACGGCGCGGATTATTACCAATACAAGACTGATTACCAGAACCTTAACAAAACATTCAACCCAAAAAACTTCGACCCAACAAAATGGGCCGAGGCCGCCAAAGGCGCGGGCATGAAGTATGTCGTCTTCACCACAAAGCATCATGACGGTTTTTGTATGTTCGACACGAAAGAAACCTCCTACTCCACCGTTGATACGAGTTGCCCGTTCTCGAAAAACCCGAAAGCCGACATCACCGGCGAAGTGGTGAAAACCTTCCGCGAAAAAGGCTTTTGGACGGGTCTCTATTTCTCCAAACCCGACTGGCATTGTGACGACTACTGGGCACACGAATGGGCCACGCCCGACCGCAACGTGAACTACGACCCGATCGCCATGCCTGAGCGTTTTGAGAAATACAAGCAATTCACCCACAGGCAGATACGCGAACTCACCCACAACTACGGCGACATCGACATCCTTTGGTTGGACGGCGGCTGGGTGCGCCCTGAATGGAGCGTGAACGAAGAAACACGCCCGTGGCTCGGCTGCCAAGGCTACATCCAAGATATTAATATGGAGGAAGTGGCCAACATCGCCCGCGAAAACAACCCCGACCTTATCATCGTGGACCGCTCCGTGGGCGGCAAGTACGAGAACTACCAAACACCCGAACAACAAGTGCCCGACTCGCTTCTGCCCTACCCTTGGGAAACCTGCATGTCGATGGGCGACTCGTGGTCATACGTCTCGACCGACAAATACAAGAGCACCAACAAACTCATCCATTTGCTCTGCGACATCGTGGCCAAAGGCGGCAACTTCCTCCTCAACGTGGGCCCCGATGCCGACGGCAACCTGCCCGACACCGCCCTGCTCCGCATGAAGGAAATCGGCGAGTGGATGCAGGTGAACGGCGAGGCGATTTATGGCACACGGCCAATCTATCCCTTCACTTACGGCAAGTTCCGTTTCACGCAAAAGGGTGACAAGGTTTATGGCATTTTCCTCTTGGACGAACAGGAAAACCCAGTGCCAGAAACGTATTGGTTTGATTTTCCTGCGGACGAGACGTCCGCTAACCTGAAGACAGGAAAAATCAAGGTCTTGGGCAGCAAAAAGAAAGCCACGCTTCACAAAGACATTGATGGTCGCTACCGCATCGACTTCCCGAATAATTTCGAGATGCCCCATGCGGTGGTGTTCGAAATGTGGAAATAATTCCACGATTTTCGAAAAACATCATCCCGCTCTGGCATTTCGGGATGGGGTATTGAGCGGGCTTTTATTCCACGACATATTCCCCCACCGTCATTGTGTCGCGGTCGAATTGGATGCCGATTTTCACCACTCGGCGGCCTTCGGTGTCGTAAGGGAGCGCGTAGTTCTTGCTGTTGATTTGGTCGAGGGCTTCCTGTGCCGTGCCGTTCACCTTCAGCTCGAAAACGTAGGTGGTGTCGGGCATCTGCATTACCACGTCGATGCGGCCTTGGGCGCACTTCACCTGTGTGCGGGCATAGAAGTTCAACATGTTGAAAATCAGCCAGAATGTGTATTCGTAGAAGCCCTCGTAGTTCGAAACACTCTCCAATTTCTTCTTGAAGCCCTCAACGTAGGGGATGCCAGCGAGGAAGGATTTCAGTTCGGCCAGTGCCGCGTCGATGTCGTTTCTCTTCAAAAAACGCCAAAAGCGCATGGCGAAACCGCTCGTTTCGAATTGTTTGATACCCGTGTATGCCGGTATCATATTCTCCACAAAACCGGTTCTGACTTCATTGTTGGGAATGGCCAGCACATAGAAATCCGTTTCCTTGTCGTAGTCCTTGATGGTGAGATAACCGCTTTGGTAAAGCAGCGGCAACGCATCCTCCATCGCCTCCGTGGGACGGTCGAAGGCCGATGCATTGGCCTCAAGGTTGTCCATCGTGGTAATATCAGTGCGAAAATGCTGCATCTGTCTAATCAGGAACGTCGGGGTGCCGCTCTCGAACCAGTAGTTAGCGACTTTGCGTTGATTGAAGCTTTTCAACAAACTGAACGGGTTGTAAATGTCGGGCGACTTGTCGGCAAAACGGTAGCCATCATACTGCCGTTTCAGCTTGGCGCGCATTTCCTCGGGGGAAAATTCGTATTCTTTGGCGAGCATGGCAATGTCGATTGCCATGTCGTTGCACAGTTCGTCCTCGGTGATGCCGCAGATAGCTGCGTATTCGGATTGCATTGAAATATTCGTCAGGTTGTTGATGGTCGAGAAAATGCTCAATTGTGAGAATTTGGTGATGCCCGTGATGAAGCAGAACCTAATCATGGCCTCACTCGCCTTCAGCGGCTGGTAGAACTCCTGCATGACACGGCGGTAATCCGGCAGAAGAGCCTCTTGATGCAGCACATCCAGCAGGGGAGCGTCGTACTCGTCGATGACGACCACGACTTGCTTGCCGGTCCTCTCGTAGGCACGTCGTATCAAACCTTTGAGTATTTGACCGGGCAAAGTTTCCTTCTCATTGGTGCCGTATTCCTTGGTCAAAGGATCCAGCAGTAGGAAGAGCGTGTTGCGAAGGCTTTCGGTTGTTTCCTGGTTCTTGGCCTCGCTCAAATCCAAATGTATCACAGGATAACTCTCCCATTCTTTCTCCAACGCCATGATTTTCAATCCCTCAAACAGTTCCTTCTGCCCTTTGAAGTAGGAATCCAAGGTGGTCGTGAGCAACGACTTGCCGAACCTGCGCGGACGGCTGAGGAAGACAAACGGGCTTTCCTTGGTCATCTTCCAAACCAAGTCGGTCTTGTCGATGTATAGGTAGTTCTCTTTCCTTATCCTTTCAAATGTCTGTATCCCAACGGGGTATCTTCTGCTTGCCGTTTCCATAGTCGTGCCTTTTTTGCTTTACGTTGCAAACATACATAAAATTCACCAATTGGAAGGTCGGATTGGTGAAGAAATTGAATTTTGGCGAATTAAGCCTCATTCCACCTCCTGTTTCTCTCCAACCCCCACTTCAATTCGACCCTAAGCCTTCTTCATCGCAGCAATCAGCACCACTGCGGTGAGAATGAGGACGATACCGATGGCGAGATTGAACGTGAATGGCTCTTCGAACACGAAAATGCCGATGAGTACGGCTGTGAGTGGTTCGAGCGCGCCAAGGATTGCGGTCGTAGTGGAGCCAACATATTTGGCCGCATACACCATCAGCACCAAGGCGAAGATGGCGGGCACCAAAGCCAACCAACCCACATAGAACCAACTTGTAGCGTTCTGCGGCAGAATGAGCGGCAGTCCGGCAATCAACGAATACACCACCATGCCCAAGGTGCAGTACATCAAAACATAGAAGTTGATTTTGAAGGACGACATTTGTAGGTTGCCCTTGTTCACCACAATGATGTAAAGGGCATACGACAAGGCCGAAGCCAACACGAGCAGCACGCCCACCGTGGACAATACGCCCGCGCTGTCGCTCCAATACAGCAAGGTCACGCCGGCACCCGAAAGCAGCAGAGAAACCACTGTGGGCCATGTGATGCGCTCGTGAAAGAACACGGCCATGATGACGGCAGTCATCACGGGATAGGTGAAAAGGATGGTGGAAGCCACACCCGCCGCCATATAGTGAAAACTGAGATACAAAGTGAGCGACGAAATGATGAACAGTAGCCCCAAACCCGTCAGCACACGAAACTCCTGCCTCGTGACTTTGAGGCTTTCCTTTCGGAAGAGCATCACAACGGCGATGATCAACCAAGCCAACCCAAAACGGTAAAACAGCACGCTATTGGTCTGCATACCCTCAGCATACAACTTCAAGGCACCCAAGGGGTTAGTGCCATAGCAGACGGCAGCGGCAATGCCAGCCAAAGTCCCGATAAACTTACGGCTCTTTAACTTTTCCGTGTTCATTATCCAGACTTATCCCACCACGATATTCACAATCTTCTTCGGCACATAGATGACCTTGCGGATTTGCTTACCCTCAATCCACTTGGCAGCTTCGGGGGCGGCGAGCACGGCAGCTTGCACCTCGTCTTGGTTCATCGTGACGGGCAACTCCATATTGAAGCGCATCTTGCCATTGAAACTCACGGGATAGTTGAAACTATTCTCCACGGTCTTGCTCCCATCGTAAACGGGGAACGAAGCATTGACCACCGAGGTTTCGTGACCCAACAAATGCCAAAGTTCTTCAGCGATATGCGGCGCGTAGGGTGAAATCATAATGGCCAAAGGTTCAAGGATTTCGCGCTTGTTGCACTTGAGGTCGGCGAGTTCGTTGACGCAAATCATAAAGGCCGAAACGACCGTATTGAACGAAATGCTCTCAATGCCTTCTTCCTCCTTCTTGATGAGTTTGTGCAGGCTCTTCAGTTCGGGCGCGGTGGCAGGTTCGTCACTGACACAGAACTCATTGTTTTCGTTGTGGAACAGCCTCCAGAACTTGCGCACGAAACGGAAGGTGCCTTCAATACCCTGCGTGTCCCAAGGTTTGGATTGCTCCAAGGGACCGAGGAACATCTCATAGAGGCGAAGCGTGTCGGCACCGTATTTCTCCACAAGGTCGTCGGGGTTTTGCACATTGTATTTCGACTTCGACATTTTCTCCACTTCCGAACCGCAAACGAAAATGTCGTTGCCGTCCTTGTCCTTCTCCTTGATGAAGTGGGCGTTCTTCAGGTCGTCGCGCCATTGGCGACACGCTGGAATATCAAGAATGTCGTTGCGCACCATATTAATATCGACATGAATCGGGTCGCTGAACAACTCGCGGTCAGGAATGTTTTTGGAAACGAAAATGATGCCTCTATCGTACTCTTCACCCTCAACGAAAGCAGGAACTTCCTTGCCTGCAATCAAATCCTTGATTTTCTGCTCAACGATATGGGTTCCAGCCCTATAGTCATTCAAAACGTCGATGTTGGGCACCAAAAGCAACTTGTAGCCCTTCGAAGCCGCATATTCCTCCCACGGCTCGGCCACCTTCTCAAGGCTGCCCATACGCTTGATTTCGATGAGGATGCCTTTTTCGGGGCAGAAGAAGTCGAACTGGCGGCGACCATCCTTGTAGTTCCTAACGAATTCCACACCCAAACGCTTGTCCTTGATGATGTTCCAAACGTCGTATTCGCACAACTTCTCCAAATTGACACGATAAGCAAAACTCGAGCGGCCTTGAATCATACCTTGATTAATCATTTTCTGGAACGGCTCATCCTTGCACGACAAACCAATGTCATACAGGAACTTGCACCAGAAGCGGCTATAAATCAAATGGCCTGTGGCGTGTTCGGCACCTCCGATATAGAGGTCCACGTTCTGCCAATAGTCGTTGGCTTCGCGGCTGAAATATTCCTTGTCGTTGTGCGGGTCTTCGTAGCGGAAATAATAACCGCTCGAACCGGCAAAGCCCGGCATAGTGTTGGTCTCGATGGGATAGCCTTCCTCCGTGACCCAATTCTTCGCGCGGGCCAAAGGCGGCTCGCCCGACTCGGTGGGTTTATATTCATCAATGGAAGGCAACTCCAAAGGCAGTTTCGACTCGTCCATAGCATATGGCATCCCGTCTTTGTAGTAAATCGGGAACGGCTCGCCCCAATAACGCTGGCGGCTGAAGATGGCATCGCGAAGGCGATAGTTGGTCTTGCCCGTGCCAACGCCCAATTTCTCCAATTCCTCAATCATACGCTCGATGGCTTTCTTGACCGTCAAGCCGTTAAGGAAGCCCGAGTTGACCAATTCGCCGTCCTTGGCATCAAAACTTTCCTCCCAAGTGGCGGGGTCGGTCGGCTCGGTGCCAGGTTTCTTCACCACTTGGATGATGGGCAGGTTGAAATGACGTGCAAAGGCGAAGTCGCGACTGTCGTGGGCAGGCACGGCCATAATGGCACCCGTACCGTAGCCCATCAAAACATAGTCGGCAATCCAAATCGGGAGTTTGGCTCCCGTGATGGGATTGATGCCGTAAGCACCCGTAAAGGCACCGCTCACCTTGCGCACCTCGGCCATTCGCTCACGCTCGCTGCGGTTCTTGGTGCGGGCAATGTATTCCTCCACGGCAATGCGTTGTTCAGGCGTAGTGATTTGTGAAACCAACTCGTGTTCGGGAGCCAGCACCATGAAGGTCGTGCCAAACAAGGTATCCGCACGGGTCGTAAACACCTCAAGGTCAATATCTTTTCCATCAATCTTAAAAATGACCGAAGCACCCATCGACTTGCCAATCCAGTTGCGCTGCAAATCCTTCACCGACTCGCTCCAGTCGACCGTTTCAAGGCCTTGAAGCAGGCGGTCGGCGTAGGCCGTGATACGCAATTGCCACTGTTTCATCGACTTGCGCTCCACGGGGAAGCCGCCACGCACTGAGAGGCCATCGGCGACCTCGTCGTTGGCCAACACCGTACCCAAGCCCGGGCACCAGTTCACCATGGCCTCGGCTTGGTAGGCAAGACGGTAGTTCATCAACACCTCTTGTTGTTGCTTCTCGCTCATCGCTTTCCACTCGGCGGCGGTGAAGCTCAGCGGCTTGCTCTCGGCCACATTGAGGCCTTCTGTACCTTTTTCCTCGAAACGGGCAATCAATTTGCTGATGGGCTGGGCCTTCTGGCAGCCATAGCAATAGAACGACTTAAACAACTGAATGAAAGTCCATTGCGTCCATTTGTAATAACCCGGCTCACAGGTGCGCACCTCGCGGTCCCAGTCGTAGCAGAAACCAATCTTGTCCATTTGTTCGCGGTAGCGATTGATGTTCTTCTCGGTCGTCACGGCGGGGTGTGTACCCGTTTGGATGGCGTATTGCTCGGCGGGCAGACCGTAGGCATCGTAACCCATCGGGTGGAGCACATTGAAGCCTTTCAGCCTTTTGTATCTTGCATAAATATCCGAGGCGATATAGCCCAACGGATGTCCTACGTGCAGACCCGCTCCCGAAGGATACGGGAACATATCCAAGACATAGAATTTCGGCTTATTGTGGTCAATATCAACCTTATAGATTTTGTTGTCGCGCCAATATTGCTGCCACTTTTTCTCGATTTCGTTGAAGTTGTAATCCATATAATAGAGGTGTTTTTTGCTGATTTTGAAAGAAACTGCAAAAATACAGATTTTTAGAATGTGACAGCCGCAAATTCTTAGCCTAATTGGTGAATTAGATGGAAAAACAACAAAAAAAGCTCCGCTGCAGCGGAGCTTTTCCGTGTCTCACGACACTACAAATAAAAAAAACACCTAATTTCATTTGTTTTATTGTTCTTTTCAGTCCTCTTTCTTTTTCTTGAGGAGGGCAAAAGCCGCACCAAAGCCGCACAGCAGCCAGACGCCGCCCAAGGGGGCGTACTGGTCGGTGGTGACATCCTGAATGGGCACGATGGGCAAGCCACCTCCCACTGATCCTTTTACGCGCTCGTTGGAATACTCCTCGTCGCTCATGATGAAAATCTGTGCCTTGGCCATGCCGCTCAACATGAGCAGCAAAGTGGTGATTATGATGATGGATTTCTTTTTCATTATTCTTTCTTCCTTTCCTTAATAGTTGATGACCATTTTCTGTGTTCTCACTTGCTTGTCGTCCGACAGCCTCAAGAAATAGATACCGGCGGCCACATTGGGCAGG
>Ga0326514_10002698_pt1 | contig 11299 bp, 5 predicted proteins | sample 3_2548_0518_D_FD_203653 | JGI IMG/M metagenome (GOLD analysis project Ga0326514, IMG submission 203653) | Bovine rumen microbial communities from UC Davis, California, United States - 3_2548_0518 | ecosystem: Host-associated > Mammals > Digestive system > Stomach > Rumen | place: USA: California... | reverse complement strand
GTCATCAGCTGTAGCAAGGATGCCCTGCCGACGGTCGGCGTGGACGACTGCGACGCCGTCGACCTTATCCTCGGACTGGAGTGCAACGACGGACACAGCCTGGTGCCCTACAAGACGTTCACGCCCCCCATGCAGCAGTGGCTGGCCACCTTTGCCCGCCAGGGCGGCAAGGGACTGCTCGTCAGCGGCGCCTACGTGGGCAGCGACATGATGTCCGAAGACGACAGCTCGTTCCTCGCTACCGTCCTCAAATGCCGCTTTGCAGGCAAGAGCAACGACACCGGCGAGACGGTCAGGGGCATGGGCACACAGTTCGACTTCTACCGCCTTCTTAACGAGCGCCACTATGCCGCCCAGCATCCCGACATCCTGCAGCCAGAGCCCGGCGCCATCGTCCCCCTCGTCTACGGCGACCAGTACGGGGCTGCCGTGGCCTACAGCGGCACCGACTACCGCGCCTTCACCCTGGGCTTCCCCTTCGAGTGCATCAAGGCGGCCCCCATGCAGACATCTATCATGCAGGCTATCCTGAACTATATAATCAATAACTAAAACCAACAACTATTATGGCAAGAATCCAAACCAACTCTTCTGGCACCAGAAGCATCGAAGTGACTGACGAACATCTGCAGACCATCGAGAACTACCAGCTGCTCCGCGACCTCATCGACTCCAACGGCTATGTCGACGAGGACGTGCTCAACAAGCTGAAGCTGAACATCCGCTCCATGCTGGAGTCTGATGCCGGCAAGGACAAGCGCCTCCTCGACCTCTGCCTCGACGTCGTCTACCACCCAAACATGAAGGCATACGGTCTGCAGCAGCTCGTCCTGCTCTACATCAACTGGAAGAACCAGGGCAACGAGAACCTTGGCATGACCACACGCGCCTTCCAGGGCACTCCGTTTAATTGAGAATTGAAAATTGAGAATTGAGAATTGAAAATTGTGAATTGAAGCTGACCGACTTCCTGCCAACAACGAAGAAGGAGTTGGAACTCAGAGGATGGGACTACGTCGACATCATCCTGTTTTCAGGCGATGCCTACGTAGACCACCCCTCTTTTGGCGCCGCCGTCATCGGACGCACCCTCGAGGCCGCCGGCTTCCGCGTGGCCATCATACCCCAGCCCGACTGGCACGGCGACTACCGCGACTTCAAGAAACTGGGACGCCCCCGCCTGTTCTTCGGCATCTCACCCGGCTGCATGGACTCCATGGTCAACAAGTACACCGCCGCACGCCGCCTGCGCTCCGAGGACGCCTACAGCCCCGACGGGCGCCACGACATGCGGCCGGAGTACCCCACAATCGTCTACACCCAGATTCTGAAGCAGCTCTACCCCGACGTGCCCGTCGTCCTGGGCGGCATTGAGGCCTCGCTGCGACGCGTCACCCACTACGACTACTGGCAGGACCGTCTGCGCCCCTGCATCCTCTGCGACTCCGGTGCCGACCTCATCGTCTACGGCATGGGCGAGAAACCCATGGTCGAGCTGGCCACCCGTCTCGCCGACGGCATACCCTTCCACACCATCCGCGACCTGCCGCAGACCGTCTACCTGGCCGACGACATCACCCCTGCCCCCGACGACATCGTCCTCAACAGCCACGAGCAGTGCCTCAGCGACAAGCGCGCCCAGGCCGAGAACTTCCGCCACGTCGAGGAGCAGTCCAACATGATGCACGCCCACCGCATCCTGCAAGAGGTAAGCACAGAAATCGTAAATGGTAAGTCGAAAATCGAAAATCGAAAGTCGAAAATCGAAAATAGTAAATCGAAAATCGAAAATCGAAAATCGAAAATAGTAAATCGTAAATACTACGTAGTAGTCAATCCCCCCTACCCCCCGATGACCACCGCCGAGATTGACGCCTCCTTCGACCTGCCCTACACGCGCCAGCCCCACCCCAAATACAAAGGCAAGCGCATACCCGCCTTCGACATGATCAAGTTCTCCGTCAACATCCACCGCGGATGCTTTGGCGGATGTGCCTTCTGCACCATCTCCGCACACCAAGGCAAGTTCATCAGCTGCCGCTCCAAGGAGAGCATATTAAAAGAGGTAAGGCAGGTCATCCAGATGCCCGACTTCAAAGGCTACCTCAGCGACCTCGGCGGCCCCTCGGCCAACATGTACGGCATGCACGGCCGCAACCTCGCCGCCTGTGAGCGCTGCAAGCGGCCCAGCTGCATCCATCCCCAGATCTGTCCCAACCTCGACACCAACCACTCGCGCCTCATCGACATCTACCGCGCCGTCGATGCCCTGCCCGGCATCAAGAAAAGCTTCATCGGCAGCGGCGTGCGCTACGACCTCCTGCTCTACCACAGCAAGGACGAGGCCGCCAACCGTGCCGCCCAGGAATACACCCGCGAGCTCATCACCCGCCACGTCAGCGGACGCCTGAAAGTGGCTCCCGAGCATACCAGCGACCGTGTGCTCCGTCTCATGCGCAAGCCCTCGTTCCAGCAGTTCTTCGAGTTCAAGCGGCAGTTCGACCGCATCTGCCGCGAGGAGCACCTCAACCAGCAGATCATACCCTATTTCATCAGCAGCCACCCCGGCTGCCATGAGGAGGACATGGCACAGCTGGCCGACATCACCCGCCGCCTGGGGTTCCATCTCGAACAGGTGCAGGACTTCACCCCCACGCCCATGACCGTCTCCACCGAGACCTGGTACACCGGCTACGACCCCTACACCCTGGAGCCCGTCTTCAGCGCCAAGACACCGCGCGAGAAGGAGGCCCAGCGGCAGTACTTCTTCTGGTATAAAGACAACAGCCATGCAAATCATCGAACAGACCATCGTCCCGAAACACCCCGACAGGAAAAGCGAGGACGGCATCGTCGCAACAAATGACTTCATCGCCGTCATCGACGGCTCCACGTCGAAGAGCGCCCGCCGCTACAGCCGCACCGACAGCAACGGCCGCCATGCCATGCGCCTCGTCGCCAAACACATTGCCGCCATGCCCGCCGACATCACCTGCCACCGCTGCTGCACCGGCCTCACCGCCGCCGTGGCCAAGGCATACAGCGGCAACCTCCTCACCAGCCTCTGGCAGCACCGCCAGCCTGACGTCCCCGCGCCCGCCGACCGGCTGGCCGCCTCCGCCGTCATCTTCAGCCGCCTGCGCCGCCAGATATGGATGATTGGCGACTGCCTCTGCATGGTCAACGGCCAGCTCTTCGACAACGCCAAGCCCTACGAGGCCGTCCTCGCAGCCCGCCGTGCCGACATCATCAGCCGCAGCGCCAACCCCGAAGCCTTCCTCACCGACGACACCGCCCGCCAGGCCATCATCCCCGACATGATACGCATCATGAACGAGCAGCAGAATGTCAAGTACGCCGTCATCGACGGCACACCCATCCCCGAGGAGCATGTCCGCATCCTCACCCTCGACTTCCAGCCCAAGGAGATCGTCCTGGCTACCGACGGCTACCCCTTCCTCTGCCCCACCCTCCAGGCCTCTGAGGCAGCCCTCGCCAGGCAGCTCGCCGACGATCCGCTGAACATCGGTACCTTTCAGGCCACCAAGGGCTGCATGAAGGGCAATCAGTCGTTCGACGACCGTGCCTACATAAGATTTAAGGTATAAAATTTGGCGGTCTGCAAAAAAATGCCTACCTTTGCACCCGATTTGGATAACATCCTTTGGCACAGGTTCCGTAGCTCAGCTGGATAGAGCAACAGCCTTCTAAGCTGTGGGTCTTGGGTTCGAGTCCCAACGGAATCACAAAAGCAAAGCCGCAAGCAACTGATTATCAGCCGCTTGCGGCCTTTTTACTCCCATCCTGAGGTTTATTTGAAAGATTTTGAGCGAAGCGGCCCTTACGTGTACGCGCAGATAGGAAAAAATCAAATAAAGGGTGACAGGGTGACAAAACGCCGATGTACAGGGCGTTTGCACCCTTTTTCATGGGTGACAAGGGTGACAGAAGGGTGACAGGCTGTAATACCCTAGAAAAAGGCCATTTCGCACTTCTCTACAGGCTCCTGACAGTCAAATTCTCTAGAGAATTCAGAGGTGTGGTGGCTCGTCGCCAAGCGCTGGCAGCCTCCTGCTCGAATGTCCCTACCCCTTGTGTTGTAATTACTGACCCCACCCCCAACCCCTCCCCTACAAGGGAGGGGAGTATTACAGCCTGTCACCCTTCTGTCACCCTTGTCACCCTCTAAAAAGGGTGCAAACCCTTTGTGGCAGGCGGTTTTGTCACCCTGTCACCCTTTTTTACAAAAAATCCTATACAGCGTTTCTGAAAGACGTGTTGGCAGCAGCCCATAATGGTGCGGTGACTTATACGGCAGCCATCAGCGATGGTGAGCGACTCACAGGAGTTGAGAAATTCAGCCAAAACGAACAAATATTCTTAATTTTGGCTGAATTTCTGGAATGGAAGAGATTTTTTTCGTAACTTTGCGCTCCCAATATTGTTATAGATGTTTTCAATTCTGATTCTTCGGCCGCTGGTAAGGCCACAGACTGGGAAGACGGGCCCGCGGGCGCTATTCGGCATCGTGGGAGCCGAACTGAAGAGGGTTGCCTCTCTCGGCCAGTTCATGATGCTGGAGGGTGCTGTCAGAAGCCAGCAGCTTGACAGCCTGGAGGAGGAACTACGCCAGCTGGCCGAACTCTGCGAGGAACTGCGCCCGGAGAGCCTCTACGCCCGGTATGCCAACAAGAAGGTATTCCGGCACGAGGAGCAGTTCTGGGCCACGAAGGAGAAGGCCGTCATCCAGCATGTGAAGCTGATGGCCGACAGGCGTGTCATCAAGGCCATTGGCCTGGCTGACAAACTGGATATACCTATACTCTATACAAACGACGAGAGACTGCCGCTGCACATCTCTGACAGGCTGACGATGGAGAACGGCAACGAGGTGACACCCGTCATGAATTTCCATCGCCACGAGCAGGGAACCACCTACCGCCTGCAACTGCGCATAGGTGATAGGCTGGTGGAGCGGCCGTCGGAGCACCACCTGATTGTGCTCACCCACACCCCGGGCTTGTTTGTGCTCGACAAACACATCTACTCGCTGTGCGAGGGGTTCAGCGGACAACTGCTGCTGCCCTTTGCCCCAAAAGAGCTGGTGGAGATACCCCGAAGGATGGAGAACGACTACTTCCACCGCTTCATACTGAAACACGTGGCACGGGCAGAGATCAACGCCGAGGGGTTCGACATCACCGACATCAGCGTGCCGCCATTGGCCTGTCTGAAGAGAGAAAACCACATTGACGGCCGCCCCATGCTGACGCTGTGGTTCAGATACGGCAACCTGGAGTATGCCGCCAATGACAGACTCAACGGACGGGTGACGCTGACGGAGACCGCCGACAGTTTCCAGTTTGTACGCCAGATGCGCGACAAGACGGCTGAACAGCGGCTGACGGAAAAGCTGAAACAACTGACGGGAGCAGACACCATCACGAAGTTCCAGACGACCAGACAGCTCATCGACTGGCTGCGCCAGCATGCCCCTGAGCTGCGGGAGGCGGGCTTCAACGTGGTGCAGCCCTCTGACCACGTCTATTACATAGGCTCGCTGAGTGTGGAGCAGAGCGACGTATGGCAGGGCGACTGGCTGCAGACCAACGTCACGGTGGTCGTAGAAGCCGACGGCACGAGCCAGGCATCCGGCCAACTGCGCATACCCTTCCGCAACCTCTGCGACACCATCCTGCGGGGCGAACAGGAATATATGCTGCCTACGGGCGAGATTCTGCTCATCCCCGACGAATGGCTGAAGCGCTACTCCGACCTGATGCTCATAGGGCTGCCCAAGGGCGAGGGTTTTCAGCGGCACAGGAGCCAGGTCCTGAGGGAAGAGGTAAAAGTGAATAGTGAAAAACCGGCTACCACACCGGCTACAGGCACGGAAAAGGCAGCGGTAAGCAGCAGACTGAAAGCCACACTCCGACCCTATCAGCAGGCAGGGTTCCAGTGGCTGTGGCAGAACTTTGTGGCACAGACCGGCTGTTGCCTTTCTGACGAAATGGGTCTCGGCAAGACGCTCCAGACCATCGCCCTGCTGATGACATACAAGGAGGCTACGAAGGTGACGGAACCTGTTAGCACGCCGATGCCGGGCATGCTCTTCTCTGACGAGGAGATGCGAGGCGAGAAGTCCAACAACTCCCCTCTCTTTCGGAGAGGGGATGGGGGTGAGGCTCCCTTCCGCACGTCGCTGGTAGTGGCCCCGGCATCGGTGGTGCATAACTGGCGCAACGAGCTGAACCGCTTTGCCCCCTCGCTGACAGTGATGACCTACACGGGCGATGTTGCCAAGCGGAAAGGCAAGCGGATAGCGCTGATGCAATGGGACGTGGTGCTGACCACCTACCGCACGCTGCTCAACGACATCGACCTGCTGGAGCAGAATGAGTTTGGCATCGTGGTGTTCGACGAGAGCCAGGCCTTCAAGACGGCTACATCGCTCATACACCAGGCCGTCAGCCGCATCCAGGCCCTGCACCGGATGGCACTCAGCGGCACGCCCGTAGAAAACAACCTGCAGGAACTGTGGAGCCTGATGAACGTGCTGAACCCCAACCTGCTGGGCGATGCCCGCACATTCCAGCACGCCTTTGTACGCCCCGTGACGAACGAGATACTGGGCGCGTCGCACAATCCTATTGCCCTACAGATAGAGGAGAGCCGCCGCGACACGCTGCGACGACTCATAGCCCCCTACTTCCTGAAGCGCACCAAGGAGGAGGTGCTGACAGACCTGCCCGAACGGCAGGACGAGGTGGTGGTATGCCCCATGACCGACGAACAAACCCGTGAATATGCCGAGGAACTGTCGAAGGCGCGCAACGAATGGCTTGACCCGCAAACGGCAACAGCCGGGGAGGGCGGCAGCAACCGCCAGATCTACCTGCTGGCAGCCCTGCAGCGGCTGCGCCAGATTGCCAACGGCGAGGGCAAGATGAACGTGGTCTTCGACTATCTGGAGAACCTGCGGCCCACACAGCACAAGGTGCTCATCTTCAGCGAGTACGTCAGCCTGCTGGAGCGTGTGGGCAGCGAGATGACCAGCCGTGGCTGGAACTACGCCCTGCTGACAGGACAGACGCAGAACCGCGAACAGGTGATAGAGCGTTTCCAGGGCCCGCAGTCGGCCGACTGCCAGTTCTTCCTCATCTCGCTGAAAGCCGGGGGCGTGGGCCTCAACCTGACCGCTGCAGACTACGTGTTCCTGCTCGACCCCTGGTGGAACCGCGCTGCCGAAGAACAGGCCATTGCCCGTGCCCACCGCATAGGCCAGCGCCGCTCGGTCTTCGTCTACCGCTTCGTCGCCGCCGACACCCTTGAGGAGCAGATACTGAACCTGCAAGACCGCAAGCAGTCGCTCATAGACAGCGTCATGCCCTTCATCTGCAAATAATCATGCGACCATGCCACCATTGCCATTTCCCACTGATAATAACTTAGCAGCCGAATAAAAAAATGAGAAAATTATTATACCTTGCTGTGTGCATCATGCTGGTGCTGACGGGCTATGTGGTCTATCAGCACTTCATGGCACCTACCCGCATCCTGATTGTGAACGCCCTGAAACTGCAGCAGGCCAACATTACGCTCAACAACGATTCGCGCTACATCGACGTGGAATGTGTGGAGACTGACGACATGACGAGCCTTGACGGCTATGACGCCGTCATCATCTTTGCCCGCCACATCTTCCTTTCCGACGAGCAGCGGGCAGAGGTGAAGCGCGCTGCCGACAACGGCGTACCCATATTCACCAGGACGCAAAAAGCCAATGACTTCGTAGAGAACCACAACCTGACGGACGAGCAGGTGGACACGCTGAGACAATACTTCGACAACGAGAACCGCCACAACTACCGCAACGGTCTGCGCTACCTGCGGCATATAGCCTCGCCCGGCCGGTGGGGCGACCAGACCTACGAAGAGCCGGTAGAGATTCCCACCGACATGTACTACCACCGTGAGTACGGCCAATACTTCAAGACCGCCGAGGCGCTGACGGCCTATCTGAAGAAGAAAGGTTTATACCATGCCGGCGGGCATCGCGTGGCACTCATTGGCGGACTCTCCTTCCCCATGGAGGGCAACCGCGAGCATGTGGACACGCTCATCACGATGCTCACCCGCCGGGGCATCAACGTCTTTCCGATGGTATCGACGGGCAAGAGCCTCAGGCGGATGCTCCAGGACATGAAGCCCGACGCCGTGGTGCGGATGCCGGTGGGCAGGATGGGCAACGACACCCTGGCCATGTGGCTTTACGAGAAGAACATCCCCCTGTTCTGTCCTTACCCGCTGGCCATGACCCACAGCGAATGGATGGACGAGCAGCAGCCCATGCCGTCAGGGTCGAAGAATGCGCGCGTCACGCTGCCTGAGATTGACGGCGGCAGAGCACCCTTCTGCATAGGCACCCAGAATCCCAACAGCCAGGGCTACTACATACACAGCGCCGAGACAGAGCGCTGCGAGACCTTTGCCGACCACCTGGAAAAATGCCTGCTGCTGCGCACCAAGGCCAACAAGGACAAGCGCATCGCCATCGGCTACTTCCGCCGCCCTGGTACCGACGCGCTGCTGGCAAGCGGCATGGAGGTGATACCGTCGGTGTATAACCTGCTGCGCCGCCTGCAGGCTGAGGGCTACAACGTCAGCGGACTGCCAGCCACGCCCGAAGCCTTCAGCCGCGAAATACGGCGCGAGGGCATGGTGCTCGGCACCTACGCCAAGGGGGCCCAGGCCAGATACCTTGACGAGGGCCACCCGCTATGGATAGCCCGCAGCCAGTATGAGCAGTGGGCCCGGGAGGTGATACCCGCAGGGAAGTATGCCGAGGTGGAGCAGCGCTACGGCAAGGCTCCCGGAGCGTTGCTGGCACGGGGCGACAGCATCGCCGTGGCTTGTCTGCGCTACGGCAACATACTGATTTTCCCCCAGCCGCGACCGGCCCTGGGCGACGACGACTTCAAACTGGTACACGGGGCGAAGGTGGCGCCACCACACAGTTACCTGGCTCCTTACCTGTATGTGCAGCGGGGATTCCAGGCCGACGCCCTTATCCACTTCGGCACCCACGGCAACCTGGAGTTTACGCCGGGGCGCGATGCGGGCATGAGGGCCGAGGACTGGAGCCAACAACTCGTAGGCGCGACACCACACTTCTATTTCTACACGACGGGGAACATCGGCGAGGCCGTCATTGCCAAGCGACGTACCAACGCCACGCTGGTGACCTACCTGACACCGCCCTACGCCGAAAGCGGCATGCAGCAGAAGTATGACGCCCTGCACAGCGACATCCACAAGGCCCTGCACACAGACCGCCAGTCGCCCACCCTGAGACAGCGGATAGTGAAGGAGGGGCTGCACCGCCTGCTGGGCATCGACAGCACGCTGACCACACCGCTCACGCAGGACGAACTGGAGCGGACGGACTGTCATATAGAGGAACTGATGAACGAGAAGATGCAGGGAGCCTACTACACCCTCGGACAGCCCTATAACGACAGCGAACTGCAACAGACCGTCAAGGCCATGAGCGACGACCCAGCCACCTGGCCCCAGCTGCGGCAGCTGCTCCTGACATCGACCCGGGCGGAACTCGACCAGATGGTGAGAGCACTCCAGGGGGGCAGCATAGCCCCGGCACCGGGGGGCGACCCCATCCTGAACGAGAACGTGCTGCCTACAGGACGCAACATGTATAGCATCAACCCGGAGAACACCCCTGACCCTGAGGCCTGGGAAGACGGCAAGCGACTGGCCGAGAGCACGCTGGCACAGTACAGGAAGCAGCACGGGTGCTACCCCCGTCAGGTCAGTTACACCTTCTGGGCAGGCGAGTTCATTACTACTGGCGGCGCCACCATAGCACAGGCGCTGTGGATGCTGGGCGTAGAGCCAGAGCGCGACACGCAGGGACGCATAGGCCCGCTGCGGCTGGTTCCAGCCCAGGAACTGGGACGGCCACGCATCAACGTCATGGTTCAGGTGAGCGGACAGTTGCGCGACATTGCCGACTCACGCCTGCGACTCATCACCGAGGCCGTCAAGATGGCGTCGGCTGCCGAGGGCGACAGCAACTACGTGCATGAGGCCACGCTGCAGCAGGAAAAAGAACTCATAGAAAAGGGCATAGCCCCCAAGCAGGCCCGCGAGTTGTCGGCCCTGCGGGTGTTCGGCCCTGTCAACGGCGGCTACTCTACTGGCATGATGGACTATATAGAGCGCAGCGGGAAGTGGAACGGCACCGACGAACTCGCTGGCGGCTATCTGAACAATATGTGTGCGGCCTACGGCGATACGGCCCACTGGGGCATGAGCCAGAAGGAACTCTTTGCTGCCGCCCTGCGACATACCGACATGCTGGTGCAGCCCCGTCAGAGCAACACGTGGGGCCCCGTTTCGCTGGACCATGTGTATGAGTTCAGCGGCGGTCTCTCGATGACGGTGAAATCGCTCAGCGGCAAAGAGCCCGACGCCATGATGGCCGACTACAGGAACCGCCGCAACCGCAGGATGCAGGGCATGAAGGAGGCTATTGATGTAGAGATGCGCACCACGGTGCTGAACCCCCAGTTCGTCCGCGAGCGCATGAAGGGCGGCGAGGGTACGGCACAGATGTTCGGCGAGGTGTTCCGCAATATCTTCGGGTGGAACGTCACACGGCCCTCGGCCCTCGACACACAACTCTACGACGACCTCTACAGGATGTATGTCAAGGACGAGCAGCAACTGGGCATACGCCGGTATTTCGAGCAGCAGAACCCCGCTGCCTACCAGGCCATGACGTCGGTGATGCTGGAGAGTGCCCGTAAGGGGTATTGGAAACCTACAGAGAGCCAGTTGCAACAGACGGCCCGCCTGCATGCCGCCATCACCAAAGAGAGCGGCGCTGCCTGCACCGACTTCGTGTGCAACAACCCGCAACTGCAGACCTTCGTCAGCCGGCAGTTGTCGGGCAGCGAGGCTAAGGAGTATAACCGCCAGTTGTCGCTGGTGAAGAGCCAGTCAGGCGGCAAGGCGCAGGTGCTGAAAAAGTCGACGCTGACGCCGCTGGAGGAAGTTGGAAGGGGGTTGACGTCACTCATCGTCCTCGGCATCGTGCTGCTGTTGTTTGTCGCAGCTGTCGTCTGGCTGCGCCGGAAGGGACAGGGCGCAGAGTAATCGCGAACTGATTATTTGCAAAAATCGTGGAAATCGTAGTCGTTTTGAAACAAATAATGTAACTTTGCACCCAAATATTGCAGCATGACAGTACAAGAAACAATATTCCAAAGAGCAGAAC
>Ga0326514_10002697_pt1 | contig 11299 bp, 7 predicted proteins | sample 3_2548_0518_D_FD_203653 | JGI IMG/M metagenome (GOLD analysis project Ga0326514, IMG submission 203653) | Bovine rumen microbial communities from UC Davis, California, United States - 3_2548_0518 | ecosystem: Host-associated > Mammals > Digestive system > Stomach > Rumen | place: USA: California... | reverse complement strand
TTATTACCTCATGGATGGCGGACGGGAAGGTTCATTCGGGCGGCAAAAAAAACTCCTCCCGGCCAGTACGGACTGCAGGAGGAGGATGGTTCATTTCGCCCACAGAGGGAACACCCCGGGGGTAAGGGTGAGGGCGCCTATTCGGACGGAGCCGTGGCGGGGTCAGCCGTTGATGGGCTGGACGATGGTGCGGAGCAGTTCGATGTCGAGCTGCTGGTACTGCATGTTTTCGGGCGAGGCAAAAAGGGATTTGTTATTGTTGTAGTTTTCCTGGTTGTGCTCGGTGGCCTTTAGGAAAAGGAAGTGGGCCACGGCACGTTTGAGCTGCTCGAAGGACATGGTGCCGTCCTCCCAGCGTTTTTTCTCGTCGGCGGTAAGGTAGCGGGAGTACTTGGCATTCATCTCCTGCGAGATGCGGTCGCGCCCCGTGGCGTTGGGGTTGGCGGCCAGGGTTTCGTTGTAGTTTCGGGTGAGGGCGGGGAAGTCGACCCAAGAGGTGATGGTGGTTTCGAGCAGTTTCAGTTTTTTGCGGTTCTTGTCGGTATAATAGCCCAGGTAGGCGTGGCAGGGCTCGACGAAAATGACCGGCTTGAGGCCAATCTTGCGCATGATGGAGGCGAAGAAGACGCAGGCGTCGATGCAGTTGGCCTGGCGCGTGTTGTACACCTCGTCGAAGAAACGGATATGCTGCACGTTGGAAGTGACGGAGGAATTGGAGGTGCAGGAGATGGAGGAGTAGGTGATGCCGTGTTCGAGGGCGTAATACCAGATGGCTTCGACCTGCGAAACCACGGTGGCGGCATTTTTCTGGTAGCCCGTGATGGTGTTGATGACTCCCTGCTGGAGGATGGCGTTGAGGATGCTGTCGATATAGGGGTGCTCCTCGTTCACATAGGCGGCAAACATCCAACGGTAGTCATGATTGCGCCCGGCGGGGTCGCGCAGGGAGAGGAGGCACTCGTTGGCGGAGCGGTAGTTGAGGCGCACGTTCTTCACGTCTACCTCCTCGTCGTTCACGAAGCAGGTGAAGGTAAAGTCGGCCTTGCCCTGCTGGCGGGTGCGGTAGAGTTTGTCGTATTTCCATTTGATAGTGGGGTAGAAGGTATAGCGGACGCCTTTGACGGGCAGCACCTCTTGAAAAATTGTGACGTAGCTGAGATTGGTCGAATCGACGGAGACCCGCAGGACGGCGTTGCTGACCGGGGCCGTGACGGAGATGGAGAAGAGGGCGTTGGTGTCGTTAAGCACGTGCACGGGGTCGCTCAGCTGGGCGGCCCCCATGACGAGCGAAGGATAGAGCCGGCCGCCGAAGAGGCTGTTGTAGGACACTTGGAAGTCGACCTGCGAGGGGTCGTAAATGCGGTTGCGGTCTTGGGGGCCGCACCCCACGAAAGCAATGGCCAAAAGGATAAAGATGAATACTCTGCGCATAGTGATGACCTCAACTTTAAACCTCTCACCCCAAAATGCCGGTGACGAGGACCACCAGAAGTGCCAGCGGGGCCAGGTAGCGCGCCAGGAAGCGGAAGACGGAGTAGTAGCCAATCTTGAGCGTACCGTGGTTAGAAAGCTCGTCCCGCACATCGGCCTCGGGCATTACCCAGCCGAAGAAAATAATCGTGATGAGGGAACAGATGGGCGGGAGGTAGATACTATTCAGCCGGTCGACGAAGTCGAAAAGCGTCAGGTGGGCATGGCCGAGCGTGATATTAGAGAGCGGTCCGACCGAGAGGGCAAAAAGGATGCCGAAGGCCGTGGTGAGAAGGAAAAAGACGACGGCGCTGACCTGGCGGTTAATAATGGAATGCTCGTGGAGGGCGGCGGTGAGCGCTTCGAGGAGTGAAATGGCGCTGGTCATGGCCGCCACCACCAGAAGGAGGAAGAAAAGGGTGGAGAAGACGACGCCTGCCCCGCCCATGGAATTGAACACATTGGGCAGCACACAGAAAACCAATCCGGGGCCGCCGGCGGGGTCGAATCCGCAGCTGAAGACGGCAGGGAAGATGGCCACACCCGCCAGGACGGCAATAAGGGTGTCGCAGGCGGTTATCCACATGGCAGTCTTGAAAATATTGTCGTTCAGCGGCATATACGAGCCGTACACTATCATCACACCCATGCCCACACTCAGCGAGAACAGGGCCTGCCCCAGTGCGGCCAGCACCCCCTCGCCGGAGAGCTTAGAGAAGTCGGGCAAGAAGAGATACTCCAGCCCCTTGCCGGCACCAGGCAGCGTAAGGCTGCGCACACACAGCACCAGCACTATCAGCACCAGCAGAGGCATCAGCACCTTGCTGACATTCTCGATTCCTTTCTGCACTCCGCACATGATAATGGCAAGGCAGATGATAGAGAACACCACAAGAAATACAACCGGCCGTCCCGCGCTGGTGGAGAACTGCGAAAAATAGTTCGAAATGGTTCCCGAATCGGTGCCCAGGGCAGCCAAGCGACCCGTGAGCGAGTCCCACACATAGTTTGTGGTCCAGCCCGAAAGCACCAGATACTGCGATAGGATGAAGAAACTGGTAATCAGGCCAAGCAGACCCACCAGCCCCCAAGCCTTCTTAGGATGGAGCGATTGGAAAGCCTTGACAGGCGTGTGCTGAGTGCGGCGGCCAATGACGAATTCCGAAATCATCAACGTGGAGCCCAGTAGGAACACGAAACAGAGATAGACTATCAGGAAAGCGCCTCCTCCGTACTTGCCGCATGTGTAAGGGAAACGCCAGATGTTGCCCAGGCCGACAGCGGAGCCCACTGCGGCCATAATGACACCCAAATTAGAAGAGAACGTGTTTTTTTTCGTAGTAGCCATAAGACTGAATAAATAATTTGGTTTTAATTGAAATCTTATTAATAAGGGTCAATCCCTTCGCACCATTTCGGGGTTCTGCCTCACAAAGTCGCCCCACTGAGCCTTCTTACTCTTAGCCGCCCGTTTGGGTTTGAGCTGCTGGCGCAAATCGGCAATGGGGTCGGACATCTCCAGGTGGCACGTGTAGGCCACGGCCAGGGCGTCGGAAGCGTCGAGGTAATGGGGCAGGTTTTCGAACTGGAACACACTCTGCAGCATCATGGCCACCTGCTCCTTTGCGGCGTTGCCGTTGCCCGTCACGCGCTGCTTTATGGTGGCGGGTTCGTACTCGGTATAGGAGAGGTCACGGCTCATGGCAGCCCCTATGGCCACCCCCTGGGCCTTACCCAGCTTCAGCATCGACTGCACGTTCTTGCCCGCAAAAGGGGCCTCGATGGCCAAGTGGTCGGGGTGGTAGGAGTCGATAATGCGCTGCGTGGTTTCAAAAATTTTGTGTATGCGCAGATGGAAGTCGGCAATCTTGCGCAAATAGAGCACATCCATCACCACCAACTGCGGTTTGGCAGCGGAAGTGTCGAGCAGGCTGTAGCCCAATATTTGCGTTCCAGGGTCTATTCCGAGAATGAGCATACGACAAAATTTTTGCAAAGATACGATTTTTTTTTGTATCTTTGCATTTTTAAAATTCTTGCAATAATAATTTAATTACAACAATACCATGGACAAACTGATTATCACCGCCGCAATCTGTGGCGCAGAAGTTACCAAAGAGCAAAATCCTGCTGTGCCTTACACCGTTGAGGAAATCGTTCGCGAGGCCAAGTCGGCCGTCGATGCCGGCGCCGCCATCGTCCACCTCCACGTCCGTTTCGACGACGGCACCCCCACCCAGAGCCGCGACCGCTTCCAAGAGTGCGAAGAGGCCATTCTCAAAGAGTGCCCCAACGTCATCCTCATCCCCTCCACCGGCGGCGCCGTAGGTATGACTCCCGACGAGCGTCTGCAGAGCACCGACACCACCCCCCTGCCCGAAATGGCCACCCTCGACTGCGGCACCTGCAACTTCGGCGACGAGATTTTTGACAACACCATGCCCACCATGCGCGCCTTTGGCAAACGCATGCTCGAACGCGGCATCAAGCCCGAATACGAATGCTTCGAAATGGGACACCTCGACACCATCCTGCGCATGGCCCGCAAAGGCGAAGTCCCCGGCGACCCCATGCAGTTCAACTTCGTCCTCGGCGTCCCCGGCTGCACTCCTGCCACCGTCGACAACCTCTGCTGGCTCGTCAAGAACATCCCCGCCGGCAGCACCTGGACCGCCACCGGCATCGGCCGCTATGCCTTCACCCTCGCCGCTCCTGCCATTGCCATGGGCGGCAACGTGCGCGTAGGTTTTGAGGACAACCTATACCTCGAGCGCGGCGTCCTGGCCAAGAGCAACGGCGAACTCGTCGACAAAGTCGTCCGCATGGCCAAACTCCTGGGCCGCGAAGTGGCTACCAGCGACGAAGCCCGCGAAATCCTCAGCCTCAAAAAGAGATAGTAATTCAAAATCATCCGTAAGAATTCAAACACACCAAGTTGATATGCTGGCCGGACCTCGTCTGTCCCATATCAACTTTTTTTATTTCAACATCCAAATGAAAAAAATCATCCTCACCCTCATGGCACTGGCCATGACAATCGGTGCCATGGCCCAGCAAGTCCACAACGACAGCCCCATGATGAAAGAATGGCGCCAACTGAAACAACAACGCGACTACTCCAAGCAAGCCACCCAAACCGGCTTCCCCTTGGGCGAGGCCCTCGAGACCAAGTCGGCCGACGTCAAAGCCCTTCCCGACGACCGCGTCTGGTTTCCCGGCGAGTGGGAGGAAGTCCAGGCCATCCTAGTCACCCCCTCCTATAACTACTACCCCGACTCCAACCTCGGCTCCGGCTACTACATTGCCGACCCCGTAGTCACCGGCGTGGGCGAATACTTCAAATACAACTCCACCCGCGGATGGGTCACCACCAACATCTACGGCCCCTACCACTCCGTCATGGACACCTCCAGTGCCTTCGGCCGCGTCTTCTTCTACCTCATGGACGGCATCCAGCAGGGCCATGCCCAAGCCTGGGTGCGCGTCGAGCAGCCGCAGGATTCCCTCCAGGTGTTGCGCACCCTCGCCCGTCTCGGCCTGCGCAGCAACAACGTGCGTTTCATCGTAGGCCCCGGCAACTCCTTCTGGTATCGCGACTGCGGTCCCATCTGTTTCTACCACGGCGACCAGGACAGCCTGGCCATGATGGACTTTGAATACTATCCCGGCCGTGCCCTCGACGACTCCCTTCCCTCGCTCGTCTACCGCCAGATGGGACTCCCCAACTACATCAACACCATCGAGTGGGAGGGCGGCAACTGCCTCGTTGACGGTGCAGGCTTCCTCCTCAGCAGCGACGCCGTCTACGGAAACAACAGCGACTCCTACGGCCAATTCACCTGGGACGGCCGCAACATCTCCAGCATCCACCACATCAACAAAACCCGCCTCACCAACTCCCAGACCCGCCACGCGCTTTCCAGCCTCCTCGGCCAGCGCGAGACCCACATACTCCCAGCCTACCAGTACGACGGCGGCACCGGCCACATCGACCTCTATGCCGACATGGTAGAGGAAAACGGCTTCGTCTTCTCCGTCATGCCACAGGCCTACAGCACCTGGACCGACTACCGCACCGGAGCCCGCAACATGGACTCTCTCTGCTCCTACACCAGCATCTTCGACCGTCCCTACTACAGAACCGACATTCCCTTCCCCGGCACCGACAACGGCAACAACTTTTCCAGCCAGTCCGAATACAACCTTTACTACACCCGCACCTACAGCAACCACACTTTCGTCAACGACCTCATCCTTCAGCCCTGCTTCTCCACCGTGGTGAACGGCCGCCCCAGTGCAGCCTGGGACCAGCAGAACATCGAAAAACTCAAAGCCGCCTACCCTGGCTACACCATCTACCCCGTCGACGTGCGCGAATTTGACGGCTCCGGCGGCGCCATCCACTGCGTCACCAAGCAAATTCCCGCCGACAACCCCGTCCGCATCCTCCACAAGAGCATCGTCGGCTCGGCCAACGCCATGCGCGGCCACGATGTGCCCGTCAGCGCCATCATCACCAACCGCAGCGGCATCGACAGCGCACAAGCCATCTACCGTATCGACGGCGGCCAGTGGAGCACTGTCGAACTCACTGCCAACGGCAACAAATTCTCCGGACTGCTGCCCACCGCCTCCATCAACGAACGCATCATCGACACCGCCTACGTGCCCCGCACCACCATCGACAGCACCCTCATCAGCATCGACACCGCCATCCTCAGCATCGACTCTATCGTAGTCGACGCCGACCTAATCCTTGACACCACCTACAGCTACACCTACCACTACAGCTACGACACCACCCACTACACCGACACCGTCGCCTCCCTGCGCGACACCCTCGTGACCATCGAGTACTACATCCAGGCCACCAGCAACAACGGCAAGACCATCACCAAACCCATGACTGCCCACCAGGGCGGCTACTACAGCTTCTACTACAACGGACAGGAAGAATTGCTCGACAGCATCAACTACGACTTCGACACCCTGCCACGTCCCGCCAGCGACATCACTTTTGTATTCGATGCCAACCGCACCACCCTCGACACCAGCACCACTCCCGTTGTCGGTATCGAGCAAGTCTCGCCCCTGCAAAACTTCGGCCAGTTCTATCCCAACCCCTCCAGCGAGCAGGCCCACATCAACATCAACCTTGGCGACGGCGGCCGCTATCAAGTGGCCATCTACGACAACATGGGCCGCCTAGTCCACACCGCCCACCTCAACACGGCCGGCAGCATCGTCTTCACCGTCAACACCGGCAAACTGGCCTCCGGCCTCTACAACGTAGTCTTCAGTTCCGGCAGCACCCAAGTCCTCCGCCGACTTGTAGTGAAGTAACTGCCAACCAACCCTATCACCACTTCGGACGGTCCTCCCCCTTCAGGAAGGCCGTCCTTTTTTTTCAACAAACCACCCATTCGGTTTCTAGCCGTGCCCTAAACCACTCCGGGCGGCCATTGCAATCAGCCAGCGCCCCTCCCCTGCCGTCAGGCACTCCCCTGCCCCTTGCACAAGCCAAATACCGGGGCAACCGCTCATCTGTCTGCCACCAGCCTGTCGTCCTCCCTCCGACTCATCCTTACGGACTGAAGCCATTCCTGCAGTCCTTTCAAAAAAAGCCATAATAGTATTAACATTATCTCAAAAAAAAACGTAATTTTGCAAGATAAGGAAAAAAACGCAAAAAGAAAAACAACACAAACAAATACAAACAGTTATGGTACAAAAACATTACTCAAACAACACACCCTGGCTCAAAAGAGGATTTCTTTTGGCCTGTTTTCTGTGCCTGACGGCTGCCACAGCGTGGTCGCAGGACACCCTCACCGTCACTGGCTCGACCATAGGCAACAAGATTTACGACGGCACCACCACGGCCGCCGTCAGCCCCGGAACCCTTGAGGGCGTCGCCGAAGGCGACGACGTCTACATTGCTTCCGTCGTGGCCAACTACAACACCCCGGTCGTAGGCAACGACAAACCCGTCAATGTAAGCTACACCCTTGGTGGCGCTCAGGCCGCCAACTATGTGGTTCGCGACACCGTCCTCACCTCCAACATTCTGCCCCGCCAGCTGGGCATCACCGGCATCCACATCGCCACCAAAATCTACGACCACAACATCGGTGCCAACCTCGACAGCCTCGGCCACCTCACCAACCTTATGGCCATCGACTCGTCCGACGTCTCCGTCAACATCAGCTGTGCCTACATCAACGGCAATGCCAGCACCATGAGCCCCGTGGCCATGCAGTATTCCATTTACGGCTCTGCCGCCGGCAACTACATCGCCCCCATCGCCGACACCCTTTACGGCATTATCCTTCCCCGTCCCATTTATGCCTCTGGCGTTGAGGTCCGTCCCACCAAGGTCTACAACGGCAACACCAGTTTCTTCGTCACCAACAACGGCGCCATCGACTCCGGCAACGTCCTTGACGGCGACACCGTCTTCCACACCACTTTCGTCAACTCTGCTTCCCCCAACATCACCAATGGGTTCAACACCCTCCTCCGCATCAGCTTCCTCACCTCTGGTCCTCAGGGCAACAACTACGTTATCCTCGACACCATCGACCAACTCTGGGGCAGCATCACCCCGCTCGACCTCAAGATCGATTATCCCAGCGTCAAACTCGTAAAAGAATACGATGGCACTAACATAGCCGAAATCATCTCCCCCGCCACACTCCTCAACGTGGTAGACGGCGACTCCATCAACCTGGAAATCGAAGCCACCTACGACAATGCCGAAGTAGGCTACAACAAGCCCATCACCGCCCACTTCAACATCACCGGTCCCCAGGGCATAAACTACATTCCCCCAGCCGACACGGTCTACAACAACGGCGCCATCATCTACCCCACCGTGCTTGACACCACCAATGGTCCTGCCATCAGCACCCTCTCACCCAACTATTGCCAGGGCGACAACATCCATCTGCACTACACCCTCCTCACCGGCCACCCCATTGCCTACCGCCTCGTCTTCTCCGATGAAGCCCTCGCACAGGGTTTCGGGAACACCGTGTGGACCTATTGCTCCCTTAGCGACTCCATCATCACCTTCCTTGTGCCCGACAACTGCCAGAGCGGCACCTACGAAGTCTACGTATCCTTCGTCAACCTCGCCGGCGTAGTGTCCAATACCTACACAGTCCCCTTCACCATCAACCTCTCCAACAAATACCTCGTGCAGGTCTTCGACGACGTCCTCAGCATCGACAACAGCGGCCTTCTGGACAACCAGCCAAACCGTTTCCGCACCTTCAAATGGTACCATAACGACCAGGCCATCAACGAAACCAAGCCCTACCACCAAGAGTTGGGCGGCCTTACCGGCACCTACTACGTCCTGGTCAACGAGGGCGGCGAAGACGAGAACATCATCTGCCCCTGGAACGAGAGCCAGCTCGTCGTTTCCACCCCCAGCCAGACCGTCCACGTCAACCCCAGCCCCGTTGTCAACCAAGCCCAGGTCAAACTGCAGGGTCAGTTTGAGAACGAGACCCATCAGCTGCGCCTCTTCAACAGCTATGGCAACCAGGTGCTCAGCACCACCTTCACCGGCCGTACCTTCACCCTCGACATGAGCGCCCTGCCTCACGGCACCTACCTCATCAGCGTCGACGGCGCCACCGCTAAAACCATCAAGCTCTAAACAAAACAGGTGCAGCCCCTCCAAGGCTGCCCAATAAATACAGAACAATATGAAAAAAATAATAACATCACTCCTGCTGATGGCCGCAGTGGCCACAGCCTCGGCCCAGTCCACCGACCACATCTCCAACCTCCAGTTCAACCTGGGCGGTGGCATCCACAGCCTCCAGTACACCCCTGCCAACGGCAACCACACCCTCGGTTTCGGCGGCCTCGTCGAGGCTCAGTACCAACTCATGTTCAACCACCATCTAGGCCTTGGCCTCGGTGTGCAGGCCGGCTGCCTCAACGCCAGCTCGGCCTACAACTACGTCATGCGTCAGAACAACGTCATGCTCCCCGGCGCCCTCTATACCGCCGATATGGTCACCACCAACTTCTACAACTGGAAAGAGCAACAGACCGTAGTGCCCGTTTCCATCCCCGCACAGCTCATCATCCGTGCCCCCATCAGCATCAAGACTGCCTTCCAAATGGGACTCGGTGCCACCTTCAACTTCCCCGTCAAGGGCAACTTCCACACCGTTAGGGGCCAGTATACCCGCGAAGCCTACATGAGCCGCACCAACGTCACCTACGGCGACGGCATCCAAAACCACCTCCTCGGCAACTACACCGCCGACGAAGAGGGCGAACTGGACCTCTCGAAAATCTATGTGGGCATCCTGGCCGACCTTGGCTTTGTCTTCAACCTCTCCGAAGGCACCGGCCTCTACCTGGGCGTCTATGGCGACTACGCCCCCTCCAACATCAACAATGCTGCCGACGTCAACGCCCCCCTCTTCAACTACAACGAACAGCAGGGCGTATACAACTACCAAGGCGTCTTCGCCTCCGACCGCACCGACAAGGTCAACCCCCTCGAAGTGGGCATCAAGATAGGCCTGCGTTTCGGCATGGGCAAGGACGTCGACTGGCGTGAGAAAGAAGAGGCCCGCTTAGCCGCTATCGCACAGGCCCGCGCCGACTCCATAGCCGCCGCCGAGGCTGCCGAAGCCGCCCGCCTGGCCGCCGAACTCAAGGCCCGCGAAGAGGCCGCTGCCCGCGCCAAAGCCGAGGCCGAAGCCCGCGCCAAGGCTCAGGCCGACTCCATCGCCGCCGCCCATGCAGCCGAACTGGCCAAAGCCAAGGCTGCTGCCGACAAGGCCAAAGCCGAGGCTGACAAGGCCAAGGCCGAAGCCGACCGCGCGAAAGCCGAAGCCGACTCCCTGGCCCGCGCCAAAGCCGAGGCCGAAGCCCGTGCCAAGGCTGAAGCCGAAGCCCGTGCCAAGGCCGATGCCGAAGCCCGCGCCCGCGCCAAAGCCGAGCAGAAAGCCCGTGAAGAAGCCGCTTTCGTAGCCGGATTCAGCGACACCGCCTATTTCGAGACCGGCAAAGACATGCCCATCTTCGGCCAGCTCAACGAGGACTCTTGGGACAACCTCAAAGAAATCATGGACAAGCATCCTGAGATTAACGTCGTCGTCACCGGCCACACCGACAACGTGGGCAACGACGCTTCCAACCTAGCCCTCTCCAAACGCCGCGCCGAGAACATCAAGAAGATGCTCGTATCGAAAGGCATTTCCGACAGCCGCGTGAAGGCCGTTGGCAAAGGCGAGACCAACCCCATTGCCCCCAACAGCACCAAGGAAGGCCGCGCCAAGAACCGTCGCATCGAAATCACCATCGGCAAGTAAGGTTCCTGCCTCACCCATATCACTACGGGCCGCGGAGCACACGCTCCGCGGCCCGTCTGTTTATACCGACTGGCCGACGTGAGAACCCGCCTTCGGCGCGCATTCTTATTACCACTCACGCCTCGCCGCGTCCCCCTCCACACGCCTCGCTATGGCTCCACCACATCCTCTATAGTTCTTCTTTACATCCTCTATGGTTCTTCGTCTGCACACCCAACAACAATAGCCCATAGGCAAGGGAGTGACGGCAGCAATACTGGGCTTTGGCGGAAAGAAGGGGAAAGGATAAGGCGTATGAAAAATAGGGGCGGCACCGCTGCGCGGTGCCGCCCCTAAAGGGCTCGATATGAGGTATGCTATCAGATGCTGACGGCCGTGTAGTGGGGTCCGAAGCGCTCGAAGGCGGCTTTGTCCAGTTCCTCTTGGGCAGAGGGGTGGGCGATGCTGATGAGCAGCTTGGCGCGCTCCTGGAGGCTCTTGCCGTA
>Ga0326514_10002696_pt1 | contig 11300 bp, 7 predicted proteins | sample 3_2548_0518_D_FD_203653 | JGI IMG/M metagenome (GOLD analysis project Ga0326514, IMG submission 203653) | Bovine rumen microbial communities from UC Davis, California, United States - 3_2548_0518 | ecosystem: Host-associated > Mammals > Digestive system > Stomach > Rumen | place: USA: California... | reverse complement strand
TCTTGAGGGCAAGCTTCTCCCGGAGCGCGCTGCCGGTCTTGGGAGAAAACTCGGCGACTGAGCCGTCCATGAGAACGACGGTTACGGACATTACGTGCCTTGATGTGCGGCCGTAGCGCCTTGCGCCCTGCCCGGAGGCGTCAGTGCTGATCATGCCTCCGATCGTCGCCCGGTTGCTGGTCGAGAGATCCGGCGAGAAGAAGTAGCCGGTGGACTTGATCCTTGAGTTGAGATCATCCTTGATGACGCCGGGCTGCACCCTGACCCAGTGCTCATCCTTGTTGTGCTCGAGGATGGCCGTCATATGCCTTGACAGATCAACCACGATTCCGCCGTTGAGGGACTGGCCGTTTGTACCCGTGCCGCCCCCGCGCGGGGTGAACCGCACATTGCGGAACTTCGGATCGGATACCAGCTTTACCAGGATAACCACATCATCGCTGCTCTTCGGGAACACCGCTCCCTGGGGAAGCCACTGGTAGACGCTGTTGTCGGTTGCGACAGCAAGCCTTGAGGAAAACGAAGTCTCGATATCCCCGGAAAAGCCGGCTTCCTTCAGTGCCTTGAAGAATGCCTGGTACTCCGGCTCAATTCCAGGCTCATTTGATAGTACAGGAATCATGTGATAACCAAAATCCTTAATCTGTTGCCGCACCGGGCGGACACGCTTTCATACGGGCCGGACCCAGAAACATGGGGCTAGCGCCCGATCGAATCAAGCTCATCAGCTAGATCATCAAGCCTTTCCCTGAAATGCTCCCTCTGCTCAGGCGTAAGACGGGCAGAGAAATCGGAAATCCACCTGACAAGCTTGTCATTATACATCCTGATGAACTCTGAGTAGCGTCCGCCTCCGAGCTCCGGCGCATTGAGGAAAAGGAGAATGATGTCCTTCTCAAAGGCGGGCTTGCCGCGCTCCCCGAACGTCCTGACGAGCTCATTGACCCAGAGCTCCTCATAGTCGAGCCACTTCGGGTAGATGATGACGTACCACCCGGCGAGCGTGTCGACATAATGCTGCTGCGATGGCTCGATGCTCCCCAGCGCATACTCGAGCGACGAGACAAGCTGCTTCTTGAATTTCCGGTGAGCCTTCACTCCGTGATCCTTCATGAAGTCGTCCCGGTCATTCTGCTGATGGCGGGTCCGGTCTGCCAGATAGGACTTTATCTGCTCATCAGAGAGCCTTGCCGCGAGCCTGTTCATTGATGGAGCGGAATGCCTCAGGAGATCGCGCGACATTTCGTATGCGCGGTCAAGGAAGTCCCTGACCTGGGCCTCGGAGAGCGGCTTTTCTGCAGCGGCGGAGATTTCCCGTAGATAGGCGGAGTATTTTGCGAGCTCGCTCCTCCGGTGCCAGGCTATTATCCCGTCAAGCTCTGAGTACAGCGAGCTTTTCTGGCTTCTTGTGATGTCGAAGTAGTCGTCAATCTTCCATGCCGCGTATACGTCAAGCCAGTCGTACATGAACCTGACGAGACAGCCGGAGAGAAGGAAGGAGGAGAGCAGGACCGTGAGAAAAACGGCGGACTTGCGCCCGCCGGAACTGAAAATGCCGTTAATCAACTCAGCGCGCTGCTCCGTCTACATGAACGGTGTCTTCCCAGAGGATCGCGCCTGACTTCACGTCTATGATGGAATAGTCAAGGTAGACCGAGTCGCCGGTTGAGCCGATTGCCCCGTAGAAGGCCTTGTCGATGTTCTGCGATTTGGCAAGCTTGATTAGGCTTGCCCAGTTTCCGCCGGATACATTCTGGTACTCGAGGGAGCCCCTGATATTGGAAACGGCCCTGCTGTCGGCCATGGTGAACTTGCCGGAGCTCCGGATCTGCTTCTCGACAGCCGCGGTCAGCGCCGCAGTGTCATGCTTGTACGGAGCGTCAACGGCAATTTTCTCGATATATATGGAGCCTGAGCCTGCCGTGCTGATTCCCTTCTTCACAAGGATGGAGGAGGCCTGCAGCAGCTTGGCGTTCTCTGCCGGAGCCTTTTCAGCAGCCGGGGCTGCAGGCTTCGCGGCAGGCCACTGGCTTTCAGCCTTCGCTGGTGCTGCCGGAGGTACGGAGCTCTCGTGGGAGTCGATGATCTCTATGCCGTCAGATGCTCCTGCGCTCTGCTGCGGCGCGGCTGCGGGCAGCGGGCCGGTTCCGCCGTAAAGCGGGATGTCGTCAGACGCAGAGGGCTTTTTCGGCGCAGCGGCGGCCGTGCCGGACTTGCCCGCGGAGACAGCGCCTGACGCAGTGCCCTGCCTGTCAATGGTGTTCTTTGCCGCAGGCTCGCTTAGGCTTACGATTTCAACGGTTCCGGGATCGCGCCTTTTGGGGAAAATGGCCGACAGCGTCGAGCAGCCGTCAAGGACCAGGACGGCCGCAGCGGCGGCCATGATAAGGCCGCAACGAATCTTATTCACCTTTCCCCCTGAAGCCCAGCGCTCCCATTTCCTGCCCGCCAAGAAGATGCATATGCAGATGAGGGACTTCCTGCCCGCCGTTCCTGCCGACATTGACAATGAGCCTGTAGCCGTCTGCGGCAATTCCTTCCTCTGCGGCTAGCTTCCTTGCAACAGAGAACATCCTGCCGATGGCAGGCTCATCCTCAGGGGCAACCTCATTTACTGAAGGAATGGGCTTGTTGGGCACAATCAGGATATGAACCGGAGCCTTGGGGCTGATATCCCTGAAGGCTGAAACAAGATCATCATGATAAAGAAGCTTTGAGGGAATCTTTCCGGTGATTATCTTGGTAAATATAGTCTCTTCGGCCATTTTGAAATTCTCCTGTCACCGAGTGATGTAAAGCTGGCACGGAAACATCCGTACACTTCAGGATTGCGCAGCGGCTCTCTTTGAGCCGCCTTTAAGATTATAAACGCATTTCCGGACAAAAAACACGCAGGATAAAAATATTGAATAATAGATTCACAATCCATTAGACTATACCAAAGTCATTATTCTCAATAAAAACCGATAGACATCGAACTTTTCTTCTCTCCATTTTCCAAACCAAGTTTATTTCACCGTATTTTCAGACCTCATTTTGACAGGGGGCTCGTTGCTGATTTTGCCTTTTGGTATAGTCTAATTATGATAAAATAGACTATACCAAGGAGACCACTGCCATGCCTATTCCTGAAGATATTCTTAAAGTGGAACGACCTAAAAACACCATCGTTATCGCTTACGGCAAAGATAAAAAGCTCTATGCTGTTCGCGAGCGAATCGGTTGCAAGTATGTTAACGGGAGACGACTACCGATAAACGGCTCTACTGTTGGTCATATCGTAAATCACCTATATATGCCGATTGGAGATGAGGAGCCAAAACCGGTATCACAGGCATGCATAGACCTGAAGAACTGGGCTAATGCAGAACTCTGTGATCAGCTGTTCAGAGATATTCAGCCAGAATTGCGTAAGGTCTATAGCCTGAATGACACAATCAAAATCTATTGCATATCTGTTCTGAGAGTTTGTCGTCATGGAGTACATGACTGTGAGTTGCAGGATGATTATGAGGAAAGCTTCCTGTCTGAACTCTATCCAGGTGTGGCATTGTCGAAAAATACCGTATCGAAATTCATAAATGACCTCGGGAAGACCTGTTCAAAAATCCACACTTTTATGCAGAACCGGGCAAGCGCAGTCAAGGCAGACAGCCATCTGCTGATAGATGGAACGCTGAAAACCGACAATTCTGTTGTGAACTCACTTTCTGAATTCTCACGGAAAGCAAAAAAGAAGGGCACAAGGGATATTTCTGTCCTTTATGCTTTTGACCTGGAGAAAATGGAACCTGTTTGTTCCAAATGCTTCCCGGGAAATATGTTGGACAGTGTCGCATATGAGGAGTTTATAAAGGAGAATGGGATTACCAAGGGAATCATCGTTGCCGATAAAGGCTTCCCAGAGAAATCAGCAGAAGAACAGTTCAAAGCGCATCCGGTCCTTCATTACCTGAACCCAATAAAACGCAATTCCAAATTACTCAAAAAATATACGCTGCTCAAATTTACAAAAGATCTGAAAAATAATGAGCAAATAGCCTATAAAAAAGCGAAATGCGAAGAGCAGGGCCAAAGCAAATGGCTATATTCTTTTCTTGATATGCGGCGTGCAGGCAAAGAGGAACAGGACTGGATGTCTCATGCACATAAGTCAGGTAACTTTGATTTTGATGTTTTGCACAAAAAACGGGCTGTGTTTGGAACAGTTGTTCTGGAATGCGATTTGGATCTTGATCCGGAAACCGTTTATATGGCTTATTCAAAACGCTGGGAGATCGAAGTCTTCATGCGTTATTACAAGACCGCATGCGAATTTGATGACACCAGAGTACATGATGACTATTCCGTAATTGGTAGCGAATTTTGCGATTTTTTGGCATCGCTTCTGACCTGCCGCCTTATAAATAAGTTTGATTCAGTCCACCTTTTGGATAAGATGACTTATAAGGAAATAATGGCCATACTGACCAAAGCCAAGAAAGGTCGCATTGGAGAAAACGAATGGCAGATGGTCAGAACCAATGTTGGACAACGACATGTTCTCGAGGAGCTTGGACTTATTCCAAAACCAGAAGAAACTTCTAAAACGTCTGAAGATACCCCTAAGAGACCACGCGGAAGACCTCGTAAAGTGAGGGTATAGTCTAAGAGATTGGGAATCTATTAATTGAAGGCACACGCTCTTTAAAGTATTTCAGCGCGCTTCCTTGGCAATTTGCATCACGGCATCGGGAATTTAAGAAAAATTGCCGGTTTCGGCACATAAATTTATTTCAGCAGAAAGGATAATAGGGAACTGGTTCTATATTTCTGTTTCAATCAGATCAGTGCGCTGAAAATCTTCAGCCCGGGAATGTTTCCGGCAGCGTTTTGATAAACTGTGGGCAGGAATATGCCATCTGGTCACAGTGCAGGAAAGAGCAGAAGAAACAAAAGGGGACGAGCAAGATGTCTGACACCGCAAAGAACGGGACAAATCAGGAAAAGCAGTTTTTCCTGATTAGACTCTTTAACGGAATTTCAATAATAAAAATAGTAAATATCGGATATGTTCTGATCCTCGTGATACTGCTCTCCATAAGCATAGTCACCTATTTCAGCCTGGCTGACTTCCAGAGCTCGTTCACCGAAATAACCGAGGAGGCAGAGCCGCTCGTCAAGCAGGCCGATGAGATGGAGAAGACCATTCTCTCGGCGCACAACGCCCTTGAGCTTGTCCTCAACGAGCATGATCTCTCCAAGATGCCCCAGAGGCTCTCGGAGCTCAGGACAGCCCAGAACCGCTATAAGTCAGCTCTCGACAAGCTTACGGCCATGAGCCAGGGGAAAAATACCGAGCTTGATGCCGATGTCGGGGAGGTCACGAAGCTCACCAAGGAATACCAGCTGCGCACTGAGGGAGCCTCAGGCAGCGAGATGGGGGACGTCGCACTGCGCCTCATGAACGAGAAGAAGTCGCTCGGCAAGGCAACGAGCTCGTTCGAGAGCCTGCTCAGGCTCTTCGGCGGAGAGCTCTCGAAGCTTGAGGTGACAACCGAGGATGATTTCGTCAAGATCATGTCCCGCTCCCTTGTCGCCGCTGAGGGACCTATTGAGATAAACACCGGCAACGCGCTCAAGGCCGAGAACTCTGCGGAGATAAAGAAGCTCCTTGAGAGCAACAAGAAGCTGCTCCCGGTATTCCAGAAGGCATTCAAGGATGTTACCAATGCCCAGCCTGGGTTCAAGGAGACCATCGGCTACTACATCGAGGACTTTGAGCTCAACACCTCCAGCGACAAGGGACTTCTCGCCAAGAGAATGAGAATTTACCAGGATCAGGAGCACCTCTTTGACGTCGCGAGCAAGGCGAACAAAATCATCGCCCAGATAAGGGAGAAGCTCACTGTCATCCAGACTGCGGCTGACAGCAGGATGAAAAAGTCAGTCGCGAGCAGCAACGTCACCATGCTGCGCCTGGTGCTGACCCTCGTGATCGGCACGACGATCGGCATACTCATCGGCGTTCTGATCGCGGCAGCGATCGGCAGGATTATCAGAGTGCCGCTTGATGCGATAAGCCGCGGCATGAACAGGATGGCGAAGGGAGATCTCTCGAAGCCTGTGCCCTACAGCGCCAAGAACGAGTTCGGCACGATAGCGAGACAGCTCAATGCCCTGCGCGATACGCTGGTATCTGCACTGAAGGAGATGAATGCCGCGTCAGACCAGCTCCGTGATACCGCCCATCAGAACAGGGACTCTGTAGAGGCTGCCTCGGCATCCATCCAGGAGCAGCAGAACGAGACCAACTCGGTTGCCTCTGCCATGACTGAGATGGACAGCTCTGTGGTTGCCGTCTCCGAGTCCGCGAACGGCGCCCTGCAGGAAGTAATCGGAATTGAGAAGGCCGCGGAGGACAGCCGCGTCGAGATGTCAAAGAACATTTCCACCATTCATGATCTCTCGAACAAGCTGACCAAGACCTCCGAGGCCATCAAGCACCTCTCCGACATGGGCGAGAACATCGACAACATAATCGGAGTAATCAAGGGAGTCGCTGACCAGACCAGCCTCCTTGCCCTCAACGCGGCAATTGAGGCAGCGCGCGCAGGCGAGCACGGAAGGGGCTTTGCGGTTGTTGCCGACGAGGTGAGGACCCTCGCGGATCAGACCGCGAAGTCGACGAAGGACGTCAGCGCCATCATCAGCGAGCTTATGATCTTCATCAACCAGACGGTCGATACGGTCAAGGAATGCAGCGCCGCGATGGAGGCCTCCGTACAGCAGAGCTCGGACGCCAACGGAGCGATTGAGGAGATGCAGGCTGTGCTCATCCGCATCAGCAACATGTCAAGCCAGGTGGCCCATGCCGCGGACGAGCAGAAGAAGACATCGGAGAACATCGTCGGCAACATCAACAGGATCTCAACGCTCTCCAACGAGAACAACTCTGAGATAAGCAAGATCTCGGACACCTGCGGCAGGCTCGAGCAGATGGCTGTACGGCAGGACGAGCTCCTCAAGGGCTTCAAGTTCTAACCCTGATCCCGGCCGTGGCCGGGATTTTTCTTTCGGATTCACTATGTGCAGAACAGTCATAAAAAATGCCACCATCGTCAATGAAGGAAGGATATTCATATCCGATCTCCTTATTGAGAATGAGCGGATCGGCCTGATAGCCGCGGATATAGCGGCAAGGACGGGCGACAGGGTCATTGATCTCGAGGGTAACTACCTGATGCCCGGAATAATCGATGACCAGGTGCATTTCCGTGATCCGGGCTTCCCGGGAAAGGCAACTATAGAGTCTGAGTCCCGCGCGGCCGCCGCTGGCGGAACGACATCGTTTATGGACATGCCGAATACCAAGCCGCAGACCGTCACCTCCGAACTTCTTGACGAAAAGCTCCGGAAGGCATCGCGCGACTCACTCATCAATTACGGATTCTTTCTGGGAGCCACCAACACCAACATTGAGGAGATCAAAAGGCTTGATCCGAAGAAGACTGCCGGAGTAAAGGTGTTCATGGGATCGTCTACAGGCAACATGCTGGTCGACAGCCCCGAGACACTGGAGCAGATTTTCCGCTATTCCCCGGTAATCATCGCAACGCACTGCGAGGACATGGGCATAATCGACGGCAATACGGCCCGCATCAGGGAGAAATACGGTGATAACCCTCCGTTCTCCGTTCACCCGGAGATAAGATCCGCTGAGGCCTGCCTTAAGTCATCATCGCTGGCTGTAGAGCTCGCTGAGAAGACCGGTGCGAACCTCCACATATTCCATCTCTCAACCAGGGCCGAGACCGAGATGCTCAGGAAAATAAGCCGCGGGCCGCTTGAGGATAGGAAAATAACGGCAGAGGTCTGCATGCCGCACCTGACCTTCACGTCAGACGACTACGGGAAGCTGGGACCCCTCATCAAGTGCAACCCTGCGGTTAAGAGTAGCGTGGATCGGGATGCCCTGTTTGCCGGACTCAATGACGGCACAATAAGCATCATTGCGACAGATCATGCCCCGCATGCGGCAGCTGAGAAGGAAAAGCCGTATTTCTCCTGCCCGTCGGGAATTCCGATGATTCAGTTTACCCTGCCCCTCCTCCTTGACTTCTACAATGAGGGAAAGCTCTCGCTCGAGACTATAGCAAGGGCCGCGGCCCACAATCCGGCAATCCGCTATCAGCTGAAGGACAGAGGCTTTATCCGTGAGGGGTACTATGCCGATCTGGCAGCCTTCTCAGTAAAGGATATTACAGAGCCCGCAGAGAGCAGCCTGCTGAGCCTCTGCCGCTGGTCGCCACTTACCGGGAAGCGCATCAGGGGCAAGGTTCTCATGACACTGGTCAACGGAAATGTCGTCTATGAGAACGGACGCATCAACGGCGAAACCAGGGGAAGGCAGCTGGAGTTCAATCGCTGATACACCAGCCTGCCGCACTTCCCGATGCATAAGCGGCGGCCGTACTTTCGCAGGCCGCCTGCCTTTAAGGGGCCTGCTTTTCTGCATTTTGCATCTGCATCCTGCCTGTCTGCAGACTGCACTGCAGCGGCATGAGAGCCGGCATTCCGGCTAATTTTTCACAAGATCACAAATTCGGGCACAATCCTACACTAAAGAGTGATTTTGCGGCCGGATATCAATATAATCATCTGATAAGCCAGCATGAATGCCGCCTGGAGAGCCGCCTGAGCTTAGTCTGTGGCGCTGATTCCCTGAGCGGCAGCGGGATTTTGCTCATCTTCAGGCCGCAGGAAAGCGCCTGGGCGGCCTTGTTAAAAATAACAGGAAAAAGAGAGCTTCAGGGTTTTATGATAAGAATTTTCAAGAAAATATTAAAAGCTATAAGCGACGTTTCGGTAATTCGCATTATCGTCAGCGGCTTTTTGTTTCTTATTGTAATCCAGCTTGCTGTTGCCGTTCAGTCGTACCTCAATATCGGGAAATTCTCAGACTCCGTCTCGATGGTAACAACCATGGCGGATCCTATCCTGATGTCAGCAAAGTCCCTTGAGGCAAGAATTCATACTGCCCACAGCACTCTCAATGAAGTCCTGCTGAGCCAGACCGACAAGGACGCCCAGGCCCTCATGTCCGTGCTCAACGACAGGCGCAAGGCCCTTAAGCAGACCATGGATGAGCTCGAGAATCAGGTGAAGAGCTTTGAGCTTGATGAAAGCGGCATGTCAAAGAAGGAGAAGGCTGAGCTTACCGCCACATTCACCAACATCAATCTTTCGGTGGCAGGCATCAGGAAATCAGCTGACAGGTACCTTGCCAATACAAGCGGCATAGCCCAGGGGCACCTCGACCTCATCAAGAAGACCCAGAAGGCCAACAAGCTCAAGGCTTCCTACGAGGGACTCGTTAAGGTCTTCGGCGACGCCATCATCGAGCTCAGGCAGAGAATCTCCTATGATGACTACATCCTGAGCGTAATGGGCCACCTTACTGCAGCAGAGAACAAGCTTGAGACCAGGACTGCTTCCGCACTGGAGGAAAACAGCCCCGAGAAGGTGCTTGAGGCCTTTGAGCAGAACAAGAAGGATCTGAAGCTCTTCCGCGAGGCCCAGGAGGAGATGCACAAGGAATACCCGGATATGGACAATGTAATCGGTCCGTATATCGAGCCGTTCCTCAAGGATACGACAATGGACGGAGGAGTTATCTCCATCCATCTTGACCTCGCCAGGGAGCTGGTCAAGGCGCAGGATCAGGCCCGCCTGAGCAAGGAGGCCATCGCCCAGATTGAAAAGGACATCAAGACCGTAGAGAAGCTTGCGGAAAACCTCCGCGCCGACTGTATAAGCGTTGCCCACTCTTCGATGAAGAGCACAGTTATCCAGATGATCATCGCCGCGGTATTCTCCATCATATTTGTAGTCGTGGTCGCTACAACCGTCTCGACGCTGGTCCGCGTTCCCCTGCACCATGTCGTCCAGTCAATTTCCAGCATGACCAAGGGCGACATGACGGGGAAGCTGAACTACGCCTCCAAGAGCGAGTTCGGCAAGCTCTGCACTGACCTCAACAAGCTGAGGCTCAAGTTCTCCGAGGTCCTTTCGCAGATGGCCAAGACTTCACAGAGGCTCAAAGGGGCGACTGACGCCAATGAGGCCATTACTGAGGATACCACCTCGGCAATCGAGACCCAGAACGAGAAGACCTCCAGCATTGCCCAGGCAATGGAGGAGATGACCAGCACCGTGGAGCAGATTGCCCAGTACGCCAACCTGACTCTGGATGTTGTCAATAAGGTAAATGATCTTACGGATACCGGATCCCAGATTATCGACAACAACATCGACGCGACCAATTCCCTTTCCGAGCGCCTAACCGATGCGAGCGAGGCTGTCCATTCGGTAAGCCTTATGGGAAATGACATCAGGAACATCGTCAATGTGATAAGCGAGGTTGCGGATCAGACCAACCTGCTGGCCATCAATGCCGCAATTGAGGCGGCAAGGGCCGGGCAGTACGGCAGGGGCTTTGCGGTTGTCGCGGATGAGGTAAGGAACCTTGCCGAGAAGACCTCATCTGCAACGACTGAGGTTGCCAATGTCATTGAGAAGCTCCAGGAGAAGATGAACAACACCGTCAAGACCGTAAAGGTCTGCCTTGACGAGATTGTCAATACCCGTGAGAAGAGCCAGAAGGCAAAGGACTCCATCAGCGAGATAAGCGTTGCCGTTGATGATATAACTGAGCGTAGCCACAAGATTGTGGAGTCGACCTCGCAGCAGAAGAAGGCAACTGACATGATGGTGCAGGACATTCAGAAGGTTTCCCTGATTTCTGATTCGAACGTCAAGGCCATCAAGAATATCGAGAAGAGTGGAAAGGAGCTCAATACCCTCACCGAGCAGATCGATCAGCAGGTAAGGCAGTTCAGGTTCTGAGCTGTTTCCCTTCATTCACCATCATTGAGGCGGCCCTGCGGCCGCCTTTTCGGTCACTCGTCTCAATCAGGCACGTTCTATCCCCTGCGCATGCGGCACTTAGCACCGAATGCTGCCTATTCTGTCTCATGGAAGGAAAGAGGCGGCAGTTCTGCTGATGGCCTGCAGTCGGAGAGACTCTTGAGAAAAAATCAGAATGGAATAAAATCGAGTAGGCGGATGTTTTAGCATCACACCTCTCACAACACCGTACGTGCGGATCCGCATACGGCGTTTCCAGTTTGAGTAGGCTAATCCCAATTGTGGATTGGCCTACGAATACATGTTCAGCCAGCTGCAGCACTAACACTGCAACTACCTGACGTACTTCGTGTTACTCATACCAATATATCCGACTGGGTAAGGGCATATAA
>Ga0326514_10002695_pt1 | contig 11304 bp, 7 predicted proteins | sample 3_2548_0518_D_FD_203653 | JGI IMG/M metagenome (GOLD analysis project Ga0326514, IMG submission 203653) | Bovine rumen microbial communities from UC Davis, California, United States - 3_2548_0518 | ecosystem: Host-associated > Mammals > Digestive system > Stomach > Rumen | place: USA: California... | reverse complement strand
AGAACTTGCACTGTTTCTAATATCAAGAGAATCAGAATTTCTTCTGGAATGCATGAAAAGTGAGGGTAAGATATCTGAGGAAGAATATGATACAGGTGAGGATTGGGCGTTTGACTTATTTGGTGATATGGATATAGTGACTTGGCTATACTCTGATATATATCTGGAGGAAGAAAATGAATATCATTTTACGCATTGGCTTGAACAACAATTCTTCTGTGAACAGAAAACTAAAATAGAATAAATAGTGTTGTTTAACGATGATAGGATAATAAAGGATACTTTAAAGGCAAACAGAATAAAGCTTGTAGATGGGAAAGCGTCAGACAAGAATAAGAGGTATGTACCGATATGGGCATAGGTTTAGTTTCACTCAGTTTCACAGGTATTAACATACATCCGGGGCACTATCCAAAGCCTCTCGAACGCTTGCCTAATAAATAGCTTGCATAGAGTATGGTTTATTTGTTAAAGGGCACTTGATATAATTGTACTTATCATGAATTCTTAATACGAAGCCATTATCTAATGCATATTCAGTCATAATAAAGGGGAGAAGTAATGAGTCTCAGCGCAAATGTAAACGAAAAAGCCGGCCTCATCTAGGCCATCGCCGATAAACTGACAGGCGTATACAAGCCGCATGAATATGGGGAGGTCATCCTGCCCCTCACGGTCATCCGCCGCTTCGACTGTATCCTTGCCGAAAAGAAAGATGCGGTCCTTGAAAAGTATGAGCAGGTGAAGAACCTGCCGATGAAAGACATTCTGCTTCGGAATACTTCCGGCTTTGCTTTCTATAATGTCAGCAAATATACATTTGAACGCCTTCTCGACGATCCGGATCATATCGAAGAGAACTTCCGTGACTACCTGAATGGCTTCTCTGAAAATGTCCGCGAGATCATCGAAAAATTCAAGTTCGATGGCCACATCACGACGATGGCAAATAAGAACATCCTCTACATCGTCATCAAGGAGTTCACTTCACCGAAAGCAAATCTTCATCCGGATGTCATCTCCAATCTCGAGATGGGTTATATCTTCGAGGAAATTATCCGACGTTTCTCTGAAGCACACAACGAGGATGCCGGGCAGCACTATACCCCCAGGGAAGTTATACAACTCATGGTCAACATCCTCTTTTATGACGATAACGATGTTCTGTCCGGAAATAATGTTGTGAAGACAATCTACGACCCTGCCTGCGGCACCGGAGGTATGCTTTCGGTTGCGGAGGAATATTTGCACAGGCTCAATGCCTCCACAGAAATCATGGGGTTTGGTCAGGAAATCAATGACCAGACATTTGCTATTTGCAAGGCGGACATGCTAATCAAAGGCAATAACGCCGACTTCATCAAGGATGGAAATACGCTATCCGATGATCAGTTCGAGGGGCAGACTTTTGATTATATTTTAAGTAATCCGCCGTTCGGCCGAGAGTGGAAAAATGAGAAGCCGAAAGTCGAGGCGGAGGCAAAGAGAGGATTTGCAGGACGCTTCGGCCCGGGCCTGCCGGCAGCCAGCGATGGTCAGATGCTTTTCCTTCTGACGGCAATTTCCAAGATGAAAGACAGGAGCAAGGGCGGCAGCCGCATTGCCATCATTCACAACGGCTCTCCGCTGTTCACCGGTGATGCGGGCAGCGGGCCGTCTGAGATTCGCAGATATATTCTCGAGAATGATCTGCTGGAAGCAATCGTCGCGCTACCGAATGACATCTTCTACAACACAGGGATTGCGACCTATATCTGGGTCCTCTCGAACAAGAAGGCAGGCACCAGGCGTGAGGGAAAGGTGCAGCTCATCAATGCAAATAATCTCTATGAGAAGCGCAGGAAATCCCTCGGCAATAAGCGGAACGATATACCGGAGTCAGCCATTCAGGAGATTACAAAGCTGTATGGCGATTTTGCTGAGTCTGAGATTTGCAAGATTTTTGCAAATGAAGACTTCGGCTACACCAAGATCGTGGTAGAGAGACCGCTTCGAGATGCAAATGGCGAGCTGATTCTCAAGAAAGGCAGGAAGCAGGCGGACTCTGCACTCAGGGATACGGAGAATGTGCCGCTGACTGAGGATATAGAGGAGTACTTTGCGCGGGAGGTGCTGCCATTTGCACCGGATGCATGGATTGATAAGAAGAAATCGAAAGTGGGGTATGAGATTCCGTTCACCCGTTATTTCTACAAGTACGAGGCACCGAGACCGTCCAGCGAAATCATGGCGGAGATTCTGGAACTGGAGAAAGAACTGTCCGGAAGTCTGGAGGAGGTGTTTGAGCTGTGAGAGAGATGAAGGATAGTGGGGTGGAATGGATTGGGGAGATACCTAGTGATTGGAAAACAGCAAGAATAAAACAATTATTCACTTTTGGCAAGGGTCTGCCTATTACAAAAGACAATTTGGTAGAGAATGGCGTTTCTGTAATTAGTTATGGTCAAATTCATTCTAAAAGTAATGACGGGATTCATATACAAGATGATTTAATACGGTATGTTGATAAGGCATTTTTGACAACTAATTCGAAATCTCTTGTGAAAGAAGGAGATTTTATTTTTGCTGATACCTCTGAGGATATAGATGGATGTGGAAACTGTATTTATATCGATAGAGAGTTACTATTGTTTGCAGGCTATCATACTATAATTTTTTCAGCTGAGCAAAAAGGGGATAACAGATATTTAGGTTATTTGTTCAAAACGGATGCATGGAGAAGCCAAATTAGAAAACAGGTAACAGGAGTAAAACTGTTTAGTATATCACGAAGAATTCTGTCAGATGTGTCGGTTATTATGCCTCAAGAAATAGGAGAACGTATTCGAATAGCAGATTATTTGGACGACAAGTGTGCGAAAATCAATTCTATTATTGAGAAACAGCAAGTAATTCTTGAAAAGCTGAAGGAATACAAATTATCGATAATAACAGAATCTGTCACTAAAGGACTGAGTCATTTTGTGGATGTTAAAAGCAGTGGAGTAGATGCGATTGGTGATATTCCGATACATTGGGGATGTACAAAACTTAGGTATCTTCATCATGGCTTGACAGATGGGACTCATGGAACATTTGAACGATTGGAATCTGGACGACTGCTATTAAGTTCAAAGAATGTTCGTGATGAAGGATTGATAATCAGCGACAATGAAAGCTACATTTCAGAAGAAGATTATCAAAATATTGTGGCAAAGGGATTTCCAAAGAAAAAAGATGTTTTGCTTTGCTGTATTGGCGCCTCAATTGGCAGGTGCGTATTATATGAATTCGACGATCCTATAGCATTTCAACGTAGTGTTATCATGATTCGTCCAGGCAATCATGTAAATCCTGAGTTTCTATTGTACAGTATGCAATCAAAATCTACTATTGTACAGGAACAGTTATTGGTTAATCAATCCGCTCAGCCAGGACTGTATCAAGGACTTGTGAGTGAAATATATCTTACTGTGCCACCATTAGATGAACAGAATGTAATCGCAGATTTCTTGAAGAGTTCAATAAATAAGATTGATATACAAACAAAAAAACGTACTGACATGATTCTGGAATTAGGAAATTTTAAAAAGGCTCTTATTTATGAAGTGGTAACGGGTAAGATGAAAGTATAATAATAGATGTGATTATAAACGAGAGTGTATTAATAAATGGGGGAGCTTAATGTTACCAAAAATAAATGGGAAGTCCTTTCTTGAATGTACTGAAGAGGACTTAAAAGGCCTTATTGACAATGAAGCATATCGGGAAGACGAATATATTGATTATAAGAAAACATTTAGTTTCTTAGAAAAACCTAAGGGTAAAGAACGCGATGAAAAAAAGGCAGAGTACAAAAGTGATGTATGTTCTTTTGCGAACGCAGCTGGTGGATATATGTTATTTGGCATCAGCGAAAATAATGGATGCGCTTCTAAATTAATAGGAATAGATATTCCAGACGATAATAAGGATAAATATGAATTAGATAGACGCAACGACTTAAATGGCATTATGCCCAGGATTCCGTATGTCCAATTTAATTTTGTAAAACTGGAAAACGGGAAGTATATTGTCATAATGTATATCCGTCATGATGGATTTGCACCCTATCTGCATATACAGGATGAAAAGAATTATTTGATTTACAAGCGCAATGGTAACGGAAAGAGAATTGTCATGTATGATGAATTGAAAAATATGTTCAATCAATCGCTTTCATTGGAAAAAGAGATATTATCTTACAGGAAACAAAGGATTGAACATTTTAAGAGTAATGCATCTGCTTCTGAGGGGGCATTTATACTTTTAGAGTTTATCCCTGAAACATTTTTGGATTCGAACTATAACCAGAACATGTATGCGTTAGTAAAAAATAAGAATATCAACTTTTCAGCTATTTTTTCTGAGTTTAACTGCAATTCCTCGATGATTCCTTGCGTAGATGGATTAAGATATATTTCTATTGATAGAGAGTATGATTATGGGGAAGGTTATGTAAATAATAATGGCATTGTTGAAGGGTGCTTTTATATAGTGCCTCATCCATATGATGATGGTAAGACCATACCGTGGGTTCGCCTGTGGGATAGAATAAGATTAGTCTGTTATGAGTATATAAAAAAATTCTCAATAATTGACATTGGAGAGAGAGTATTCATTTGTCTATCTATCGTTGGATGTAAGGGCATAAAAACTGAGGATAATTTTTATAACGGTTATGTTGGAATAATTGACAGGGATATTGTTCTTTGTGACCCGATAGTAATAGAAAATATTGGCGATGAAAAAGAGGCAGAACTTATGATGAAAAAGTTGCAAATATCTTATTTGCTATCGATAGGTGTAAAATATGATGATAAGTTGAAAAAGCTTGTTGACGAAGTTTATGGGTAAGAATATCTGAGGAGTATAGTGTCATGTCCGACTTTGATATTAAAGAAAAACGCTTCGAACAAGATATCGAAGAATATCTGATCACTCAAGGGGGCTACCAGAAAGGCAACCCCCTTGCCTTCGACCGCAAACTCGCTCTCGACCGCGCGACATTTGTCTCTTTCATCAAAACGAGTCAGCCTACTCAATGGAAGCGGTATGAAAAGATTTACGGCGGTGACAGTGAGAATAAAATTGTTGCGCGTTTCAATCGAGAGGTGAAAATGACCTCCCTCCTGAATGTGCTCCGCCACGGGTTTACCGACCGCGGCATCAAGTTCCGTGCGGTTTTCTGGAAACCGGAGACCGGTCTCAATCCTACGACGATTGCCCAGTATGAGGCCAATGTCCTCCACTGCACCCGCCAGCTCCATTACTCCCTCCAGAATGAGAACAGTATCGATATCGTCCTGTTCCTGAACGGCATCCCTGTTGTCTCCATGGAGCTGAAGTGCCAGTTCACGGGTCAGGATGCTACAAATGCCATCTCCCAGTACAAGTTCGACCGCGCCGGCAGGGATGCTATATTTGCATTTAAAGAGCGTGTCCTGGTCCACTTTGCTGTTGACCTTACAAATGTATATATGACCACCCGCCTCGAAGGTCCCCGGACATATTTCCTTCCCTTCAACCAGGGGAGCAACGGTGCCGGTCGAGTCGGCGGCAAGGGAAATCCTGACAATCCGGATGGTTATGATACTGCCTATCTCTGGGAGAACGTCCTTTGCAGGGACAGGCTGCTTGAGATATTGCAGAAGTATTTGCATTTGCAGATTGATCGTGATGAGAAGACCGGCGAGGTTAAATCGGAGCGCATGATCTTCCCGCGATACCACCAGCTGGATGTCGTGACCAAGCTGCTCGCAGATGTGAAGATCAACGGCGCGGGAAAGAATTATCTGATCCAGCACAGTGCCGGTTCTGGCAAATCGAATTCCATTGCCTGGCTTGCTCACCGTCTGAGTGGTCTTCATGATGCAAATGATGAAAAGATCTTCCAGTCTGTCATCATCGTCACAGACCGGCGTGTTCTTGACAGCCAGCTGCAGAACACGGTCTATCAGTTCGACCATGTGGAAGGCGTGGTCATGAAGATCGACAAGAATGCAAAGCAGCTGAAGGAGGCCATCGAGAACGGAGCGGGCATAATTATCACTACCCTTCAGAAGTTTCCGGTCATCTATAAGGAAGTGAATACGTCCAATAAGAGATTTGCAATCATCGTGGATGAAGCACATTCTTCTCAGACGGGCGATGCCGCGAAGAAGCTGAAACGTGCGCTCGCGGACACGGAGGAGATCTTGCGCGAATATGCCGAGATGGAGGCGGAGGAAGAAGCCAACCGCAAGGATGATGAGGACAAGATCCTTGACGAGCTCGCAGCCCAGGGTCATCAGGACAATCTTTCGTTCTTCGCATTCACGGCGACCCCGAAGGGCAAGACCCTGAACATGTTCGGCTGGAAGGATAAGGAGGGAGTCTATCACCCGTTCCATATCTATTCCATGCGTCAGGCCATTGAGGAGCATTTCATTCTTGATGTCCTGCAGAATTACATGACTTACAACATGTATTATAAGATTGCTAAGGCGATTCCTGATGATCCGGAGCTTGATACAACTGCGGGTGTCAAGGCAATCCAGAAATTTGAGACACTGCATCCGCACAATATTTCTCAGAAGACAGCCATCATGCTGGAGCATTTCCGGAATGTGACCATGCATAAGATAGGCGGGAAGGCAAAGGCCATGGTCGTCACAGCCTCCCGTCTGCATGCCGTCCGTTATGTGCAGGAGTTCAAGCGTCAGATCAAGGAAAAGGGATATACGGATCTCGAGGTGCTGGTCGCATTTTCAGGTGAAGTGCAGGATAACGACGAGACTTATACGGAAGAGAAAATCAACAAGACGAAGGATGGAGAGACAATTAAGGAGAAGGCACTTCCGGAAGCGTTCCATTCCGATAACTACGGAATCCTGATTGTTGCGGAGAAGTATCAGACGGGATTTGATGAGCCGCTGCTTCACACGATGTTCGTCGATAAAAAGCTCTCCGGCGTGAAGGCGGTGCAGACGTTGTCTCGTCTGAATCGGACGATGCGCGGGAAGCAGGATACATTTGTCCTCGATTTTGTGAATTCTGCGGAGAATATCAAGAAGTCATTTGAACCTTTCTACGAGGAGACGGTTCTCCTGGAAGAGACGGATCCGAATGTTGTCTACGATTTGAAGAATACCCTGGACGAGTTCAGGGTGTATCAGCAGTTGGAGATAGATAAATTTGCTAATATTTTCTATTCCGGAGGCACACAGAAAGCCGGTGATCTGGGAAGGCTGAAGAGTGCTTTACATCCGGCGCTGCAGCGGTATGGTGCTTTGGAAACCGAGAGAAAGGATATTTTCAAATCTACGCTTGGACGCTTCAACCGGATATATGCTTTCATTACGCAGGTCTGCAGACTGTTCGATAAAGATATTCATAAGTTCAGCGTATTTGCTAAGTTCCTTTATATGTGGCTCCCAAAGGGAGATCGCCCCGTTGTCGATATCGACGACAAGGTCCTGCTGGAATACTATCGTTTGGAGAAGGATTTTGAGGGCGGTATACAGCTCGAGCCTGCAGAAGGAGGCTTTGTGCCAATCACTGGTGAGGCTGGCCATAGAGAGCCGAAGAAGGATCCGCTGACGGTGATCATTGAGAAGATCAATGAAAAATACGGGACTGATTTCACGGAAATGGACAAGGTTCTTACGCAGCTTGAGAACGACTATGCTGCCCAGGATAAGTGGCAAGGATATGCACAGAATAGTGATCGAAAGACATTCATGTTACTTTTTGAGAAAGACTTCCCGAACATGGCTGCCCAGCGTTATGAAATGAATGATGGGTTCTTCGTTAAGCTATTCTCGGAGCCGGAGATGATGAAGATGGTGATGGAAACGGTCGGCGGAGTGGTGTATGAGAGGCTGAAGAAGAGAAAAACGTATGAGGTGCCGGCGAGGCCGTTAGGGATGGTGGCGGAACAGCCGGTTCATTATGGTGATAAGGCGGATTTGCTCAAATAGTATTGTTTGCTATTGATTGAAAAGATAATTGAATAAGTAATGGATAATAAAATAGACTTTGTGGTAATGCGATGTTTAAATCATAATTTAACTTGTGAAATTATGAAAAGTTACACTATAGATCGAGATAGGAGCTATGACTAGAAAAGAAGCAAAATAGAAATCTGGCAGTTAATAAAAGCATTATAGATATTAAAAAATATATCTATCGTACTTTTATATGTTAAGGCCGGAGTGATTAGCATGTAATGCAACCTAAATAAACTGATTATAAATAAGGAGAGCTATGGCTAAAGAAGGATTGGATATATCAACTATACAAAGTGTTCTAAAAGATGTAAAAGAAACGAGTGGTTGGTCATTATGTATCGGAGCAGGAACCAGTTGTCCGGTTCTTCCAGGTTGGATTTCGTTAGTAGATAATATGATAAGACGTCACTGCGACTCAAAGGACATAATTGATATAAATACATATGAAAAGATGGGTTTTTCTGCAGATGCAATGATTCAGGCAGTAAGAAATAGGTTAGATGTCAGCGATGATGAGTTTATAAAGATGCTTTCAGAAGAAATCTATTCTCCAATTAGAGATAATCTAAGCAAATCAGATTGGAATGTATTTATAAAAGTACATGAGTCACGGGCAATAGCAAGTATTAAAGAGCGTGACTGGGATATTTTTAGAGAACAAATAATAGATAAACTTCTGAAAAAAACATCTGCAAATCTATTAGCTCCAGTAGTTGTAAAATCAATTAGTACTAACATCGCGCCAAGAGCTATTCTAACATTCAACGGGGAAGCAATATTCTTGTCATTGTTGAATTATTATAGCTATCAGGAGAACCCAGATGATAAGAAAATGAAATTTGAAAAAGTAGTGAATGCTATGGTTACTAGGCATACAAACAGAATACCGTACATACACTGCCATGGAGTGTTGCCTATAAATGGTGTGAAAAAGAGAAGGGGATTCAATGCTAATGACAAATTAGTTTTTCTTGAAGAAAAATATTTGCAATTAGCTAATTCTCCAATGTCATGGCAAGCAATTAGTTTTATCGAGAACTGCATGAATAGTAAAATGGTGTTTGTTGGAGTTTCGTTAACTGATGCTAATATGAGGCGCTGGCTTGGGTTTATTCATAGCAATAAAATGCAAGAGTTTAGGAGCAATGGTCTAGATTGCAATAATGCGACAGAGCATTTTTGGATAAATAAAAAGCCTAAAACAGATGTGGAAAAGACATGGATTGAGGAAAGCGTTTCACATCTTGGTGTCCGACTTGTCTGGATAGACGAATGGAGTCAGGTTGGAGAAGTCCTAAAAAGAATGCTTGGCTTATCGTAAACTCACTGAAAAATGTTGGTTGATAGAAATGCCTTTTAGAAACAATCTGTAGCGAAGATTGAAAATATAGCTAGCCTTTTCTTTCAGTTGTGATATACTTGAATCACTTGCGTTAGATATGTCTAAGCAGTAAACATCACGCCTTAGCTGACGGCGGGATATAAACAGCAGATCGGAGAGCATAAGCGCTCTGATCTTAAAGGATTGTTGATAATGAAGCTACTGAATGTAATTAAGAAATCACCGGCAGGCAAACTGCTGATCGCTGTTCCTGTAGTATTACTTGTGGTCGTCCTCTTCCTGGCTTTAAGGAAAGATAAAGTCGATAACAGTGTGAAACTGCAGCAGGGCATCGCGTATCTCGAAGCCCTGGAGGCCAAAAACCCTCAGGATATGATGGAGGAGCTGCGGGCAAAGCAGCGCGAAGAGGAATCAGCCAAGGTCGATGAGATCCTTGCCAGGATCGACAGCGGCGAGATCTCCATATGGTCCCAGTTCAACGGGGCTGCCATTCTGGGTGACTCCAGAGCCGAGGATTTCGTATTTGACGGATTCCTGACTACGACAAATGTATTTGCGGAAAAAGGCACGATGTGTACGGATGCTATGGATTACATTGACGCTGTCGTCTCCGCCAATCCGACACGTATATTCTTTACCTATGGAATGAACGATGTCGACGGCTACTGGAACACTGCCGCGGAGTTTATTGAGGGCTATACCAAGGTAATCAAGGCTTACCGGGAGAAAATACCCGGCGCGGTTATATTTGTAAATTCCATCATTCCTGTCAATGCCCACGCAATCGAGAATGATTCCAATTATAAAAATATCCCGGAGTACAACGAGGCTTTGAAAAAGATGGCTGACGATCTGGGTGTGTGCTGGATTGACTGCGACAGCTATCTTGACGACTATCCGGAGCTTTATGACACGGACGGTCAGCACTTTTTCCCGGAAATGTATCCAATCTGGGCAAGGACAATGCTGAAGACGGCCTTCGACTACGAGTATGAGCAGACCGGCGACGCGGATGCTCTGTCTCAGCAGGTTTCCGCAAATGCGAGCGCAGCCGATGCCGCAGCCAAAGCCGCGGATACCGAAAGCGCGGATAGCAGTGAGCAGACAGCAGATAACGCGGACACAGCTGACGGGAACACCGAAACTTCTGACGGCGACGGTGAGGCTTCAGCTGACGGCGGAGAGACTTCAGAAGCTGAGAATACGGATGGGACCGAAGCGGAAGATACAGCTGATGGCGGAGATGCTTAACTAAGGATAATGAATAAACGGTCCTTTAAGGACCGGAAAATCAAGGGGTAAAGCTGTGAGGGAGACACGAAAACGAAGAAAGACACCGGTCGCACCGTGGATCTATGTGGTCGAGGCGGTCAAGTGGGCTGCATTTGCAGTTCTCATTGTCATGCTCGTACAGACCAAAGCCAGCGCGCGCCCATCTAAGACCGGTTTTGATGAAGTAAAAGCCGCAGTCACCAAAGACGCGGATCTTGATAATACAAAAGAGTCGGATATGCTTCTCCTTAAGAGGTTTTATTCGCTCGATTCGTCGGAGTATGACGGAGCAGTATACTACAGCCCGAAGACCAATATGGGAGCGGAGGAGCTGGTCCTCATCCGCCTGAAGGACGCAAGTCAGAGCGAAGCGGTCATGGAGGCTTATAATGCCCGTATCAAGACGCAGCTCAGCAGTTTCGAGGGTTACGGTGTAGATCAGACAGAGCTTCTTAAGAACGCTGTATGTGACTGTGCAGGCAATTATTGTCTTCTTTATGTGGGAGCCCGCGCAGATAAAGTACAGAGTGCGTTCAGAAAAGCGCTGTAAACGGAGGGAAAATTCGTCATGGTATTTAACAGTATATATTTTCTCTTTGTTTTTCTTCCGATCATCCTGATTCTTTATTATGTCATCCCTGCTCCGTTCAAGAATGCGCTGCTTGTCATCGTAAGTTTGCT
>Ga0326514_10002694_pt1 | contig 11307 bp, 6 predicted proteins | sample 3_2548_0518_D_FD_203653 | JGI IMG/M metagenome (GOLD analysis project Ga0326514, IMG submission 203653) | Bovine rumen microbial communities from UC Davis, California, United States - 3_2548_0518 | ecosystem: Host-associated > Mammals > Digestive system > Stomach > Rumen | place: USA: California... | reverse complement strand
CTAACCTTTCAAACTCTTGCAAATCGACTGCGAATTCCCTAGCGGTATCGTAGGTAATCACGCCGGTTTGGATTAATTTAACAAGCGTACGGTCCATTGTCTGCATACCCTGATCTGCACCAGTCTGAATAATCGTATCAAGCTGATGAGTCTTACCTTCACGAATGACCGAACGAACGGCTGGGTTTGCAATCAAAATCTCTGCTGCTACAACACGGCCACCACCAATTGCTGGTACAAGACGCTGTGCACAAATTGCCTGCAAGATGTTAGATAGCTGCGAGCGCACCTGCGGCTGCTGATGTGGCGGGAATACGTCAATCATACGGTCGATAGACTGAGAGGCGGAGTTGGTGTGTAGCGTCGCAAACACCAAGTGACCTGTTTCTGCAATCGTAATTGCGGCAGAAATAGTCTCAAGGTCGCGCATCTCACCGATAAGTACAACATCAGGGTCTTCACGAAGCGCCGAACGAAGCGCTGCCGAGAACGAGTAGGTATCATAGTGAACTTCGCGCTGTACAATTACAGAACGAATAGACTTATGTGTAAACTCGATTGGATCCTCGATTGTAATAATGTGAGCGGTCTTTTCGCGGTTAATCTTATCTACGAGTGCTGCAAGTGTGGTGGACTTACCGGAGCCAGTAGGACCAGTTACAAGCACCAAACCACGTGGAAAATCAGCGAAGCTCGTCACAATGGACGGCATGCCAAGTTCATTAATGGACTGAATCTCATTTGGAATCAAACGGAATGCGCCAGCGATATTACCCTTCTCATGGAAGGCGTTAACGCGGAAACGACCAAGATCGCCGAATGAGAAGGAATAGTCGAATTCCTTATCCTTAATCAAAATCTGTTTCTGGTCTTCCTCTAGCGTTGCAAATACTAGACGCTCAACTGTCCCCTCATCGAGATCGCCATAGCCAGAAACTGGTTGCAAAGCACCATCTATACGCAAAATCGGAGGCAAACCTACCTGGATATGAAGGTCGGATGCTTTTGTGCGTACGCATTCCTCGAGTAGGCTTTCGATGCGTACTTCGCTATTTGGAACAGTATTATTAATTGTCTGCATGGAAAAAGATTGTTGTGGGGCTGGAGCTTGTTGCGCTACTGGATCTGCAGGAGGCATCGCAATCGGAGCCGCCGCAGGGGTATTTTCTACAGCAGGAGGCATGGCCTGAGGAGCCGGAATCGGCTGCGCCATTGGTTGTTGCATATCCATCTGTTGCGGCATTGCTACTGGAGCTGCCGTAGGTGCTTGTGGCATTGGAGCCGCACCCATATTCACCTGCCCACTTTGTTCCATATACTTTATTGTACTTATGTTTATGTAAAATTGCAAATAAAAACTAAAACAAAAAGCCGCCCGTAACGACTAGGCGGCCTTCATAATCTCCCCAGAATATTACTTCAAGTATTCGTGAAGCTTCTTCGTTTCCTTATTCTTGCGAAGCTTTGCTAATGCCTTTGCTTCTATCTGGCGGATACGTTCACGTGTAACAGAAAATTCTGCGCCAACTTCCTCAAGTGTGTGGCTCTTGCCGCCACCGATGCCAAAGCGCATCTTAATAATCTTTTGCTCACGGTCAGTCAAAGTAGAAAGAATCGCGGCAATCTGCTCTTTTAGTAGCTGAGTAGCGGCAGAATCTTCCGGCGAAACACGGTCTTCATCCTCAATAAAATCACCAAGTGACGAATCGTCATCATCACCGTCGCGGCCAACAGAAGCATCAAGCGAGGCAATATCCTGCTTAATCTTCATCACGTATTCAATCTTCTCTGGCTCCATGCCCATTGCTTCGGCAATTTCTTCCGTAGATGGCTCACGGTTAAGCTCCTGAGTCAAACGGCGCTGAGTGCGAAGAACTTTATTAATCGTCTCTACCATGTGGACTGGAATACGAATCGTGCGAGCCTGATCTGCGATTGCACGGGTAATTGCCTGACGAATCCACCATGTCGCATAAGTAGAAAACCTGAAACCCTTATCTGGATCGAACTTTTCAACTGCACGAAGCAAACCAGTATTACCTTCCTGAATCAAATCTAGGAAATCCAAACCACGGCCAGAGTAGCGTTTTGCAATCGAAACAACAAGACGCATGTTGGATTCAGCCATTTTATCCTTGGCTTTCTTTTGCTCTTTTGGTGTGCCGTGGATAATTTTCTGAGCCAATTCGTATTCTTCTTCCGAAGAAAGGAGTGGAATTTTACCAATTTCGCGGAGATAAAGCTTCACCGAGTCGTCGGACACTTCATCATAAGTTACAGAATCTAAATCTACGTTTAAATCCTCATCGCCTTCATCGCCCATATCGTCGAGCGTAGGCTCATCCATCATATCGTCATCTAAACGCAAATCTTTGTCGTCTTCGTCCATTTTCTTTCCCTATTATTTTTTACCAACAAAACACCCACCCGTTTGCAAATTTTGTTTTAAAAGTTTTTGTATAGTTCTGATCAATTTATACTTCTTCCTGGATGGACTAACAAAATAAGTCCGCATATCCAGCATTTAGGTGAAATATAGCATAATTTTTACAACATGTCTATTTTTTGCGCAAAAGTTTGCTCATTTTTTGCATTAATTCCCCCACTTTCGCATCATCGCCAGCCTCTTCGGCCTTACGGATTTCTTCTTCGAGCTCTTTTCGTTCCTCGGTCGCTCGCTCCTCCATCACTCGTCGCATGATACTTTTAAGCTCCCGCTTCAATTCGTCCGGACTACATTTCTGATATTGTTGCTCAAAGATTAAACTAAGCTCGCCCTCGTTATAATCGCGCACCTCTATACCCTCGGCGTCAAGTTTTCCAATCTTCACAAGCGCCGCCAAGCTTTTTTCGGCCTTACTTTCAAATGTTGTATTTTTCACAACATTAACCTTCTTTAGCTTCTTCTTCTCCGGCGCTTCCACTTTCTTTGCACGATACGCCTCCAAAGAAATTCCTAATCTCTCTGCCGCTATTCGCTCATACTTCTCTCTAAGCACCGTGTCCTCTGGATCGATTTGGTCAATAAGCTTCTTCGTCTCGGTCGCATACTCCTGGAAGCCTTTCTCGGTACGCAAATTATACTTTGATTCGTATTTCTCAAGCAGCCATTCAAGCGCTGGACGATAGCTATTCACCGCTTCTTGCCATAACTTCGGGTCCTTCTGAATTAATTCATCCGCATCCTTGCAGCCATGATAGTCATCAATCACCGAAAGATATATGCCAAACTTCGATGCCATCGAAATTGCTCGCTCCGCCGCTCTAATTCCGGCCTCATCGCCATCGTATGCCAAACGAATATCTTTCGTCATACGCGCAAAGCTCTTTAGGTGCATCTCAGTCATTGCTGTACCGGCTGTTGCTACCGCCTGGTTTACGCCTGCCTGATGCGAGGAAATCACATCCATATTTCCTTCAACCACCACCACATAATCCGTCCGCCTAATTGCGTCTTTTGCCTGACTTAGACCAAAAATGTGACGACCTTTGTTATACAAAATCGTCTCTGGTGTATTCAGATATTTTGGCGAATTCTTGTCCTTGTCGTTCAAGATGCGTGCCGTAAAGCCAATTACGCGTCCGCCGACATCCATCAGTGGAATCGTCATGCGGCCCCTAAACAAATCCCCGCCATATTGATTCAAAAGGCCAGCGTCTTCCATTTCTTGCTTCGTAAAACCGCGCTTGATTAAGAATTTCTTTAGCGCATCGCCAGATTGCGGCGCATAACCAATCCGGAAATTCTCGACCGTCTTTTTGTTCATGTTGCGCTTATAGAAAACATACTGCATCACAGACTTGTTTTTCGACAGACAATACTGAAAATATTTCGTCGCAAGCTCTAACACCTCAAAAAGACGCGCTTTATGCGCCGCCTGTTTTTTATCGTCCCCAGAATAGCGCCTCAATTCGACGCCAGCCTGCTGCGCAAGCTTTTCTAGCGCCTCACGAAAAGTACAGCCTTCCATCTCCATTACAAATGTAAAGATGTCGCCGCCTTTATTACTCGAAAAATCATGCCAAATCCCCTTATCTGGCGAAACCATAAAACTCGGCGTCCGATCAGTCCCCCAAGGTGAATGCCCTTTAAAGTTTCGACCCGCACGCTTCAGCTCGATGTATTGCCCAACTACATCCTCTACAGCCAACCTCGCGCGTATCTCCTCTTTCGCATCCTCCATACAAAAATTATACCACCCACAAAACAGATATGCGACCCCCATAGCTACTTCACTTGACTTTTAGTACATAGCATGCTATAATATATAAATATTGCCCACGCGGCATATGGTGCACCCTAGTTCATGAAGTTATAACCATCATCAAGGGTGACTTGCTTTTCAGTATAGGCCAAAGCAATGGGCGCTACCGGTGGATTGTCGGACGGCTTAACTACTTCAGGGTTTCGCATTTTTTAAAGTGCACTCAAAAGCTTCGATGTTTCTATAGTCATCGTCGTCAAAGCCGCACAAGGCAAATATCAAGGCTTCAGGCCCATCTAGCACTCCGCGCTAGACGGCTTTCCCCTCCGCTCCCGCCCCCTTGGTAACAAGGGGGTATTTTTTATCGATTAACGACGCTTATGGAACGCGCGATAACAAGCGAAGCTCGCAATAAAGGCGATTAACCCTACACTTGTGACAATAGTAATTGGATCTGCAGTATTTGGGTTTTCCAACTTGCGGTAGTAGTAGGTTACAATTTGGTCATTTTCTTCAAAGTTATAATCTTCATTTTCTGGTGATTTGACTAACTCGTAGTCCTTACATTCTTTGGCACGAGTGTGATATGGGTCACCAATCAAGCCTACCGCGTTATCGGATTTGCAAACTTCTTTATCTGTGCCGATTTCAATAAACTTCGTAATAATCCGACCAGGAATTCTGATTGGGGTTGGCTCGTCATCTTCCTCATCGCCAGGCTCCGTTTCGTTGGTTGGTTCGGCATCGACATTAACAAGAGTAACGTGACCGGTTGCTTCATTATTTAGTTCGCGATCTGTACCAAGGATGCCATCATATACTAGTGAGATATTGTGCTCAAAACTCTTAGTATTAGCACTGGCATAAGTATTAATGTCAACCCAATCCTCTTCCCAGGTGATGGTTAGATTTTCGGCGTCATAAACACCACCATCGAGCTCAGATTGATCTTCCACGATTGGATGCGGAAGTTTATCTACAATCTTTACCTTCGCATCACCCATATAGTCGGTAAGTTCTACATCATACTTAATCTTATAATCTACAGCCTGATCTTTCTTAGTAATTTCGGTTGTAGTAGAAGACTTAGTAATCTTGTTTTTAATCTTTGAGTCTTTGAGATAATTAGTCAGTACATAGGCGCTGCCATTCTTTGATGCGCCGTCGATACTGGCCGAAATAGTGCCATCATTCGCAACTGCCGTACGCACTGTCCATGGACCGGCAGCCTTGTAGCCTTGTGGCGCTTCGGTTTCCGTCAAAGTACCCGTGCCGACGCCAAGATTCGGAATCACCAACATGCCATCTGAGGCGTTATAGGTATTATCGGCAAAGCTAAATTTTGCTCCGGCCACCAAAGAGCCGTCTTTCTTTTCTTTACGGGCATATAACGTAGCACGCGTAAAACCGGCGTCGTTATTTTCTGATTCGTAATGATATGACAGCATTGCGTTTGCCGCAGGCAGGTCATTTATGGCAATGTTCGCTGTCGTTAGAGTGCCGTTCGCCACAGCTGGAGTTGCATCGGAGTCAATTTTATCATCACTACCAATATCCTTTTTTGCGAGGCCATAATCGCCACCTTCAATTTTTACTACATAATTCCCTGCCGGCAACATGTCAAAGCTATATGCACCACTCGCATTTGTTTTTGCTTCAGCGATTTCCGTGCCTAATACCGTCTTGGCACGAGCACCCGTTGCGTCATAAATGTTTACGGCCGCGTTTGGAATAATTGACTCATTATTATTACGCAAACCATCATTATTTGCATCATACCAAGCTACGCCGCTTACCGTTCGTGTTACGACCTGCGATGAAACATTATTACTCGTAACTACGCCAATTTGATTATCGGCAAATTCATAGAAATTGTTAGCGTACACATTCCCTGGCTCCTGCGTCTTGCCATTTACATTGATTAAGGTTCCGCTAGTATTCTTTGGCGTCAATACGACATTGGCTGATACATATTCTTTTGGTTGCATGTCGCCAATGGAATAGTAAATTGCAACTACATTCGCTAAGTTGACGTTATCAAATGTAATAGTCTTGGCGCTATCATCCAACACGCCGCCATTAATCCTTGTCCAACTTGTACCAGTATTATTCAAGACGATATTTTCCGCATTAGCAAGATTACGATGCGCCGTGTCTGTAGTATAGTAAACTGCCGCATTATTTTTTACTAAATTATAGGTATCGGTTGCCGTCTTAAAATCGATAACTAGTTTCTTTACTAAGTAGCTACCGGTAAAGTTTGATCCGCGAATATCACCATCATATGGCAGCACATCTACCATTCTTACTTTTTCTACGGAATCTTCATCACTATTTCCGTAATGTAGATTGAATGAAATATCCTGCCCAGATTCGACTAGCGGCTCTGTAACCGTCTTTGAAATTGACGAAGTGGCGAGTTTTATGACGGAAATACTAGTCTTTGAAATGTTGCCGTTGTTTACCTGTAGAGCACGATTATCAGCAGTGGAAGTTATTTGCGACTCAATTTCAAATGAATCATTATTATGTACGTCATTAATAGTGCCAGCTGCGCCAATTGTGGTCTTAAATAGAATGTCATCCATTGCTTCGCCAACTTTTTGGCCCTCAATAGTCCAAGTGATTGTCGTAATTCCAGTGCCGCTATCACGTGATACATTTGATGGCGTCTTCGAAGCTGAGCCGGTAATGTAGATTAAATCTTTTGGCAAAATTGCTTTTACTGTTACCGTCGCAGTACGATTTGAAGTTTGTGCGCTGCTGTCGGCCGACGAAATATTTAATTCTGGATGAATCTTAAATTCCGCAGTGCGCTCGCCCTTGTCTAGGTCGTAAATACTCTTCGCCCAAGTTCCGCCAGTATCCGTCGTTTCTTTATCATTGACACTAATCTCGATGCGGTTTTTTGCACCAATCATGAGCATCGACTGGCCGCCCTGGTATCCATTAGTGTGACCACCCGTCATTGTGCCATTCTCGTAAATGGATTTTTGATAATCCAAATGATAGTTATACGTTGGAGCCGGATAGCCGCTCGTATAGTTACCTCGCGTCCATGATGTATTGGCTAAGCCATATTTATTTCCGCCTAATGGCCAATTTGTCCAGGAAGGAATATCACCATCTCCACGCCAAGTCCTTGCTTCAATCTTGAATTGATAAACCTTACCAACTTGCGCAGTTGTCTTTGCTTTGTAGTCTAATTTAAAATGGAAATCACGGTTATACATTTGTGCATCGCGGACTTCCATTAGAATGCCAACACAAGTGTATCCTTGCGAGATTAGTTCATCGTAATCTTTGAAATATACCAGATGCTCCTCGAGCGCATCATTCATTTCCTGATCACTACTCCAAGTTGTCTTATCGGCTTTTGCAGCATATAGCGTAGTCATATTATTCATCTGCGTCAAGGGGCTAGTTGCGCCAGAGTAATAAGCTTTTTTCGTATTGCTAAGTTCTACCAATTCTGGATCAAACTTAATTAAAACGTTACCATCACCTAAATAGCCGTCACCTACGTAGGACATAACGTCCCAGACTTTCAAATCATCGCCAGGCGATGCATAACCATCACCCGCATAAAAATCCGACGATACGTATTGGTCTCGGCTATTCAATACGCGCAGAGCATTACTGAACGAGCCTGTCGGATATGTCGTTACCGTCCGTGAGACAGTATTATTATTTGTGAGCATTTCCGAAGACGTCGACTGCGTGGCAGTATTTGCTTTAAAATTACTAACTATAAAATCAGATGTTACCGTCTCAGTAGAAGACACGCTCTCTGGAAAAGCGAGAACCGTTTGCACTACTGCCGCCGAGAACATACCTATATTCTTGCCCCAACGCGTAACCCTTGCGGAATCGCCATAATTGCGAACTGGGAAATATAGATTGCTCAGATCGAATTTATAATTACTCAAAGTAACGTGATAAACATTCTTTTGTGTGGCGTCTTGGACGATATTGTAGCTACCACCGTCATAGACACGGTCATTGTTTGATGATGCACCGCCACTGTTGAGCGGTGCCGCCCAATGCGCGTCAGCCAACAAAGATAGCGCGTAGGCCATCTGCCGATTTAAATGCCCCTTTGCATCCATGCCTTGCGCTTTATTTTCGTTATAGTCCCAAATAAATGGTCTGTAACCTTCTTCATTTGTTACATCACGTACTCCGCCACCATCAACATTCGCCTTTTCTTTCAAGGTAATGTCAAAAGTAATATCGCCAGAAGGCAATTCAACCCCCTTAAGACCATGGTCTGCGTCAGTATTGTATAAACCGACCGTAATACCGTAAACTTCTAGACGACCGCGTGCAGCGCCGGCGGTCTTAGTTTCACCAATTGTGCCGTTTTGCGTATTAAACCAAGCTAACGGATCGCCGCCGATATTGCGCCCTACTTCGATGTCATAGCGTGGCGCCGCCGAGACCGTAATAGTATCGGATGCCGTAGTCTTCTTTAACGAAGCGGCATTGCCTTCCATGTAAATCGTAAATGATGGCGTAATTTTTTGTCCGTGCTTTGCCGCTTTAATTAACAAGCCTGCCGACAATGAGCCAGCGCCTGGAATAGCATTTGAGCCAGTCTCATTCACGGTTAGATGGCGACGTCCGACCAATGTTTGTTTTGTGACGGTTTTGGTAGCATCCCAAGTACTGCTAGTCGTACCATCTGAATACGTATAAGTATATTTTCTATCCAAAAGCCAGTTTAGGGTTGACGTATCAAATTCTGCAACCGAAGGGTCGACATCTAGCGCAAATTCTACCATCAAGTTACCCTCGCTAACTGCCGCCTCGCCGCTCATTAGCTTTGTAATATACGACAAGTTATATGCCACGTGGTCGAAAGTACGACAGATGCCGTTACTGCTGTTCTGATCGTTGCCAGGATTATTATCGGCATCAAAAGGCGCAGAACCATCGATGGTATCTTTAATTTCAAAGGCTGAAATATAAGATTTATTGACAGGGATTGCCTTAGCCTCATTAATCCAACAGATTAATCCGGCGACAAGTAAGGCTACTCCGAAAAAGACAATGCCCATACGGGGCAAAAACAAACTTTTACGCATTCTGTGCATAATAACTACCCTCCGTTTTACTTAAGGTGTTCATTTACAACCCGAACTTTCCCACTTATGTTTATCTTGTCACGGCATTAATAATACGTCAATAGAAAAAGACGGACTTGGATGGGCTCAGGCGAGCCATGTATACTGGCATGTTTGACGATCCGGCATTCTTCGCATCCGAACAAGAAGCTATTGAAAGTGAAATATGCTAAAGAGGACTTTGATTCTGACGATTGGGGGCGTAAAAGAGCCGTAATTAAACGATTAGGCGCAAGTCTTAAACTTTCGGGTCGAACCATTATGTTCGCCCCTGTAAAATATTTAGTACTAGTGGCCGAAAACCATGCAACTTTAGAAGCTAAAAAAGAGGCAGCTCGAACCGCTCCTCAACAGATGAAAAAAGGCCTCAAAGAGGACTTAATTTCAGTATGGTGCACCTTACTAGGATAGAAAAGAGGAAAACATGTCCGAGAACACCGCTTCCAACACCTTCGACAACGAGATCGACGACCTGCTCGCCAAGATTAAGGCCGCCCAGTCCGCTGGGCACAAGCTTTGCATCGCTAGCCTGAACATCGACCAGGCAATGCGCGAAACCTCCGAGTACGTCGAGTTCGACCTCCGCGTCAACCAGGAGTCCGAGATCGGCAAGATTGGGCACCAGGCCTGCGAGGTCGTCAACTTCAACTGCAACAGCCTCTCCTTCGACCAGGGGGAGTTTGACCAGTGCGTCGACGACTTCCTCCGGAGCATCCAGAGCTCCAGGAGCCGCCTCATCGCTCTGCTCGAGCACTACGACTACCTCGAGACCCTCGCCATCCGTTACCGCCGTGTGACGGAGGCCCGCATCGAGGCAAAGAAGGTCCTCCGCAGTTGTTAACGCAACCTGTTTCTATCCATCCACGTCCCCGGCCGATTGGTACTCGACCGGGTTTTTCTTTTTATAAACATAGAGCGAGACATATATTCCTTTTCGAACATCCGCAGCCAATCGCTAGGCGGAACACTATCTCCTTTTGGAACATTCGCAGGCCACGGCCGAGAACAAGCGCAAGACGCCTGTGACGACAGGCCGTCTTGACGCGGTTTCAAAAGGAGATAGTGTTTCGCTAAGCGTTTATGCTATAATGAACTTATGGACAACAAAGCTTATCTTGACGAAATCGCCGTAAAAAGCAAAAAGAAATTTTCAGCTGGGCCAATCTTGACTCCACTCATGATTAAGCTCATCGCCGCAGCGGCAGTCGCCGTTATCGCAATGGTCGTAATTGGTGGCATCCTTAGCGCAAAAAATAATGAGGTCGCCGAAATTCATCAGACCGTATACGCACGTATCTCCAGCATTGTCGGAGATGAAAGTCCATACGAAGAATACGCCGATAGATTAAAATCTTCCGATCTTCGCACCTACGTTGTCCAAATGACGTCTTCCATGGATACAACTCTTGCCGCTATCGACTCATACTATCCAGATGCCTCAAAGGCTAGCAGCAAAGTAACCGAAGAAAACTCCGGCACCATGACGGCTTTGATGACAACCTTCGAAGACGCAAAGCTCAACGGTCAGCTAGACAAAACTCTTGCTAGCGAAACCGCCTATCAATTGTCCATGTTGATTTCTCTCGAGCAACAAGCGCGCGCAAAGTCTACTAATGACGAATACGCTCAGGCATTAGACAACTCAATGCGCGACCTTGAAGCACTTCAAAAACTATTCAAAGATTATAGCGATACGCATTAAAACAAAAATATCTCCCGCAAAGGGAGATATTTTTATGTCGATTTCTATTCTTCTGGCGTTGATTCTTCGTACCCGTGACGAACCAAATCAATCACCTCATCATCGCTCAGCTGCCCAGAACAGATAATCTCAATGCCATTACGACCCAAAGCGCGACTCTCCATTACACTTTCGTATCGTTCTTGCAGAGTCTTGCTAAGCTCGCGATCACAGCGCACTTGCACACGAAGCGGATTAGTGCCCGGCTCATATAACGCAAAGATTCTTTCCCCGC
>Ga0326514_10002693_pt1 | contig 11308 bp, 9 predicted proteins | sample 3_2548_0518_D_FD_203653 | JGI IMG/M metagenome (GOLD analysis project Ga0326514, IMG submission 203653) | Bovine rumen microbial communities from UC Davis, California, United States - 3_2548_0518 | ecosystem: Host-associated > Mammals > Digestive system > Stomach > Rumen | place: USA: California... | reverse complement strand
CGGGTGAAGAAGTACCTGATGTTCGGATTTACAGGTACGCCCATCTTTGCCGTCAACACCTCAGCTGGCAGCAAGTACACAACCACCGCCCAGCTGTTTGGTGGCGAGCCGGATAAGGACGGAAAGCCCACGAAAGCACTGCATACCTACACCATCATCAATGCTATCAGAGACAAGAACGTGCTGAAGTTCCATGTGGACTACAACAGGACGATGCGGATGAAGGACGACGTGGAGCGCAAGCAGGTGTGGGGCATTGATACGGAAGAGGCCCTGCACAATCCTCAGCGCATCAGCATCGTGACACGCTACATCATTGAGCACTTTGCAGAAAAGACGAAGCAGGCAGCCGATGCCTACTCGATGAGCAAACTCGTGAATGTGGAGGAGGTCATCAAGAAAGGCCGCAAGGCAGAGGAAGAGAAGCAGAAGGTGAAGACTCGCGGCTTTAACAGTATCTTTGCCGTTGACTCAGTGAAGGCAGCCATTCTCTATTATAATGAGTTCAAGAAGCAATTAGGCGATAATCCCGCCTTGCGCATTGCCACCATCTACACCTATAACGCCAACGAGGCAGAAGTGGACGAATGGGGCTTTGAGGGCGACGAGAATCCTGAGGACGTTGGAACGCCACCCGACACGCAGAGCCGCGATGCCTTGGAGCAGGCCATCAAGGATTATAATAAGGTGTTTGGTACCAGCTACTCGACTGACGGCGACTCGTTCCAGTCGTATTATAAGGACGTGTCGCTCAGGATGAAGAACAAGGAGATAGACCTGCTGATAGTGGTGGGCATGTTCCTGACGGGCTTCGACGCGAAGACGCTGAACACGCTTTGGGTTGACAAGAACCTGAAGCTGCACGGACTGCTGCAGGCCTACTCGCGCACGAACCGCATACTGAACGCCGTCAAGAACTGCGGCAACATCGTCTGTTTCCGTAACCTTGAAGAGGCGACCAACAAGAGCCTGGCCATCTTTGGCGACGAGAATGCCTCGGGGCTGGTGTTCCTGAAATCGTTCGAGGACTATTACAGCAAAGGATATGAGGATGACCGGGGAAAGTGGCATCAGCCCTATACGGAGCTTATCAGCCGACTGCTGAATGAGTTCCCCGTTGAGGGAATGGCCAGCATACTCGATGAAGAGCAGAAGAAAGCCTTTATCCTGCTGCTGGGCGAGATACTGAGGGTGCGCAACATCCTGGCCGCTTTCGATGACTTCACGGAGGAGGCAAAGCTGGTGGACGAGATGCGCTTTCAGGACTATCTTGGATGGTACAACACTTACTATGAGGAGATTCGCCCCACTACCCCCAAGGGTGACAAAGAAGACATCAGCGATGACATCGTCTTCGAGATGGAGCTGGTGAGGCAGGTGCAAATCAACATCCGCTACATCCTGCAGCTGGTGCAGCAATATCACGACACGAACTGCGAGGACAAGGAGATCATCGTGAAGATACGCAAGCAGATGGATGCCAGCCCGGATATGCGCGACAAACGCGACCTCATTGAGAAGTTCATTGAGCAGATGACTCCGGAAAGCGGCTCAGATGTGGGTGATGAATGGGAGCAATACGTGGAGCATGAAAAGCGGCTGCAGTTAGATGCTATTATAGCAGAGGAACAACTGAAACCTGCGGAAGCCTACAAATTTATGGCACGTGCTTTTGCCGACGGCTACGTGACTGAGACAGGCACTGGCATTGCCAAGATTTTGCCGCCATTGAACCCATTCCTGCCGCAAAGCAATGAGAAGAAGCAGACGGTGATAGAAAAACTGAAAAAATATCTGCAAAGGTTCCTTGGTACTTCAGAATCGGCTTCCCTCATTCTGCCAAAGCCAAAGAAAACGAAGATGGCCGATGGGATACGCATCATTCCGCAAGGCTCTATGCTGGATGATGTGGAGAATGATGACGAGGTACGCTGCTTGGTGCATAACATGATGGAATTGTATGAGGGTACTACAATCATGAATATTGTTGTAGAATGTCAAAAAGCATTCCAAGAGCGCTACTTCAGCATGAAGACTAACGACTGGCGGCATCTATTGCGTGATTATATTAGAAAAGTAACGGAACGCCCCAGCCTTCAAGAAACCGAAGTGTTCAGGTACATTATGGCTGGATAACAGACTTATATATCGTCAGGCACTTGGCATGTTTGAGAAATTACGAGAACAGAGCGTATTGGTGAGTGAAAATGAAAAAATGGTGGCTGGAAGTCCGAAAACCTCCAGCCACCATTGTTGCTGTTATCCTGAATAATACCTTGTTACTCAGCCTTCTTGCCGAACTGGCGGATGGGCTTGGCTGGGGTTGCAGCAGTGCTGTCAGCACCTTCTCCGCGAGTCTCGCGAGAGTAGTAGTAATCGTCGCACCAGGCATCGTAGCCCCAATTGTTGTAGTTGTCCCAGTTGGGCGACGAGGTGTGGAATAGATTGAAGTACACATCGTTGTCACCATCGGCGATATAGCCAGAGAAGCGGGAGTCGGTCAGATGGTAGTCGGCAATGACCACAGAGGTGTCGTCTTCGCGGAAGTGAATGTAGATGTTGCCGTTGTCAACGCGCCAGCTGATGTGGTTGGCCACATAGTCCCAAGGTGCGCCGCTGTAGTAATCGACCCAGTAGCCTGAGCCCTTGGTGAAGCGGAAGGGGTCGATGTCGAAAGTAATCTCTGTGTGGGTGGCGTAGTAGTCGCGGCCATCGTAGTAAGATGACACGTACATATTGCCACTCCAGGTTCCTTCGAGGTTGTCAGCGATGTATTCGTCCTCGCAAGCGGTGAATGTGAGACCCATCAGGGCCATCAGCATCATGGTGTATATCTTCTTCATAGTCGTAATTGTTTTATGGTGATACATTCTGTTTGTTATTTCTGATGCAAAGATATGGCTTTTCGGAATACGTTGCAAGGGAAAAACTATAAAGTAACGGGGGGAATACTACATAACCGCATAGGGGAATCCCTACGCAATCTTAAATTTCTGTAGTGTTTGTGATGGCGTTTTGTTGATTTTAACTATCAATAGTTTGTTCCTTTGCTTTTTTTTTGTATCTTTGCGCCTATTAACACAATGTATTTATGCTAAGGAAAATCAGAACTATACTGGCGGCGGCGGTGCTGATTGGCATCACGTTGCTGTTCCTTGACTTTACGGGGACCCTGCACCACTGGCTGGGCTGGTTGGCGAAGATCCAGCTGCTACCGGCCGTGATGGCACTGAACGTGGTGGTTATCGTTGCCCTCGTGGTACTGACACTGGTGCTGGGACGTATCTACTGTTCGGTCATCTGTCCGTTGGGCATCCTGCAGGATGTGCTGGCGAGGTTCCGTCGGAAGAAGAACAAGTACTCGTATTCTAAGGAAGTGCGCTGGCTGCGTTATCCCGTGCTGGCGGTGTTTATCGTGGCATTGTTGGCCGGCGTGGGCGCACTATTTCAGCTGCTGGCACCATACAGTGCCTTTGGGCGCATTGCGACGATGGTTCTGCAGCCGTTGTGGATGCTGGGTAACAATGTGCTGGGCTTCTTGGCCGAGCGGGCCGACAGTTATGCTTTCTACACGGTTGATGTGTGGATGAAGTCGCTGCCGGTGTTCATCGTCGCCCTCGTGACGTTGGTGGTGCTGATGGTGCTGGCCTGGCGCGGCGGGCGTACCTATTGTAACACGATTTGTCCGGTGGGTACGGCACTGTCCTTCCTGGCCCGCTTCTCGTGGCTGAAGATACGGTTCGACGAGGAGAAGTGCAAGAATTGCTCGATGTGCTCAAGGAACTGTAAGGCGGCCTGCATCGACTATAAGACGCATACGGTGGACTATTCGCGCTGTGTGGTCTGCGGCAACTGCATCGACAGTTGTAAGTTTGGGGCATTGAAGTTTAAAGCCTCCCCAAGCCCCTCCAAAGGAGGGGATGTTCAGATACCTAACAAGCCTCTGTCTGCCTCTTCAAGTAACCAGACACCCCCTCCTTCGGAGGGGCGTGGGGAGGCTTCCCGCCGCTCGTTCCTCATTGGCACTGCTCTTGTGACTACGGCTGCGCTGGCTCAGAAGAAGGAGAAGTTGATGGATGGCGGACTGGCCGAGATAGAGGATAAGGTGGCACCAAAGCGGCAGACACCACTGGTGCCGCCAGGATCCTTGTCACTTAAGAATATGGAACAGCACTGTACGGGTTGCCAGCTTTGTGTTTCTGAGTGTCCGAATGATGTGCTGCGTCCATCAACAGACCTGATGCACTTGATGCAGCCTGTGATGTCCTATGAACGCGGTTATTGCCGTCCGGAGTGTATGCGTTGCTCAGAGGTGTGTCCCGCTGGAGCCATTAAGCCGATTGACCTTGACGCAAAATCTTCCATCCAGATTGGTCACGCTGTGTTTGTACAGAAAAACTGTGTGGCCGTGACCGATGGTGTGGAGTGTGGCAACTGTGCCCGCCACTGTCCGGCGGGAGCCATCGAGATGGTTGCGCTGAACGAGGATGATGACGAGTCGCCCTGGGTGCCCGCCGTCAACGATGAGGCATGCATCGGCTGCGGTGCCTGTGAGTATGTGTGTCCCGCCCGTCCCTTCTCGGCGATTATGGTGGAGGGGCATGAGGTACATAGGAAGATATAATGGGCCCACCCAAGCCCTCCCGAAGGGAGGGATGTTTAGATACTATTAGTGAAATACAAAACAATAATAGCATAATGAATCATACAGATAACAATCATATAGGTAATCAACACCCCTCCCTTCGGGAGGGCTTGGGTGGGCTCTCCAGACGCTCATTCCTGAAGTTGTTCGGCGCTGGTGCTGTAGGCACTGCTGCGGTTCTGGCTGGCTGCAAGAACAAGAAAATGGAGGAGTTTGGCGATGAGTACAAGAACCAGGTGGAGCCGCCGGTGGGTAAGATGACCTACCGCGAGAACCCGAAGACCGGTGAGAAGGTGTCGCTGTTGGGCTATGGCATGATGCGACTGCCGACAAAGGCTGACAACGACAAGGAGTTCGACCAGGAGATGATCAACCGCCAGGTGGACTACGCACTGGAGCACGGCGTGAACTACTTCGACACCAGTCCCGTCTATTGTATGGGACAGTCGGAGCGCTGCACGGGCATCGCCCTGAGCCGTCACAAGCGGTCAGAGTATTTCGTGGCTACGAAGCTGTCGAACTTCAACCGCGACTATTGGGCCAAGGACAAGGCTATTGAGATGTACCGCAACTCGATGAAGCAGCTGCAGGTGGACTACATCGACTACTACCTGCTGCACGCCGTGGGCGGCGGTATGGACGAGTTCAACGGACGCTATATTGATAACGGCATCATGGACTTCCTGCAGGAGGAGCGCAAGGCCGGTCGCATCCGCAACCTCGGCTTCTCGTTCCACGGCAAGCAGGAGGTGTTCGACGAGATGATGGCCCGTCACGGCGAGTATCACTGGGACTTCGTGCAGATTGAGCTGAACTACTTGGACTGGGACTTTGCCAACGAGATAAACGGCGGCAATGTCGATGCCAGCTATCTCTACGGTGAACTGCTGAAGCAGGGCATCCCCGCCGTCATCATGGAGCCGCTGCTCGGTGGACGATTGGTCAAACTGCCGCAGTACCTGATGACAGAGCTGAAGCAGAAAGCCCCCGAACGGTCGGTGGCCTCGTGGGCCTTCCGCTATGCCGGTACGCCAGAGGGAGTGCTCACCGTGCTCAGCGGTATGACCTATATGGAGCACCTGAAGGACAACCTGCTGAGCTACTGCCCATTGGAACCATTGACGGAAGAACAGATGAAATACCTGCACGGTGAAGTGGCTCAGAAGATTGTCGGTCTTGAGAACATCCCCTGCAACGACTGTAAGTACTGTATGCCTTGTCCCTACGGCATCGACATCCCAGCCATCTTCGTACATTATAATAAATGCAAGAACGAGGGTTCGCTGCCGATGGGCGTCGGCGACGCGGATTATCGCAAGCACCGCCGCCAGTATCTCATCTCGCTCGACCGCGTCGTTCCCCGTGACCGCCAGCCCGACCACTGCATCCAGTGCGGCCAGTGCGAGCCTCACTGTCCGCAGGGCATCAAGATTCCCCGTGAGTTGGCGAAGATTGACCAGATGATAGAAGAATTGAAGCGCAAAGCAAATGAGGAGTAAGTCCAACTTACTCCTCATTTGCTTTACGCCTCTACCAGTTACTCTTCGTCATCTTGGCCGAAGGGCAGGTGGAAGTCGTCACGGCCCAAGGCGTCGGACTCATCGGCGATGCCATCTGCCAACGACAGGGCCAACATGTCACAGAGTTCTGCCTCGATGGTGGCTATCTGGGGTTTACAATATGCTTTTTTCATAACCGTTGGTTTTGTGGATTATACTTCTCTGAAATCAATGATGGTCACTTCAGCAGCACCTTGACGGTGTGGTCGTTCGTGCGGATGATGTTGATGCCCTTCTGCAGCCTGCCGCTGTTCTCCCAGCCCGTCGAGTGGGGGTGTTTCTGGGCGTAGAGTTCCTGCGGGTCCATTCCTTCCCACCACTGGCCGGCACCGTCTTCCTTGGTCAGGTTGCCGTCATACGCCTGCGACGGTTCGAGCCACGTCCAGGCGTGCGAGGCATGGATGCTGACGCCGAGAGGCAGGTCGGCCTTCTTGCAGGCCTCGCTCCAACCCTTGATGAGATCCTTCTTCGGACCCACGTTTACCGAGTTCCACTCCTGGTAGGGCGAGTCCCACGTGGGCTATGCCCGCCACGACGGTGACTGGAACTGGCAGCAGGTCAGTTCGCCTTTCACCCGTATCTATTTCGTCACCGAGGGTGAGGCCCGTCTCCATCTCACCGACGGGGTGGTAGTGCTGCGTCCCCGACATTTGTATATCATCCCCGCCTATACGAGACACAGCTATGAATGTCAAAGCGTGTTCGGCCACTATTACCTCCACCTGTACGAAGGTTTCAAGAACGAGACCAACGTCTTCGAGATGTTCAGGCTTCCATTCGAAGTGGAGGCAACTGACCTGGAGCTCCAACTCTTTCAAGAGATGTGTTCTAACCACCCTGAGGCGCAGCTGCCGGAAAGCAACCCGCAGGTCTATGACACTAACACCAGCTTCGCCGACTATGCGAAACGCTATAACGCCCTCTCGCTCTGGCAGAAGATGCGGCTACGCGGCATCATGCTGATGCTCTTCGCCCGCTTCATGCGGCAGGCCACGCCACGGGTATGGACCACCGACGAACGAATGACCAAGGTGCTTGCCTACATCCATAACCACCTTTATGACGATATTGACATCGATGCACTGGCCAGCGTAGCCTGCATCACCAAGTCTTATCTGATACGCCTCTTCACGCAGGAATTCGGACAGTCGCCCCTGCACTACATCAACAAGAAGAAAATAGAGAAAAGCCAGCTGGTGCTGCTTACATCCGACCTGGCCGTAAAGGCCGTTGCCTATACGATGGGGTTCAACGACTACTCCTATTTCATCCGCCTGTTCAAGAAGATTGTCGGCATTACGCCTGGCGAGTACAGGCTAAGCTTGCGGTGACCAGTCCGACAAAACCTTGTAGGATCTATTTTGAGAAATAAAAATCTCTTTTCACTTTTCTCTTTTCATTTTTTTTCGTACCTTTGCACCCGCTTATGGGAAGAAAGATTGTTTTGCTGATACTATTGGGCTTGCAGACAGCATTGGCCGGAGCCCAGGAAACGGCCAATGAACGGCAGGCACGCCGCATCTTTAACCAGGCCTACAATATGGTCTTCGGGGAGCAGGGAGCCACCCTTCACTACGATGTGAACATCGTCGGCGTCTATAAGACCAGCGGCACCATCTGGTACAAGGGCAAGAAGCAGAAGTTCATCGATGAAAAGGTTAACACCTGGAACGATGGTAAGACGGCCTATATGGCTTTCCGCAAGAAGAAAGAGGTACACATTCATCAAGCTAACTCTGACAAAAAGGACAAATACAGCAGTAAGTTCAAGTTCGAACTTGACGATTTCGACTACAGTATAGCTGAGGACGAGAACATGCTGCTTGTGACGCTGAAACAGAAGAAGAAGGCCAAGGGCACTGTCAAGATTGTGAAAGCCTGGCTGAAACGGGGCAGCTATGAGCCTGTCAAACTCCGCATCAAGGTGGCTTTCATCTGGACATCGGTTAGTATCAGTAACTTCAAGTCGGGGGGCATCGGCGATGATATTTTCATCTTCCCCCGCAACCAGTATAAAGATTGGAAATTCATCGATAAACGTAACGATTGACAATATGGGAGGTTTTTTTGGAACTATCGCCGACAAGGAGTGCGTGAACGACCTGTTCTACGGCACCGATTACAATTCACATCTTGGTACGAAACGCGCCGGACTGGTGACTTTTGACCCCGAGCGGGGCTTTAACCGCAGCATCCACTCCCTGGAGCGCGACTATTTCCGTTCGCGATTCGAAGACGAGCTGGACTCGTTCCACGGCCATCAGGGACTGGGCGTCATCAGCGATACCGACCCGCAGCCTATCATTGTCAATTCGCATCTGGGTCGTTATGCCGTGGTGACGGTGGCCAAGATCAACAACCAGCGTGAGATAGCCGATGAACTCTTGCAGCAGCGTATGCACTTCAGCGAGATGTCGGCCAACAACATCAATCAGACGGAGCTGGTGGCCCTGCTTATCAACATGGGCAATACGTTTGTTGAAGGCATCAACAATGTCTATCGCAAGATTGACGGCTCCTGCTCTATGCTCATCCTGACAGAGGATGGTATCATTGCTGCCCGTGACTTTTTGGGCCGTACACCAATTGTTATTGGTAGGAAAGAGGGCGCCTACGCCGTGAGCAGTGAGACATCCAGTTTCCCCAATCTGGACTACAAGGTGGTGCGCGACCTTGGACCGGGCGAGATTGTCAGGCTCCGCAGCAACGGTTTCGAAGTGATGCAGCCCGCCTTTGAACGTGAACAGATCTGCTCCTTCCTGTGGGTCTATTACGGTTTTCCTGCCAGCAGTTACGAGGGCATCAACGTTGAGAAGGTGCGTGAGGACAACGGCCGCAGGCTGGGTGAGAAGGATGATACCGAGGTGGACTGCGTCTGCGGTGTGCCTGACAGTGGAGTCGGCATGGCTTTAGGATATGCCGAAGGCAAGGGTGTTCCCTACGAGCGTGCCGTCCTGAAGTACACGCCCACATGGCCCCGCTCCTTTACACCTGGCAACCAGAGCCGCCGAAACCTCGTAGCCAAGATGAAGCTCATTCCAAACGGCGCTTTGTTGAAAGACCGTCGTGTTGTGTTCTGCGACGACTCCATCGTCCGGGGTACGCAACTGCGTGACAACGTCCGCACTTTCTTTGAATATGGTGCCAAGGAGGTCCACTGCCGCATCAGTTGTCCGCCGCTGGTCTATGGCTGTCCATTCATAGGTTTTACCGCTTCGAAGTCCGATTTGGAGCTGATAACCCGTCAGATTATACGTGACTTCGAGGGTGACGACAAGGTCAACCTTGAGAAATATGCCCAGACAGGCTCTCCTGAATATGAGCGCATGGTAGCCGAAATAGCCCACCGGCTGGGGCTCTCGACGCTGAAGTTCGCAAAGCTTGAAGACCTTATTGAGGCCATCGGCATGCCCAAATGCAAGGTCTGCACCCATTGCTTCGACGGTACAAGCTACTGCCACAGTCCTGAGACGGAGAAGTATTTCTGATTGTTTCTTTTTATTAAAACGTTTACGTGTTTTTTTTCTGCGAGAGTGTGGCACATTCTCGCAGAATATATTATCTTTGCAGTGGAATTTGAAAACTTAAAAACATAAACATTGAATAACTTATGAAACAATTCAACGACAAGAACTTCGTCTTGGAGACCGAGATTGCCCAGGACTTGTACCACAACCATGCTGCCAAGATGCCTATCATCGACTATCACTGCCACTTGATTCCAGAAATGGTGGCTAACGATCATAAGTTCAAAAGCATCACTGAGTTGTGGCTCGGTGGGGACCATTATAAGTGGCGTGCCATGCGCACTAATGGTGTTGACGAGCGCTACTGCACTGGCAAAGACACTACCGACTGGGAGAAGTTCGAGAAGTGGGCCGAGACCGTACCCTATACACTGCGTAACCCGCTGTACCACTGGACACATCTGGAACTGAAGACCGCTTTCGGTATTGAGAAGATTCTCAGTCCTAAGACAGCCCGTGAGATCTTTGACGAGTGCAACGAGAAACTGAAGCAGCCGGAGTTCTCTGCCCGTGGTCTGATGAAGCACTACCATGTGGAGTGTGTCTGCACCACTGACGATCCCGTCGATGACCTGCATAACCATATTGAGTACGCCCGCAACAAGGCAGAGGACGATCCCATTATGATTCCCGCCTGGCGTCCTGATAAAGCCATGAACATCGAGAAGCCTGAGTTCGCCAAGTATGTCGAGCAGCTGTCTGATGTCAGCGGTGTTGGTATCACGAAATTTGCCGACATGGTCGATGCCCTGAAGAAGCGTCATGAGTTCTTTGAGGCTCAGGGTTCGAAACTCTCCGACCACGGTATTGAGGAGTTCTATGATGAGGACTACACCGACTCGCAGATTGAGACCATCTTCGAGAAGGCTATGCGTGGCCAGCAGCTCAGCGAGTTTGAGGTTCGTCAGTACAAGAACTGCTTCCTGACGGTGATGGCCGAGATGGATGCCGATGCCGGCTGGACACAGCAGTTCCACTATGGTGCCATCCGTGACAACAATACGGCCATGTACCGTCAGCTCGGTCCTGACACTGGCTTTGACTCCATCGGCGAGTTCAACACGGCACGCGCTATGTCGAAGTTCCTGAACAACCTGAACATGAAGGGTAAGCTTACGCGTACCATATTATATACACTGAACCCCTGTGCCAATGAGGTTATTGCCACCATGCTGGGCAACTTCCAGGGTGGCGAGCCTGGCAAGATACAGTTTGGCTCCGGCTGGTGGTTCAACGACCAGATGGACGGTATGATCCGCCAGATGAACGCCCTTTCGGTGCTCGGCCTGCTGAGCCGCTTCGTGGGCATGCTCACAGACAGCCGCTCGTTCCTCAGCTATCCGCGTCATGAGTATTTCCGTCGTATCCTCTGCAACCTGCTGGGCAACGACGTGGAGAAGGGCTTGCTGCCTGACGATCGCGAGACACTCGGACGTATGGTCGAGGATATCTCTTACAACAACGCTCGTCGCTATTTCAAGTTCTATTAATCTTATAGATTGAATGATTTCGACACCTTTCGTGTGTCGATAGATTAACGATAATTACTGAGGCACAGAGACTTTGTTGAGGTTCTG
>Ga0326514_10002692_pt1 | contig 11308 bp, 11 predicted proteins | sample 3_2548_0518_D_FD_203653 | JGI IMG/M metagenome (GOLD analysis project Ga0326514, IMG submission 203653) | Bovine rumen microbial communities from UC Davis, California, United States - 3_2548_0518 | ecosystem: Host-associated > Mammals > Digestive system > Stomach > Rumen | place: USA... | reverse complement strand
GGCGGCAGAATATTCGGCGAATCTGCTGAAGGAGACAGTTATTTATGTTTGAGTGGCTTTTTAAAAAAGATGATAGCACGACGATTGACGTGCTGGAGGTCATCGCCCGAGACCTCACGAAAGTCCAACTTGCGGCGATGGCACAGGAAAAAGCCGCCGGGATGATCGCAAAGGCGATTGCAAAGAGTGAAATCGTGCTGACAAGTGGCGAGGAGAGGCGGAAGGACAGTGCATATTACCGGCTGAACATCAGGCCGAACGACAATGAAACGGGGACGGACTTCTGGTACAACGTGGTTCGCGATTTGGTTAAGACGGGCGACAGTCTTGTTGTCCGGATGCAGAACGGGAAGTATTACCGCGCGAACAGCTACAACATGGACGAATACGTGATGTTCCCGAAGACCTACCGCGACATTGTTCTGACTGACGGGTTCAATGAATTCACCCTGCGATACGGAGTGAACTCCGATGATGTAATGCACTTCCGCTTTTCGTCCGACAAGCTCCGGATTTTTACGGACAACGTATTACAAACCATGAATGACGCCCTTGCCGCTGTTCAGTCCCTTGAAACAATCGCTAGAACCCCGATTTTCAAGTACAAAATTGACGCAAATCTGTCATTTCGAAAGAAAAATCCGGACGGAACCGAACGCAAGATAACGCTCGATGAACTTCTGGACGATTTTAAGCGGAAGATTGACGGAAGAAAACTCGCGATCATTCCGGAACAGGCGGGAACGAGCCTTGAATTCATGAGTTTTAAGGCTGACGTGAACGCCCAGGAAGTTGCAGCGATGGCTGACGCGATAAACAAGGAATGTGCGGCGGCTTACGACATCCCGCTTGGAGTTTTCAACGGCTCCATTGCAGAGCAGTCCGATGCTATAAACGAGTTTATTACGTTTGCGGTTTCCCCGATTGCAGAAATTATCAGCGACACGCTGAATGCGAAGCTTGTCGGCGAGTCTGACTATATCAAAGGCGAGCGGGCTTTCGTGTGGCTGGCGAGATTTAAACACATTGACGTGACGGACGCCGCCGCGAACCTCGATAAACTCCGTGCAATCGGATTCACCCTTGACGAAATTTTTGAGATGGTAGGTTATCCCGCCATTGGAACGGAATTTTCCACTTCCAGGGCGCTAACAAAGAACTACACGACGGAAGGTATGGAGGAAAGCGTTGAGTCGACGGACTCCGCCGAGGATCCTGCTGACGAGTCTGTGGATACAGTAACCCGTAAACAAAGCAAGCATAGAGAAAGGAGGCGAAAACGGCAAAGTGAAAGAGCAAAAGAGATTTTTTCAGCTGGTGAAGGATGAAAATTCCGACACTGCTGACCTCTATATCTTCGGCGACATCTGCGCGTGGGCTTATACGCCCGCGGGCGAGCAGTCCGGATTTACACTTGTGAACCAGCTTGAACAGCTTGAAGCTAAAAACATCAATGTTCACATCAATTCGTATGGCGGCGATGTTTCGGAAGGGCTTGCGATTTACAACACGCTTAAAAACCACAAAGCGAACATCACAACGATTTGTGACGGTTTTGCATGTTCGGCGGCATCCCTTGTTTTCATGGCTGGAGACAGACGAGTCATGAATCCGGCAAGTCTGCTCATGGTGCATAACGCTTGGATGTGCACCGCCGGCAATGCGGACCAGCTCCGAAAAGCGGCGGAAGACATCGAAGTCATCACACAGGCAACCGTTGAGGTATTCAAAGAGCGTTCAAGCATCTCGGAAGACGAAATCAAAGCCCTGATGGATGCTGAGACGTGGATTCTTCCGACCACTGCCGTGGAATACGGTTTTGCAACGGAAATTGCAGAGCCTAAGACGGACAGCGAAGCACAGCAGTCCGCATTCGGCGCGATAATCCGCAAGCTGATCGCTCCTGAAGCAAAACTCGACTTTGATAAAATCGCCGAAAAAATCAGCGCAAAAGTCGTTGACGCCATTATTGCAAAAGCAACACAGAAACCCGAAAAGCCCGATTCATGGGCTTCTTTTTTTGGAAAGGATGAAAATCATGAGAATTGACAAAACTCCACTGTCCGCTGAGACAAAAAATAAAATTGTTGAAATGCTCAATTCCGCAGAAGACAAAGGCCAGGCGCTGACCGAAGCCATGGAGATGGTGATCGCTGAGTCCCAGCAGGATCTCGCCAACCGTATTGTCGCAGAAGCCCGCCGCGCCGAACAGGATGCAGAATTTAAGAAATCCCTTGGACTGCACGCTCTGTCCGAAAACGAAAAGAAATTCTTCGAAATGCTCAAGGCCGGTCCTAAGCAGACGCTGACCGCCAACCAGATCGACATTCTCCCGATCGAGACCGTTGACAGGACTCTCAAAGATGTTCGCACAGAGTACCCCATCACTAAACTGATTAATTTCGCACCTGCCAACGTCAAGCACTGGCTCGTGGCATCCAAGACCGGCGCAGCTATCTGGGGCGCTCTGACCGATGCGATCTCCAGCTCTGCAGAGCTGTCCGCGACCATCGCCGCAATGAACATCGAGGTCAACAAGCTGTTCGCGTGGTTTGTGATTCCCAAGGCAATCCGTGACCTTGAAATCGGCTACGTCGAGAAATATTTCCGCGCAATCCTGACCGAAGCGATGTATGACGGAATCGTTGCCGGTTATCTCAATGGTGACGGCAAGGTCGCTCCTATCGGTATCCTGCGTCAGATCGGCACTGTCGGACAGGATGGCACTCACACTGCAAAGACTGTCGCTGAGACCCTGACCGGCTTCTCTCCCCTGCAGATGGCTCCCGTGCTTACTGCTCTTTCCAACGGTGGCAAGCGCGCGGTCGGAAACCTGACCCTGATCGCGAGACCCACCGATGTTTACCAGTACGTCAATCCCGCACTCTATGGCGACAGCATTTCCGGCGGCTTTATCTCCAAGAGCTTTCTCCCGATCGAAGTCATCGAGGAGCCCAACATGCCCAGCGGCAAGGCAGTCATTACAATGCCCGGCTATTACACGATGGGCTTCTCCGGCGTGAAGGTCGCGGAATACCGCGAGACCAAGGCGATGGAAGACGCCGACCTCTTCATCGCGAAGGTTTACGGCAATGGCCGCGCCGAGGACGATGCGGCGGCATACGTTTTCGACCCTACCAAGCTGGTTCCTTATGTTCCCATGCTCGAGACTGTCACGCCCGCCAGCGAGACAGACGAAGGCTAAGGCGGAGGCGAAGGCTGACACTGACTGATTTTGGAGGGCGGAAAATGACCGAAGAATTCCTCGCCCTGATTGTGGGCGAAATTAGGGAGGACTACCAGATTCCGCCCTACACTGATGACTATGTGATAATGCGGTCCGTTGAAAAATGCGCGGCCCGTCTGGAATCCCTGCGCCCCGGTGCTGACTTTGAAAATGACGCGCTGGGGCGATCGTATCTGAAAGATTTCGTGTATTACGACATGGTTCACAGATACGAAGAATTTCTCCAGAATTACGGTCCGGACATCCGCGCATGGCAGTTAAGCGAGGTGGTGACAGATGCGACTTGATAAGCTGGCGACACTGCCGGAATACACTGACGGATGTTTTGAGCTTTACGACATTACCGACCGGGACGGTGAACGCGTGATTATCCGCCGCCCGATTGGCCCCGTATGGTTTAGAGACATCGGAATTTACGACCGCACCCGCGTGACGTTTGAACAGGCAGACATGGAAGTGACCATGAAAATCCGGATACCGAAGTGGGACGGAATCAATTCCAACTGCGTGTGCATGATTAGCGGAAATCAGCACAAGGTTTTTAACAAGGCTGATGTGTTATCGAAGCAGGGTTATCCGGAAACGGAACTCACGCTAATCAGTCCGCCGATGGATTACGCGGAGGTGACGGAATGAATATTACAAAATCCGAACTGCTTTCCATCCTGTCCGCCGGCGATGTGCCAGTGCGCGAGGGCGAGCAGTATCTCGAAGACCTGAAAACATTCCCGAAGGTCGCTTATTGGGAGTACTTCTGGAACGATGAAATGGCATCTGGTGACGACTACGAAACTGTAGTCACTTACCAGGTGTCTTTTGCTTCCAGGACTCCCAGGCATCCGGCACTGCTCGCAATCAAACAGGCGCTGAATGCCGCCGGTCTCCATCCGGCTATCTCCCACGAATACATCAAAGCGCAGAGCGGTCCGGGCTGGTGGCACAGCTATTTTTCCGTTGACATTACGGAGGCGCTGGAATGAGCGAAGTCAAAATCACAGAAAAGGGCTTTACGGAATTTCTGGACGACCTCGAAGAATACGCCCGCGCCGCAAGTGACGAGAATCTGCAAAAGGCCCTCATGGCTGGCGGCGAAGCGCTGGCGGCTGATGTTCGGAAGCTCCCGAAGCCTCGCCGGAATATTTCCGGAATCACACACATGCTCGACACTGTAACGGCGGAGCCTAAAGTCAGGCGCGTGCAGGTCGGATGGAGATTAAAGGGCTATTACGGCGCGTTTGTGGAATTCGGCACGCGGAAAATGAGTGCACAGCCGCACTTGTGGCCAACATGGACACAGGGCAAACTGCGTTATTATGAACTTATGAAACAGCAACTCTTTCGGAGGTAAATAAATGAGCATTACCGAAAAGAAACCGAGCACAAAATATACCGTCGGAGCGCAGTACATCTGCTTTAACGCGGCTGACTGGTCCGCTTCCAGCTTCGAGACTGACGTTGTGAAGCTCCCGACTGTCGTTGACGTGGAAGTGTCCGACAACTCCGACTCCTACGAGTCCTATGCGTCCGGCTCCGTCTACGAGTCCGACACGATCATCATGTACAAGGACATCAAGGTTACAAACCTTGTTTTCCCCGAGGAAGTCCTCGCAAAAATGAAGGGCGACACGGTGGACGAGGGTGTGATTCTGGCTGGCGGCGTGAAGACTCGTCCTCATTTCGCTTACGGCGTCCCCATTATCAAAAAGGACGGAACCAGAGACCTGCGCTGGTATCCCAAATGCAAACTTGTGGAAAATTCTGACAAGACAGTGACCAGCACGGCGACGCATTCCGACCAGACCGACACGCTCACGATCAGGGCGTATGGTTTCGATGCCGACATGAATCAGGAAGTCAGTGTGCTGACGGATGTTGAGGACAACGCGGGCATCACTGAGGCGGCCTTCTTTGCGGCTCCGCTGACTACTGTCGCAGGGGCAAAGGCGCTCAGACCGCCAAAGGGTAACGGATAAAGAAAGGACAACGAGATGGAACTTAGAACCCTGAACAGCCAGGATCTGTGGCAGATGGTCAGGATCCTGAAAAAGTTTGACATTAAACATGCGGCTTCAGAAATTGATCCGAAGCTTTTTAAATTGTCGAGATTCAGCCCGCCGATGATGGTCGGCGATGATGGCGAGATGGTGCCGCTTCCGGAGGCTGACTGGACTGCGGCACAGAAAAGAGCGAGGGACATCGCAAAAGAAGCCGGTGACGAACTGCTTTGGCAGGTAGTCGGAGTTGTGATTAATAACATCGACAAGTGCGAGGACGATGTTAACAAACTGCTTGCGATGGGAACCGGCGAGACTGTAGAGGTAATAACAAGCCTTCCGGCGGATGATTATCTCGCGCTTATTGTGCAGTATGTGACACGCGAGGGATTCGGCGATTTTTTTACGCGAGCTGCTTCCTTGCTCGTGAAGAAAAAAATATCAGCGAACTCTTTCGCATCTGCGGCAATGTTGGCTACCTGATTGAATCGGGGCTTGCCGCCGGATGCCTGTATCCCGTCATGCGGGAGATGTTTAATCAGGAAACCGAAAAAATGAAGTTTTTCCGCTGGCTCGCGCATGGGTACGGCACAAGTTACGAGGATTTTTGGCAGGTAAACAATAATGGCTGATGACATCAAAAAAGTTGGGCTGGAACTGACCGCAAAGGGGGCGGAGGAATTCAAGCAGTCCCTGAAAGAGGTAGCCAGCGCGACAAAGGAAGCGTATTCCGAACTAAAACTTGCACAGTCGCAATATGACAAAAACACATCCGCCACCGACAAGCTGAAAGACCGCCAGAAATATCTTGCGGAAGTGACGGAGCAGTACGGCAAAAAAGCGGAAATCCTTGCAGAGCAGTTGAGAGAGCTGGAGTCTGCTGAAAACCGCGATGAAGTAGCGATCAGCAAAAAGCGGTCGGAACTGAACCAGTGCAATGCGAAGCTGAACGACTACAAAAAATCGCTGGAAGACGTTAATAAAAAGCTGAAAACCCACTCCGAACAGCTCAAAGAGTGGGGAGATAAGTTGCAGGCGGTCGGCGACAAAATGACGGAAGTCGGCAAGGGGCTGACCATGAAAGTCACTGCCCCGCTCGCCGCAGTCGGTGGTGTTGGCGTCAAGAAGTTTGCAGAAGTCGACAAGACCATGCAGCTTACCAACAAAACCATGGGCAACACTGCGGAGCAAGCCGACCTGCTCAATCAGGCCATGAAAGACGCGGCGGCAAATTCGACTTTCGGTATGTCAGACGCCGCCAATGCGACTCTGAATTTTGCCCGTGCCGGACTTGACGCGGAACAGGCGGCGGCAACACTCGCTCCGGCGATGAACCTCGCCGCAGGTGAAGGCGGAAATCTCGACACGGTATCCGCCGGACTTGTGGCGACAATAAACGGTTTCCATGGCAGTTTTGACGAGGCCGGAAATTATGCGGATGTGTTCGCGGCGGCATGTAATAATTCGGCGCTGGACATAGACAGCCTTTCCAATGCCATGTCTGTGGCGGCTCCCATTTTTTCATCCGCCGGTTATTCCGTCAATGACGCCGCTCTTTACATGGGCGTCATGGCAAACAATGGGATTGACGCAGACAAAGCCGCCAACAGTCTGAAAACCGGACTTGCGAGGCTTGTGTCTCCGGCAAAGCAGGGCGCGGAAATGATGGACAAGCTCGGCATTTCCGTGACAAATTCTGACGGGACAATGAAAGATTCCGTCCAGATTCAGCAGGAACTTCACGACGCTTTTTCACAACTTTCCGAATCCGAACAGATTGCCGCCGCTTCCGCCATTTTCGGCAAAAACCAGATGGCGCCGTGGCTCGCACTGATTAATACGGCTCCGGAAGATGTTGGGGCGCTGAATGATTCGCTGGCGAACTGTTCCGGGACGACCAACGAAATGGCAGATGCCATGATGAGCGGCTTCGGCGGCTCTCTTGAAAAGCTGAAATCGTCCATAGACGTTGCTGTGACATCCCTCGGCGAAGCGCTCGCCCCGACAATCCAGAAAGTCGCCGACTTCATCCAGGGACTTGTGGATAAATTCAATTCGCTCGACCCCGCTCAGCAGCAAATGATTGCGACAATCGGACTTGTCGTTGCGGCAATTGGTCCGGTGCTGGTGATTCTCGGGACGGTAATCAGTACGGTCGGGACGATCATGACAGCGCTCGGAGGGCTTTCGCTTGCGCTCGGGGCGCCACTGCTCGCGCCCATTGCCGGAGTCGCCGCTGGGATTGCTATCGCAATTGCCGCCGGCGTCCTGCTCTACAAAAACTGGGACAAAATCACGGCAACGGCGAAAAACCTTGCAACCGGGCTCAAGCAGAAATGGAGCCAGATCCAGGAAGACGTTGGAAAAGCTGCGCGGTTTTTATCTCAGGATGTTCCGGCGAAATTCAAAGGACTCGCAAACGATGTGATTTCCGACATAAACAGCCTGAAAGACGGAGCGAAACAGAAGTTTGACGATGTTCGAAACGGCATTGTCGACAAGGCGACCGCATTGAAGGACGGAGCTGTCGAGAAAATCACAGGACTGAAAGACGGCGCCTTGCAGGGAATCGAGGACCTGCGGACGAGTGCCGTACAGAAGGTCGAGGATTTGAAGTCCGGCGCTATCGAAAAAATCCAGGGATTGAAAGACGGATTTGACGAAAGAGTCAGTGCAATCGGCGACAAAGTGCGGAACACCTTTGAAGGCGTGAAGAACTTTATCGAGGATCCTCTCGAGTCCGCAAAAAATTTTGTCCATGATGCAATCGAGAATATCAAGGATTCTTTCGATTTCGAGCTGAAATTTCCAGACATTAAGCTTCCCCACCTGAACATTTGGTGGGAAGAAATTGCAGGTTGGTTTTCCATTCCACACGTAGATGTTGACTGGTACGCGAAAGCTTACGAGGAGCCATGGCTCTTTACAAATCCGACCGTCATCGGGAAATACGGCTTCGGAGACCGGCCTGGTGGAGAAATCGTATACGGACACGAAAGTCTGATGCGAGACATCGAAGAAGCCGTAAAGAATGCAGGTAGTCAGAACCGGACGTTTGCACCTGTGATAAACGTGTATGGCAATGGCAAGAGCGATCAGGAACTGGCGGACGATATTATGGACAGAATCCGCACGGCTTATGAGAGAGAAGGGAGGGTGTTCGCATGAGTTACGGTTCATTAAGTTATGGCAGCATTTTCTCCACCTACCATGGGATATTCGTCCTTGCAGTCAATGATGCCAATGTCCCGGAGAGGGATTACACATCATTTTCAATCCCAGGCAAGAGCCGCGATCTGCATTATGATAACGGGCGATTTTTCAACATAGACAGAATATATGCCCTGTATGCGAGGACGGAAAACGGAACAACGGCAGAAGAAAAAATGCTTAATTTTATAGCCTTGCTCGCGCAATACAAGGGCTATCAAAGAATAACCGACAGTCTCCATACGGATTACTACAAAAAAGGCGAATTCAGAGGCGGCGTTGAACCTCAGTTTTCAAGATTCATGGATGGAGTGCGGTTTGACCTTACGTTTGACTGCGATGCCAGGAAATACCTTACATCCGGCGAAACACAAGTTGATATATCAAATACAGGCAGTGGCACATGGAAAAGCTACACGCTTGCCGGACAGGGAACATTGCCAGCGCAGCCGAAACTGCTCTTTTCCAATTTTTCATCGTCAAACTGCGGCGTAAAGCTGGGCAATACAACGATCACGGTAAACAGCTATTCAAGCGGAACGCTGGTGTACGACTGCGAACTTGGGGACGCATACGATCAAAGCACTCATGCAAACCTCAACAGTTATGTGACGCTCAATACGGACAAATTTCCCGATTTAAGCCCGGTAACAAATGCTTTTTCCGTAAAGCAGGGCGCAACAGTAAAAATCATTCCTAACTGGTGTAAATTATGATCCCAAAGCTATATGACGCGGCAGAAACTGCTTTTACAACGGAGGGGCTGGGACGGCTTACGGATGCCATATCGTGCACGGTGGAAGAGGAAAGGAACGGGAAATATGAACTGGAAATGGAGTACCCCGTGAACGGGGTCCATTTTACAGAAATCGCTCATTCCTGCTTTATCTATGCCAAACCGTCAGACAGCGGCGACCCACAGCCGTTTTCCATTTATAGTATTTCAAAGCCTATAAACGGGAGATGCACGATCAGGGGGGAACATATTTCTTACAGGCTGATAAACATTCCTGTTGTCCCTTGCAGTGCTACGTCACCGGCTGATGCCCTTCTAACGCTTAAAAATAACGCTGTGGAACCCTGCCCGTTTACGTTCTGGACGGACAAAACATCGTCTGGTACTTTCGCCGTGAAGGAGCCTGCATCCTTGCGGTCACGGCTTGCTGGTTCAGAAGGCAGCATTCTTGATTCCTTTGGCGGCGGCGAATACGAGTGGGACGGAATGACCGTAAAGTTGCACGCCAATCGAGGTGCAAACCGTGGCGTCACTCTCAGGTACGGGAAAAACATCACGGACTTGAAGCAGGAAGAAAACATCCAGAACACCTTTACCGGTGTGATGCCCTACTGGAAAAAAGAAGAGACGGACGGGACGAATACCGTTGTAATGCTTACAGAGCGCGTGGTTTACAGTGCCAATGCAGGCAACTTTCCGTACAACCGCACAAAAATCATAGACTGTTCTTCTGTTTTCGAGAACCAGCCTGCTGAGATTCAGTTGAGGAGATACGCCAACCGTTATGTTCAGGCTTCCGGCGTTGGAGTCCCGGAAGTCAATATCACTGTAAAATTCCTGCCCTTATGGCAGACGGAAGAATACAAGAACGTCGCCAATCTTGAGCATGTAAACCTGTGCGATACTGTTACCGTTGTGTTTGAAAAACTCGGAATCTCCGCAACGTCAAAAGTCGTCCGGACAAAGTATGACGTACTCAGTGAAAGATACAACGAAATTGAACTTGGGGACGCCAAACGGTCACTTTCCACCACGATCAGGAGCGACATTGACGCGGCGAGGGAAGAAGCGAAGCATGAAATTGACTCCACAGCATCTTTTCTTCGTGAAGAAATGGAAGGAGCAATAGGGCAGATTGTTCAGGGTGATGACGGCTATATCGTTTTTTCCTACAATGCCAACAACCAGCGAACACAAATCCTCGCCATGGATAATATGGACATATCGCAGGCGCAGGAAATCTTGCTGATAAACCATGAGGGAATCGGCGGTTTCAGCAATGGGATTAGTGATCCAACTGGTTATAATCTGGCAATCACAACAGACGGAAAAGTTATTGCTGAGTCCATCACTGCCGGAACAATCAAGTCCGCCTTATTGCTCGGAAACGTGCTGACAGTCGGCGGCAGTGGTACAGGCGGCACAGGTTCCATCCAAATCAATGATTCCACCAACGAATTGATAGGAAGATGGGACAGGGATGGTATTTATGTAAAAAGCGGAACAATCAGAGGTACAACAATCCACCTTGGCGGTTCTGGAAACGGTGACGGCGTATTGCATGTCAAAAATTCGGCAGGTGATACAGACGTTATAACTATGGGGAGAACCGGCATAAAGGTTTATGCTGGAACCATACAAGGCCCGACAATTATCGCTGGTGGAACATATGATGGCGAGATTCAAGTACAGGATGCTTCCGGTAATTCAATAGGAAGTTGGGACAAAACAGGCATAAAAATATACAAAGGCACAATCCAGGGACCGAAAATTGTTCTCGGCGGCGCTGATAATACTAACGGATACTTGCAGGTTAAAGACGCATTAGGCGCTAACATTATTTCAATGGGGCAAAGCGGCATATTTGTTAAAAAAGGAACCATACAAGGCCCGACTATTATCGCTGGTGGTGCTAATAATGCCAACGGCGTAATCTATGTAAAGGATGCTTCCGACACTAATATCGTAACAATGAACAATTCCGGAGCATCAATAATTGGAAGTATAGAATCAAGAAATCCCGATGGTTCCATAAACGGATATAGCTATCAAGCGTACATCAGTATTGAATCTAGCGTTTTAAAAGGCGGTGTGAGGAATGTGCAGTCAGGAGCACCGATT